>Ga0315899_10002267_pt1 | contig 21333 bp, 22 predicted proteins | sample LakEriMetagenome_2_FD_203518 | JGI IMG/M metagenome (GOLD analysis project Ga0315899, IMG submission 203518) | Freshwater fungal communities from buoy surface, Lake Erie, Ohio, United States - Buoy 4 MA112 | ecosystem: Environmental > Aquatic > Freshwater > Lake | place: USA: Lake Erie, Ohio... | reverse complement strand
GCTTCACCCCCCTCATGATGCTCGGTTTTGGGTGAACGGACGTAAAAACGCTTCCTGGCCCAATCAATGTCTGACCACTGGAGCGGAATGATCTCGGAAGGCACCCGCAGCCCCCCAATCCGCGCCAGACCAAAGATCAACCGCCATTCCGCGTCAGGGCACGCGTCCAACACAGCGGCAGTCATCTCAGGCGTCACAAAGAACAGCTTGGACCGATTGGATTCCTTGCCACCCTTCACATGCGCCATTGGGTTGGTGGGAATCAACCCATCCCTGACTGCCTGGCTGAACATCATCTTGCACTTCTTCACCGTCTGGGAGACCGTAGCCTGCGAGATGGTAGTCCTGAGATGGGTCATGAAGGCGTCAACATGCCCAGCGCCGATCTTTTCCAGATGGCGTTCTTTTCCAAAGAACTTGACCAGGCGGTCCGTGCAGACACGGATGACCGTCAGGGTAGACTTTTTCTTGTCACGCTTCAGGTGCATGAAGCGGGCACGGTAATCTCCAAGCCCCATGCTTTCCTTAAGGGTTATCAATCCGACCCTTGCCAGCTTCTCCTGGACCACTTTGGGCAGACCCTGGACCCAGCCCACAATCTCAGGAGAAGGGGTCAGGTTGGACATCACAGCAGAAATCAGTTCGTCCAGGCGAACCTGAAAACTGCTCGCGTTCTTCTGGGTCAGGCCACCGATCCGCAAAGTAAACCGCTTTCCTGTGGGATTCTTGAACTGGTAGATCGCGGTCCCGCCTTTGAAAGTCATGCTTGCCATAACGCCCTCCACCTCGGCTAAATCCCCAGATATTGAGCACCCAGCTTCCACCTGACCTAGCCACGCCTTTCCTCAAGCAACCGCTTCAAATCATCAACAAGGTAGAGCCGTCGGCCTCCCAGCCTACTAGGAACTACCTCCCTGTTTTTCACCATCGTATGTAGCTTCCGCTCCGACACACCAATCAACCTGGCGGCTTCAACATGACCAACAGCAATAGGCATCAACTGGTGTTTTTCCCCGTCAAATGAATTCACATTTATCAAAGCCATTTATTTCAACCTCCCATGTTTGATAATAAGCCCGTGCATCAAAATAAACTGGCTAAACGATTATGTAACCGAATTTCCAGCATGCTAAATCGCACTGGCATTCTTAAACGCATTGAGAATTCCACCAAAGAAAAATCACATAGTCATTACCAAAAAGTGTGACTCATGGTGAAAATGCGCTGCTATTTTTTCCCCTCATATATTCTTAATCGAAGCAGCAATTATCCTGGTCTTGTTTGGCTATTGGCCGTGTCTAAAATAAATAAAAACCGTATTGCAAAATTTCAAAACAAGGAAAATCGTATCAAGTTTAAATAGCTTCAAAAAAGCTGTTTTTCCGCAGTTTAACAGCATTAAAACAGTATCGCCGAATCTGGATCATGGCGCATAGGCTTGAACAAAAAATGGGGAGTCACGCGAAATGATCGCAACGGAACAGGATAACCTTAACAGACAAGGCGGCGTTGCCGAACCTCTTAACCTACTAACCCACCAAGGATATAACCCAACCCAAAACGATATTTTCACACGTATCGCCACAGGCTCGAACGCCCTGGTCGTCAGCAAAAACAACATGCCACCGTTGCCGCTCGTTACCAGAACCTGTGCCGCATTTCCTGATAGCAGGATAGTGGTGATAGTTCCGAACAATGCCACAGCCATCCGCACTGTCCAAACGCTGCGTGCAGACGGACAAAACTGCTGGTACCTGGACAAGGAGTATCGCTTCCGCGACGAGGAGGAGGCACCAGACCACCGCATCAAGGTCGTTCTGGAAAGCCGGTTGGCGCTCTGTAGCCTGCAACTTCACAGGGCAGACATCGTGGTAGTCAGTAACGCTGCGAGGTTCTTGCGGAACCAAATATGCGGTTTTGACGCTATGACATTGTTCGACCAGGGCGCAGGCACACATTTCAAGGAAGATGCGAGGCTGGTTGGGATTATTAATGAGGACAACAAGCTAGCTGAAATTGAAACGGTGAGTTCAGTTTTCGGGCCAAGGAAATATCTGCTGAACGCAGACGGAGCTGCTTACCTTGCGCCGTGGGTGTCTTGGATTGCACGCAAAAAGGAAGGCAGGGCCCTGCGTGCAGATTATCCAAGTTTCGAAGCTACAAATCTTGAGCATATGAAGGCTTTGGTCTGGGGAAATCGCTCCCGTAACAAGTGCGCCATAAACCAAGCGAGGAGGCTCTGGCGCGAGGCAGGCAGTTACAAGTTTGTTCAGGAGCGTTACGGGGCTGTTATTCCCTGCCCTGTCGCGGTGGTTGCAGAAAATGCAATCCACAAAGTGGCGCTGACAGAATACCAGGCAGGTAACAATCAGCAGATACCTGTCCTGACATTCATGGAAATATCGCGCTGCGAAGACTTGCCCTCATTTCTGGTAAGGGCAGACGCTGGAACAGGCTTAATACCCATACTTCCACAGCAACAAAAAGTATGGGTTGTGGATATACAGGATCAAACCTGCAAGTTCCTATCCAAGCGCTTTCTACAGCGCCTGAATCAATACAAGAGGTTCTGGAACACGGACCTCCAGCCCAAAAACAAAATAACGGCCATTAACTCACAACCAACCATTTGAAATCACAGGTAGCCATTACTTTCACCCTGACACAAGGCGGTTATCCATGTACACGAGCGGACCCAGAATTCTAAAAAACAACCATAACCATGCGCTTGATCGCATCAATAAGCGCAAGCAGCAAGCCACTGGCGACAGTTGGTGGCTGTCCTCCATTCACCTGAGGACAGTAATGAACAAGGTGGTGTGGCAAGGAGGAAAGGCACCTGGGCCAGACGGTCTTACTTTTCCATCGCTCAGCATGGCGCAGTGGAACTCTAAACTACGGTTCCTCGGATACATCATCAAAAACCAGGCATACCAGCCAGGGCCTACACGGCCAGTTGAGATTCCCAAGTTTAACGGCAAAAAAAGAATCATCCAGGTTCCCAATTTCATCGACAAGGTTGCAGCCAGGGCTTGCATGGAAGCCTTGTCAGATGTTTGCGAAAATATGTTTGTGGACTGGTCCTATGGCTATCGCCCAGGTCGCAGCCATGTTGATGTGCTGAAGAATATCCAGAAGGATTACCAGGACGGGTGCGTCTACATCGCTCACTACGACGCCAGAGACGCGTTTGACAACATCAACGTTTCCAAACTCAAGGCGCTGATCCGCGAGTTACCAGTTAACGACAAGGTTAAGTCACTAGCGGAAGGAATTGTCAGTAAGGGAGTCGCTGATGACGGCTTGGGAAAGGACTTCTGCGATATGTGCGAAAACACCCTCGCCTTGAACGGAGGATATGCAGTTACCTCGCAGGCAGAGTTGGTAGGTAAGTCCTTTGGTAACATAGATTGTATAACAGAATATTACGAACAGCATGATATATCATGTAAACAATTGGGTATCAGCCAAGGAAACTCTCTCAGTGGGCTGATGTACAACCTTTTTTTACATAACTTCCACGACAAGGTAATTAACAGTTATTTAAATAACGGTTTACGCATTTATCGCTATGCGGATAATTTTATTTGTGTTGGCAAGGAAGAAAACGCAGTTAACGAATTAGCCAGTATGAGCATGGGGTTATTAATTAGAGTTGGTATCCAATGTAGATGTGATGAAACAGTTAACATAAATAATAAAATTTTAGAACTATTAGGTTTGACTGTTATTGCTGAAGACAATAATATAACCTTTGACCTAACTGAGTCCTCATGGACAAGGTTAGACCAGGTACTGGACGAGGCCTTAACTCATCCGTCTCCTAGTAAACAGACAACCCTGATTACTAACGGATGGAAACAGTCCTCCTACCCTGTTACCTGGTCGGTCAGGCATCAGGAACGCTTAGACGACCTTCTTAGTAAGTACGGAGTTAACGCTCCCCTACCTAGGAACGAAGACTAAGGTTACTGGGTTACCTTTGGACTACCCTACTGGAGAATAAAACCAGTATTCACGGTCCTTACTGGTAAACGAGTCCTTACTGGTTGACGCAGCAATAGCTGCTGCATTTACCAAACTGGTTTTCCCCAGTTTGAGGCCTCCGAGTGTGGAGGTTACAAAAACAGAGAGCTCTGGCTGGTTAACTGGCCAGAGCTCTCTGTTTAATTGGGTTACCAGTAAGGAGAAGAGCCAGAGAGGGCCTTCCGATCAACGATGTGAGTTAAATGGAAACAGCATAGTTGAATGGTTTGAAAGTTATGGTTCTTATTTTCATAAGCACAACCCTACTGCCCAGGATTTTCTCTTGCATCCGATACTAGCTGATAATTTATCTTATTCTTAACGTTAAGACTTAAACATTAATAGTTAATACCTTTATGATGCCATCCATAAATAACATTATTAATTGCTATCTTAATGTAATGCGGTGTCCTGCTGCCTAATTGAGTGATGGATAAAAAAAACACCCCTCCAAGCCTTCGGCTAGGTGGGGTGTTTTTCAGGCTTAGTTTTTGCGTCTTACTTTCCTTGGATTCATCCTGATGTCACCAGAGTTGACGGACAGGCCTACAAGTATCGCAAAAACAATAATCCCAACGACTGGGTTCCCTGCCGCTGCACCAGCAAAGAAACCTGTCACCGCCGCCCCACTCACATAAGCGGAGTTCAGCTTCTGTCTTGCACCCATGGGTCACCTACCTTGCCATGGTCAAAGAGGTACGCCACTTCTCAATGAGCTGGGATGCCTGCTTGGAGCTCAAGCGCTCAGGCAGGGTCTGGAAAACCTGCTCGCATTCCTGCTCCAGATTCCGGCGCTGCGTCCTTGCAAGATTCTGAAGGAAACTTAACTGCTTGGCCGTAGCCTGTTTGGCTTGGGCTGTAACCGCTTCCTGTAAGGTTTGGCCGGTAGCCTGTGCAGAAATCTGGACAACGGGCTTGTCAGGTACTTCCTGACTTTCAGCACCCAGTTCATCTTCCAGCGACTGCTTGGCCAGGCTGAACAGTCTGTGGATAGATTCGCGCAATTTGGAATGGTCCAGGTCGGCTACCTCAACCTCCAAATTCACGGAACCACCTTTAGAAGAGAAATTGGCCTGACCGACCTTTCTCGACAAACCAACATTCAATCTGATCACTTCCACAACTCCTGTAAAAAAACCCTGGTCACCCAGGGCTGAAACAAGGCACCCACAACCACCTGCCCGTTACAGGTGATGATTCTCCAGCCAAGCCACTTCTGCCGCGATGGCCTCAGCGCGTTTAGCAAACGGCCCGATCCTTGGACCATTTCTTAAAGACAAATCTGCATACCAGAGGCCCAGGTGATCTGGTTCAACATGGGATGCACGTTGAACCAAAGTTTTCCCAAGCTCACGCCAGGGAAAGTCATCTGTGTAAATCCCCCGTATATCGCCGTTAGGACTTACCATGAGAATCATTCTGAAAGCCCTCCTAAGCGAACGATCTTTCGTTTGGGTCTTGAAATCATCATGCCTTCCAGTTCAACGCCCACCCGTGCAAGGTCACTGGCAACAGATTGGCGCAGGCTGCTTGAATTACGTAGATCCTGCGAAGCGATACCCGAAACTATCCGCTGTGCCTGAGCAACAAGCTGCTCAAGCTGCTCCTCGGCCCTTCCCCCTAAGCGCATCTGACCGAAGCGCCCAAAGAATTCACGTAAGGATTCCAGAGAGGAATCGCGGAATATCTTGCGTTCCCCATCCGTGTCAGAGAGGCGTTCCGTGAGATGGTTGACGAGTTTGGTGAACTCCTCGACGAAGCCTTGCTCAGCGAGTTCAACCGCCTGCTCAAACTTTTGGGCCACACGGGCTGCCTCGCGCCGGTAAACAGAAGCATCTATCGCCATCAGATAACTGGGAACAGCGGTTTCTGGATAAGACCAACTGACGACAAACAACTCCTCCAGGTTGTCAGAGTAATCGTCGGGGTCATAAAGCGTTCCCAGCCGTTCAGCCGCTGCCTCCTTCAGCCCTGGCCACTCCTGTTGAAGTTCATCAACGGCGCTTCCCAGTTCATCCTTGAGGAGCGACATCCTTGCTTCAAACTCACTAACCAGTTGCCGAGGTATCAGCCGAACACCTGCTTCCACAAATGGAAGGGTCATTCCACGCCAGGTACCTAGCATCCTGTTGCGAATGTTGGTGAGCAACTTCATCGTGGGATGACTGTTATCCAGTAAACGTTTACTGGCGCGTATCATCTTGCAATCAACTTCTGAGCCATCCACCAGGCTCGCCATCTGCTCGGCGCTCAAACTCCTGGTAGCCCCTAGCCACTTCAGGTGGAGTTTCGACGCCAAGCAGTTGGCGCGGAGCTCAGCCCCAGCCTCGGTCGCGTCAATCTGAGTATTTGGTAGTTCCAACTTTGCGTTCATTCATCAACCTCCAAAAGAAAAACCCACACCCACCTGGTAACGCACCAGGTGGGTGTGGGTTTACAGACAAACCTCAGTTTTCAGTTCAGCGAGGGTTTCACGGAGCGTGACCGCCTCGCTGGGGTTGTTACCGGTGCTTCGACACCAAACAGGCCGCCTTTCGACACGCACAGGGCCCGTCCCTTTGCCCAAGTGCGCAGTGCATCGATGGGCTCGGAACTAGTTGACGAAACCGGCACCACGAACCGTGCTGCCTCCACCAGGCTCACGCCAAGTAGGGCTGCTATACGGCAAGTGGATTTGATCTCGGCTCCCGTGATGGGCTTGTCCTGGCTGGGGCGAGGTTGCTTCTCGTCCAAGCCATACTGGGTGATGTAAATCCTCCAGATGCCTTCCCTGGTGTCGGCGTCTGGGTAATCCACAAACCAGATCGAGTCCAAACGCTCAGCGCGAGTCAATGGTGCAGGTAATCCCTTGATCTCATTGGCGGTCATGATGACGAAGGCGTCGTTCTTCCTGTCAGATAACCAGGTTAACAAGCTACCCATGACCCTGGTGGAAACACCGGAATCACCCTGACTGGCGTGACCGGCCAAAGCACGTTCAGCTTCATCGATCAGCAAGATCGACTTGCCAACTGCATCAATCCGCTTCAAGGCCTCGCGCAACGCCCGTTCGGTCTCGCCGACCAGAGAACCGTACAGGCCAGCCACATCCAAGTTGAGGACTGGTCTACCAGTGGCGTTACCCAGGCATCTTGCAAACGAACTCTTACCACAACCAGGGACACCGCTAACAAGCACGCCTTTTGCTTTTTCCTTTCTGCTAGCCAATGCGCGCAGCGAGTAGTCCCGTAGCCCATCAAAACCGCCAAGACATTCAAATCTGTCCTCATCACCAACAGAAAGCAGTGTCAACGGCCCTGCTTTCTTAAGCGAAGATGCCTTCACGCTGAACACGGCATCAGCTTTCAGTTTGCCATGCCTTACCAAGGACAGGGCAAAAGCCGACTCCGCTTCACCGATGCCCAGACCAGAGGCAGCTTCCACCACGCTGTCCAGTGAGGCTTCATCCACCTCGCCCTCCTCCACCAGCCCCAAGGCCAGGGCCTTCAGGTCTGATGGAGTCGGCAGGTCATGTTCAAGCACGATCATCTGGCGTGTAAGCTCTGGAGGTATCGCAACCGCCGGTGCCAACACCACCACAAACCGATGGCAGGCTTTGCCTTCTGCAAGTTCCCGTCCAAGCAGTGCCACGATTTCCGCACTCTGTAGGAAACGATGAAAGCCATTGGCGACAAGCAGGGTGGTTCCAGCCATGCCATTTAGAGCGCGAACGGCGGCGGCTGGGTCACCTGCTGCCAGGCCGGAAGTCACACCTGGGCCCTTCAGCCCTGAGGCAATGTCCCAGGTGAGAATATTCCAGCCTTGGTCCTTGCCCATTTTCTGGATGGTAGTCTCGGCCTCGATGGGCTCTTCCGTGACAAGCCAGATACCGCTGAAACCACCGGCCACAAATTCACGCAAAGCATCAGTCCACATGTTTGCTTCTCCTGTAAAGAAAAAAGACGGCAGGCACTGTGCCCACCGCCGTGCGTAAACCCCTAACCTTCAGCTCGCCGTGAGCCAGGGCTCGAGCATCATGTCCACCAAGTCCATATGCTGGATTTCAGCCAGCACGGCATGGGTGGGCGTGACGCGATTGTTAAAGTAGGAATGGCAAATATCCATCTCTCCACTTGCATCGGACCAGGTGATGCCGGTCCGGCGCTTGAACTCGTACTCGAAGATGCGGAACCAAAGTGAAAACGGCATTGCGATGATCTCCATAAACGAAAAAAGCCCACCGAAGTGGGCTGTGGCAACAACTGCTGGAAAGGGGCTTGGTTACTGTTGGGTCTCAACCACGGAATGGCTGACACCCTGGCCGAAGGTGGGCTTGTCTGAAAGGACAACACCAAGGCCCTGCTCCAAGGCCTTGGTCGCGTCCTTACAGGTCTGGCCCTCGTAACCATGGGTTTGCATGGATACTTGGCCAGCCTTATCAACAACGATGGTGATGGTCTTCACGGTTCAGGCCTCCACCAGGACATTCAAACGGATGGAACCGTCAGCCAAGACAGACTCCTGGCAGGTGTAACCCTGCTTGCGGGCTTCGATCGTCGCCTTACAAACTGCATAAGCCTGCTGGAACTGATCCAGCTTCTCGGGCAAGCCCCAGAAGCCGCCGAAGTTGTCGTAAAGCAGTTTGCCGTCGGAATCGATGCATACGGGAAAGCGCCAATCATCCAGTTGTACACCGATGCCTTGGGCGACACGATCAAACAGCCGGACATCGCCTTGGGTAGGCTGGGGAAGCTTCAGGCGTTGGCAGGCAGCTTGAATGGCCTGGATGTCGCGAATCTGGGTTTGGATGGTCACCGTGTGACTCATTGGTTTGCTCCTAAGTAAACGAAAATGCCCAGACCGTTGTGGCCTGGGCTTGAGCGATGGGTATGGTGCGCTCAGTGGATTATGACGTAGATTCAACCATTATTTATTCTTCTAATTATTCAGGAAGCTATGTTGCATCAATTGCTGGCATCTCTTGGAAACGCTTAAAACCCTGTCTAAATTCCTCTTTTTGACATCAAAGTCTAGGAAGATTCTTGATGATTTTTAAATATCAGAATAACAACCAAACAGAAAACCGCAGAAGTCAACTAGTAGAAAAATTTCTGTAGCCTCTTAATCCTAAGGGCTTGTCCTAGTGAACTGTTTATCGGTGAAGCCCAATCAAATTCAATTAGGCAAAAAGTCAGTTCAACAACTAATCATCAATAACAACAGAACCAATCTCAACTCCCCTGTGATCCCTAATTTTTAAATATAGGAGCTTTGCAAGAACCATTTCTGGGGCTGCATCAAATTCAAAACAAAAGTAGGTTGGCTCGTCATTTAAAGCAAATAAACCTGATTCAAAACCAATAAAAGCCGCGTCTGTATTTTTTTCATGGATCAGAAGCCAATCTAACTTAAAGTAGCCCCAGTGAACGGCCTTACCAAATTCAAGTCCACTAAAACCACATTCAACAGCGGCTTTTGCTCGATTGTCATAAAACGCTTTTAAAATATCCCTGTTTCCTTTCAGGGAAATTTTGATAGATGATTGGGTTGACTCTCGGACATATAAAACTCCGTTGTTTTTTTTAACTATCAAAGCCTCTTGACCAGTACAGGGCTGCAGCTTCGAATCTTTTCTAAGGAACCCAAATGACCCATCATCGAAATCCTCACAGTTAATGCTTGAAACAACCCCTTCCAATTTGGTGTTTTTGTCAAATGGTTCTAGTCTTGGTGCAAGCTTAAAGGGCATTTTTAAGTTCATGACTAATCCATCATTTTCAAAGTCCGTACCAGCAGGAAATTGAAGGCGAACTTTATCTGTAAAAAAGAAATAATCCCTTAATTTTTCACGCCATTCAGATGCTCTTTTAAGGGCATCACCTTTTTCAAAAGGATTGCCAGCCACGGCAAGACGACTGTTGGCTAAACTTCCAAATTTTGCAAATCTGCTTAAATTTGAATAATTACTTAGCTCACTTTGGTATCCATACCTTATCATTTCTGTTCCGATGTTAATAAAACGTTTTTTGAAGCCTTGTATGGGCTTAGGAGGGACTACTGCCTGATTGTTAGGGTCCTTGAACCCTTTATTATTTTCATTGTTGTTGACGGGTTCATTCTCGGCTTTATTTTTAACCGCCAACTCAAATGGTTCTGGAAGGGCCTCTTCCTTAATCCCTAATTGAACAAGGGCAGAGAATTTTCTTTGTATTCCTAAATAACCACCAACTGCCAGTAGACCTAGTATTAAAGAAAGCGCACCTAGTTTTAAGGCCCATTTGGACCTACTCTTCTTACGCAAAAATTTGGATTTCTTCGACTTTGGTTTTAATAAGTCTATTTCCCGCGACAGAGGTTGTTCATCCTCCTCGCCCAAATATTCGTACACCACATCAATATTTACAGGTTTGGATTGGATATTTTTTTTACTTTCCTCTTTATCGGATAAATTTTTATCCCTTACATCAACAATTGAGTTTTGTTTGAGCGAGTTGGTTTGTTCCTCTTTATCCGCTCCAAATTTAAACGATTTTATTTTGTAAGCAGAGTACCATGGTCCATTCTCCTTCTTAATCAAATCGGTGGGCCCAAAAAATCCTTCGGCAGCTTTTTTCCTCAGAACGTCGGGATCATACGGGCCATAAATTAGTCCGTCCTTTTTCAAATAAAACATACGCCTCATCCTCAGATATCGTTTAGCAAATTGGTGGCACCACGGTTACGTTCAGGCGCAAAGCAGGGAATTTGATTAAAAGATCATCTAAATGAACAAGCGAATAAACCATCGTCTTTGGGACAAGGATTTCAACATTATTCACAAACAATCATTCAACATGCCTGTTTGTATTACGGCCACATTTTTTCGATATATATTAGTATCAAATGTAGGCCCCTTTTTGGATACCAGGCACTTTAAACCCACCTAACCTTTTTGATTCCGTCCGAATTAAATAACCCAAAATTCCATATCAAAAGCATATTCCGCATATCGCTTGAAAAATGAAAGGTTTTAAGGTTATCCCTGCAAGGAGGCTTATCCACCATCTAGGAAGGAACCATGCCATGGACTGGCTGCCCATCGACGAGAAGATGCCTGTTTATCCGCAGGACTACAAAGAATACCCCCCAATCCTCATCTGCACCGACAAAGCCAAAGTCTTTCTGGTGGTGCCTGAGCGCGACCCAAAAGTAGGTGTTTGCTACACGATCTACTACTCAGAAATTTGGCTGGAAGAGGCGTCTGAAGGAACGCCCATTGCCTGGATGCCAGCCCCGAGGCCGCTCACAGCTTCCCCTCCGTCCTCCTGAACTCCCAAGGCGGCATGGGGTTTGGATTAGACCACAAACCCTTTTTCCCAGCTTTTGCTTCAGCCTCAGCCCTGATCAACTCCGCTGACTTGGAATACTTCCAGTAGTGCCAAGCCTTGCCCTCCTTGACCATCTGCAGGTTCACGTCTTAACCGTTTTCGCGAACCTGGCCTACTATCCTTCCGAACCTGTCCTTTTCCTTCCATTCAACAACGACATCTTTGCCAGCAACCAACTCACCGAGCCTAACTTTGCTCTTGGTCCCAAAGGCCTGCTTCATTTCAGGAGCGTCGATACCGTTGAGACGGACGTTGTTCTGTTTCTTGTTTTCGTCCAAGACCGTGATGGTGTCGCCATCGGCAATAGATACTACTTTTCCGCGCAGTTCATCCGCGAGAAGAGCTGTGGTGAATGCCAAGAGCAGGGTTGGCGCAATTAAACGAAACATGGGCAACTTTTTAAAAAACTAACCCCTTCCAGGATTCCAAGTGACAAGGCGCGTCATCAGTAAAAGCTCAATCCTGCAATGTCACCATGCGGAAATCCAAGTCCTTGAAGTCTTTTGCTATCGCCACGGACCGTTTGCGGATGGACTCAACTCCACGGCCGGAAAATTCATTACTCTGCATCTCAGCAATTAAGAGGAGTTCAAACGCAGCAGCTTTCAAGAATCCAACATCATTCTTGTATCCGCATATACCTAAAAAACCCGTTTTCTTAAGGAATTCCTTCAGCAGCCTCTTGTTAGCAGCCATGGTGCTGCATGAACTAACAACCAGCATTCTGTTTTCACATTTCCCTGCCAGATGCTCAGCAATCTCATCCAGCCTATGGCCGGTTTTTGAATCCCAAATTTCAAATTCTCCACCGTGGGTGGAAAGGTAAAGAATAGGCCAACGGTCATATTTTGCTTGAGCCCATTTTTTCAGATAATAGAAGAGTTCCCCTTCTACAGCAAAATCTTTGTAAAAGAACGGTATATCCAGATTATCCTGGAGTAGTTTCAAAATTCCCTGAACCGTTGAACCGTTTGCCAAATCAAGGTCCAAAAGCCCTTCCAAGCAAAACACGCCCTTCAACTGTGAGTTTGTACGCACCTGCCCCTCCTACACTTACGCCGCTACCCTGCCCCCACCTCCACATACAAATACTTCTGAAACCCGGCAAACAGCTTCCCAATCTCATCCGGCTTGCCCAAATCAGCCACAGCGTCGGAAATGGAATTGTCATACTTCAGTCGCAGAAGCGGAGTTAGTTTTTCCTGGGCCAGCTCCTCCACGCCCACCGTCACATAATGCTGTAGCACAAAATCCAAAAAAGTCCGCTGCTTCAGGTTGAAGTGGGAATTGATATACACCCTTGCATGGTCCGCCCGCTCCAGGCGGGTTTCTGGCGGCCTGGCATAGGCTACATGCGCCAGCACATCAAAAAGGTCGCTCTTTTCCGCCTCTATGGCTTTTTGCATCTCGGCAAGCTGCTCATGGCCAAAGCCTTTTTCAGCCAAACCCTCCAATAGTTTCTTCCTGGTGTCCGGTGCGCTCCATACCGCCCGCAACTCCGCCTCGTTATGGAAGAATTCCGGCAGCTTTCCGTAGAGTTGCTCCATAAATTCCTTTGCGCTTATCGGCATGCCGTCTGGGTGCCAGTAGCTAGTCATCATCATGTGCTGGATTGAGCGCGCCTTGCCGTCTGCCAGCTTCACCTTGACCTTCTTTTTGCAAACGCACGGCCGTAAACCGCAAAATTTGCAAGGTTCAGGCGGGCAAATGCAGGGCCGCTGACCGCAGGTGGCGCACAGACAGGCGCAGGGCTGCTGGCCACATTCCTTGCACGGAGCCTTGACGCAGGCGCACGGTGTTGTGTTGCACTTGGTGCAGGTTTCAGGGGCCAGCGGTTCACCGTCCCATTCCGGGTCGGAAAATAGCAGGTTCGCCCTCACGAAATCATAAATCGTGAAATAGTCCTTGCCCTCATAAAGGCGGGTGCCGCGACCAATGATCTGCTTGAACTCAATCATCGAGTTCACCGGCCGCATCAAAACAATATTCCGCACATTGCGCGCATCCACACCTGTAGACAGCTTTTGCGAGGTGGTCAGAATGGTCGGTATGTTTTTCTCGTTGTCCTGAAAAGCCCGCAGCCATTGTTCACCCATGTCACCATCATCAGCGGTCACACGGTGGCAATAATTAGGGTCGGTGCTTTGCTTGATCTGGTTGATCAGGTCGCGCACCATCAAGGCGTGCCCCTGGTTGGCACAAAAGACCAGCGTCTTTTCCTTCTGGTCTATCTCTACCATTAAAAGCTGAACCCGCTTCTTCTCCCGTTCCTCAATCTGGATAGTGCGGTTGAAGTCACCCTCCTCATACAGCCGCCCCTGCTCAATCTCACCTTCCACCACCGTGTCGTCGGTGGTGTAGATGTACTGGTCCAGCGTTGTCTGGATTTGCTTCAACTTGAAAGGCGTCAGGAACCCGTCATTGATTCCTTCCTTCAGCGAGTAGATGAAAACCGGCTCGCCGAAGTAGCGGTAGGTGTCGGCGTTGTCCTGGCGTTTGGGCGTAGCAGTCAGACCTAACTGGGTGGCCGGTGCAAAATATTCCAGAATGCCACGCCAGTTGCTCTCGTCATTGGCTCCACCCCGGTGACACTCGTCCACAATGATGAAATCAAAAAAGTCTTGCGGATAATCGCCGAAATAGGGAGATGGTTTGCCGTCCTTTTCTGGCCCACTCATAAAGGTTTGGAAAATGGTGAAGAATATGCTGCCGTTTTTGGGCACTCTACCCTTCTTGCGTATATCGGTGGGTGAAATTCGTACCAACGCGTCTTCCTGAAAGGCTGAAAAAGCGTTGTAGGCCTGGTCTGCCAGAATGTTCCTGTCTGCCAGAAACAGGATGCGCGGCCGCCGTGTGGCCTCCCTGCTGATGTTCCACCTTGCCTGAAACAGTTTCCAAGCGATCTGGAAAGCAATGAAGGTTTTGCCGGTACCGGTAGCAAGGGTTAGAAGAATGCGTTCCCGCTTGCCTGCGATGGCCTGTAGCACCCTTTCTATGGCAATCTCTTGGTAATACCTGCCTGGGTGAGATCCCCCCTTGTCCTCATAAGCCACCTCGGCAAACCTGTCGCGCCAGGCATCTTGCCCTGAATGGGTCATTGCCCACAGTTCAGCAGGCGTTGGCCAGGCGTAGACCTGACCTTCGACACCAGTCTGCATGTCGATGCGGTAGATGCCCTGGCCGTTAGTGGCGAAGGCAAATCGCACCTCCAGTTTTCCGGCGTAATCCTTGGCCTGCGCCACCCCCTCTGTAAGTGCCTCGTTCCAAGCTTTGGCTTCGCCAACAGCCAGCTTGGTATTGCGATACTCCAGCAGGTAGTCAGCCGTCAGGCCCTTGCCTCTCCGGCCTTGCCCCTCAATGCGCCCTGGAATGATCCTGAACTCGCGGCGTACGCGGCTACCGGAAACAACGCCCCAGCCCGCCGCCTTCAGGGCGGGGTCGATATGCTCGGCGCGTGTTTCCGCCTCGTTCATCTGGCAGCCTGGGCTTCCTGGATCGCTATCAGGGTTTTTCCATCGGCATCTTTCCAGTCAACCCGGCCGTTGGAGGCCCTGCCCAAAACCACGGAAGATGCCATGGAAGGAGATGTGAATATATAGTCCTTGGAGAAGTGCAACGTTTCCACGCTTTCCACTCGAAACCTTTTTTCCATCAACTGTAAGCGCTTACCCAGACACAGTACTTCAGAAGCGCCATTATCGCTAAAATTACTTGGCAAGACAGGTTTTGATTTGTTCACAAATTCCATAGCCCCCAGTTGAGAATCGTTTACGGAAGATTCTCGCTCAATCAGAAGGTAAAGGATTTTCCCTGACAACCATTTCAACCAGCAGTTTGGTGCGCGCTTCAATCATTTCGGCATTCCAGGTAGGAGCGTCAGCAAGGCTGAAAGTTCCTTTTTCCGTTTTAAAAGTGAGGGCGTTCAAAACAAGCCCGTTTTTGTAACCAATATTGATCGTGTGCCCCAGAACGCTCTTGTCCTTTGATAGCCTCTGTTTTTTGTCAAATGACGCCACTGCCAGGTCGGAGTTGTAACCGCTCAGGGTGAGGTTGCCCAAACAATGGACCCACCTGTCTTGGACATCTGAGGCAGTTTTTTTGCTGCCATCTCCGATCATGTCCACCCAATGAGCGGGCAGGTTTTCCGCCTGTGGCAGAACATGCTCCACAGTCCAGATAAAACGCCCCTTGTCATCCCTGGCCCAAAAATCAGGGCAATATTCGCGGGAACGATGCATCTGGTCCACCTGGATCAAGATGTAACGGGCCATCCAGGAGTTATTGGCATAGAGGGGCCCTGACAACGCTTCACTGAATTCATCCAGCGAGGCAGGGCGACCGTGCTCCATCAATGCATTTGAAAAAAACGCGAAATCCAGTGGCTTGCCCTTGGCCATGCGGCTGCTGCAAGCTTCCACCAGATCAATCAGCATTTGATCCAGTTGGCGGGTTGGTGGTTTGTCAGTGATATTTCTGCGTAGAAAATAGCGCCCCAGCAAGGTGACAGCCTTGGCAAGGAAGTCATCATCTTCCAGATGCTTGTCTTCCAGCGAGAAAAGAAAAAGTAGCAGCAGGTAGGCTGGTGTTCCACTGATCCGATCTAGCTCCAGAAGGCCATTAGCTATCTTCTCGGAGTTATGCACAGAGTCAGTCAATGCACCATAAATGGCGGCTTTGCTGGTCAACTCATCAAACAGGAACGCTGCGTCGCGGTTGATGAGGGATTCGTACACACGGATAATGACAGACCGGGTGGCCTTCGTCACCTTCTCAATCTTGATCGCATCGCGGTGCTTGAAAGCGTTGTAAAACTGGCGCAAGAACCTTTCCTGGTCGTTTGCGTCGGGTATGGCCTCCACAATTTTCTGCCACCGATCAAATGACTCGTCAATATCCACGCCGTGCTTCTTTTCCATCTGGGCGAGCAACTTATTCTTGATGATGTCCATCGCCGATAGCGGTACACCCCGGTTGTTCAGCGATTCAAAAAGAGTGAAGGCGTCGGCCTGGCTATTTACGGTGATTTGCACAAACATCAACTGGTTGATTTTCTCAACCAATTTCAGCAAGCCAGGAACATCTCCGGGAATACTTTCCCTGAAATGGTAATAGGCTCTGGCTAATGACCTGTTACCCCAGTGAGGCTGCTTAGGCTGGCTCTCAATGAGGCCCGCCTCGCAAAGCAAGTAGCGATAATCTGACAGGTTGTGGTTCTGGCCGCTTGGCTGGACGCGCAAAAAATAATGGTTTTTCCCAACCAACAAAACTCCACGCTCACCCGGCTTCCCATCTTTTTTGCGTTTGACCAACTTGGCACGGAGTTGATCAAGGCAGGTGGTCACCTCTTTTTTGTCTTCCTCATCGGCAGGGTGATAGGTGGCATCTGCCTCCTTCAGTTTGGAATAAATACCGGCAAGGAGAATGGACAAGGTGGTCAGTCTTTGCTGGCCGTCCACAACCTCGAAAATCCATTCGTCACCAGGGGAGAATTCCGCCTGGTCATGAACGCAAATGATAGACCCCATGAAGTAGCCAGGGTCGTTCTCCTCAACATCATTCAGCAGCTCGTCCCACTGCCATTTTTTCCAACTGTATTCACGCTGGTATTTGGGAACATGGAAGTGCTCGCGGGCCCCTTGGTCCACATTGATCAGCTTGGTGAAAGGCATATGGTGGGCTTGCATGACTTTACTCTTTCACAGCTCCCCGTTGAAGGCCTGGTATAGCAGAGTTTTTTTTAATTCCGTTAGCTTTTCAAGTTTTTGCTTGTAGTTATGCTTCAAAAACTGGGTTTTCCCATCAAAATCCCAAAGTTTTGAAACAATTTTCTGCTGTACTTTAGGTGGAGGAATTGCACCGACATCAAGGGCTCTTATGTCCTTCATGTTGACATGCTGAACCGTAGCCCCTTTGGAATGGGCTAAGAGTTTTGCTTGGGTTCTTGGTTCAAGTAGAAGGAAAGCTAGAAAAGGTGGATCGAAAAAATCACGGTTTGGCCGAATTAAAACTGTTCTTTGGCCAAGGCAAACTCTAGTGTTTTCTGGAATTACTGCAACGTTGCCAGCAGGCGCCTCGCGGGCAAGGATCAAATCACCAGCTTGCGGTTCCGCCCTTCGCGTCCAAATCTTGTATGTTTCTTCCGAAACACGATTTACATCGTTCAAAAGTAACCGCCCGAATCCAATGTTCGGTGTGCGAATGGACGGCACACCATATTCTTGGGTAGGTGCAGTTTTATGTTCACAATCTACAATTAGCTGACATAAATCGACCAAGGGTTTACGGTGTTCCACCCACCCCTCACCCCTTTTCTCAAACACCTCCTGCAAATACCCCTCAAAAACCCCCCGCGCATTCTCCAGATTCTTCTCCGCATTTGCCTGCGCGGTTGCGAGGCTGGCAAAGGCTTCATCCAGAATGCGGACGATGCGGTGCTGCTCGGGGAGGGGAGGGATTTTTATTTGAAGTTGGGAAATATCGGAGCTTGACACGTTTGGAAATGTTGCCCCTGAACCTTTTGAGTAAATCTCATACCTTTTCCAATTAATGAAATGGTTTATCCATGGTTGATAATCTTTTGCTCTGATAGCGGCAACACCGCGACCAATACAAGCGTCGAAACCTGCTATGTTCATTCGCCCTGTTGTTGACCCACGAACGCACAACAAAAGGTCGCCTTTTTTACATAATTTTGTTGGCTGGGTAGTGAATTTTGATTGAATAGAAAAACCAAAAGGGTCATCGCTAAATTCAACAGGGCCATTAATCAACGGCATCCCTTCGCCGTGGACATTGTAAGTTGAACCATCTGGGCTTTGCCCCATTATGACATCACATACTTCTCCCAGTTTTTTTGTTTTCCATTCCAAATTCATTTCAACAACCCCCGGATGCTCTCCAGCACCTCGGCGCTCTCAGCATCCAGCGCGGCTATCTCCTCCAAAATCTCCAACGGGCTGCGGTGCGCTACCACCTCGCCGCCATTGGGATTCTTCATCGACAGATCGTAGGTAGTGGTATCAACGGTCTTGGAATCCACGCTCCAGCTTTTGGGTGAATCAGCAAAGGTCTTTTGCAGCTCCACAAACTCAGCCAGGTCGTTGTCGTTCAGCGGGTTGGTTTTGCCTAGGTTTCGGCCTGGAACAAGCTGGTAGTACCAGACCTTGCGTGTGGGGCTACCCTTGTCAAAAAATAGCACCACCGTCTTCACGCCTGCACCCTGGAAGGTGCCTCCTGGACAATCCAGCACCGTATGCAGGTTGCAGCTTTCCAGCAGGTGCTTCCGCAGGCTCACGCTGGCGTTGTCAGTGTTCGACAGGAAGGTGTTCTTGATCACCACCGCACCACGCCCACCAGCCTTCAGCATCTTGATGAAATGCTGCAAAAACAGGAATGCGGTCTCCCCGGTGCGTATGGGGAAGTTCTGCTGTACTTCTGGCCGCTCCTTGCCGCCAAACGGAGGATTAGCCAGGACAATGTCATGGCGGTCTTTGTCCTGAATGTCGCTCAGGTTTTCACTCAGCGTGTTGGTGTGAAGAAGGTTCGGTGCCTCTATTCCATGCAAGATGAGGTTCATGATGCCAATCACATACGCCAGCGATTTTTTTTCACGGCCGTAAAACGTTGCCTCCTGCAGTCGCTTGTCCTGCGCGGTGGTGCGTTTGGGGTTCGCATCTCGCAGGTAATCAAACGCCTCGCACAAGAAGCCTGCCGACCCGCACGCTCCATCATAAATGGTTTCACCCAGCTTAGGTTTCAAAACGCGGATCATCGCGCGAATTAGTGGGCGCGGCGTGTAATACTCACCGCCGTTGCGCCCGGCATTCCCCATTCGCTTGATCTTTTCCTCATACAGCGCGCTCAGCTCATGCTTTTCGCTTTGCGAACGAAACCGCAATTCATCTACATGGTCAATGATCTCGCCCAGGTTGAAACCGCTGGTGATCTTGTTTTTCAGCTCACCAAAAATCTGGCCAATCTTGTATTCGATGGTGTTGGGGCCGCTAGCCTTGGTTTCGAATTCCTGCAGGTAGGGAAACAGCTTCTTGTTGACAAAATCCACTAGGTCATCGCCGGTCAGGTCTTTTCGCTCAATGACGCCTTCCTTGTTTTTTGGCGCGGCCCACTTTTCCCAGCGGTACTGCTTGTCCAGCAGGTACGAGTATTTCTTTCCCTCAAGTTCCGCCTCGGTAGCCTGGTCTTCCTCCAGCCCGTCCAGGTACTTCAAAAAGATCAGCCAGGAGGTCTGCTCGGCGTAGTCCAACTCCGTGGCGCAACCCGCCTCCTTGCGCAGCGCGTCATCAATATTGCGAAAGGCCTGTTCAAACATGCATGGTCACCTGGTTGGAAAATCCGCTCGGAACGGCATCATTAAAATACCGCAAATCATTGCTGGATAATGGATTGCTGTGAAATGGCTGGTGGTGGCAACCAGCCCTGAAACCTGCAGTTCAGCTGCAATTTTGGTTGTTCAATCACTGCCTGGATTTTTGTTGATACCGACCCGACTCCAGTAGGGATGCTCAACTGCCCACGGCGTACCCTAATTCCAGTTTTAAAGCGCCATGCCTGAGGCAACTTCCAACCCACCCAGCGAGGGGCTTTGGGGGGTTTCTTAACGTTAAGAATGCCTAGGCCACCCATCCCACGCCTCCTTGGGTTTGTTGGTAATTGCACCTCCTTGCGCCGTCCAACCAAAAAATTGCAGATTTTTTTGCTTAAACCGTTTCAGGGCTTGGACATATACAAATGTCCACCCGTAAATGACCGATGCCCCAGCCCGTTTGTTTTGGGCTGAGGCATCAAGAAACCAAGGCATCAAGACATTAAGGCATCAATTCAAAGTGTAATCCACCGCCATGCGCCTGGTATCAACCCCTTCCGGCTCAGGTTCCCCAGATTTTGTTTCATCGCTTTGCTCAGGGGACGCAATGAACCACGCTTTTCCTTTGCGGATGGGCCTAAAACCCTGCGCCTTCAACTGTTCTCTCGCCCTTAGGTAGGTTCCCTTTTTCCATTTTTCCAGGCAGCGATTTTCAAGGTCAACTGAGCGCACCTCTCCTGCCGCATTCACTTCAGCAGCCATAAAACCACGGCACTGCTCCGTTAAGTTGCAGCTATCTTTACGACCTACCCCCTCCCCAGATTCAGGCAGGGGCTCATCGACAATATGCGTTTTGAAAAATTCCAGTTTAGACAGGTCACCACTGGTGGTTATCCCGTAAGTTTCGGCTTTCTCCAGTACTTCTTCCAGGGAGATTTTCTCCTGACCGAACACCAAGCCTTTGCTGTGACCTCGTATATTGCTACCGACAGGTCGGATGACCCGAAGATTTTCGTTTCCAGGATGCTTTTCCACCATCCAGATTAGCCTGGCCGAGGCCACCACTTGGATGGAACCGGCCAGTTTGTGGATAGCGTTCGCGCTGGCTGCTTTGTGATTGTGATGAAGCACCACTACAGCAACACCAAATTCCATCCCGAGCTGGTGGAGCGGTTCCAGGACAGCCCTGGCCTTTTCCGCTGAGTTGGAATTGATACCCATGGAGGCAAGAATGCCTGACAGAACATCCACGACAATAACTTTGCACTCGCGGTGACTACTGAGGTACTTTGCGACAGGCGCAAGTGCCGCCTGGCGCATGCTTGATAAAGAACACTTGAATAAGTTGCGGTCTGGAAATTTAAAACGCCAAGGATTTCCGCCGTTAGCGAGAATATCCGGTAACTGAATGCTCCCTCTGTCATCCTCAAACGTGAGGATCAGGCACTCGCCTAAACCCTCATTTTCCAACGGCGCCTGACCGCTGGAAAAGATACTCAGCAATGCTCGCAGTACGGTGCTCTTTGAAGCCTTGGGATCACCGCTGATCACGGTCAATCCTACAGGCAGTAGCCCATCACCATTCTTGTCGTGAACAACATAACTAGGCGCTGTTAATTCCACCTCAGCCAGAGAGTG
>Ga0315899_10002266_pt1 | contig 21338 bp, 22 predicted proteins | sample LakEriMetagenome_2_FD_203518 | JGI IMG/M metagenome (GOLD analysis project Ga0315899, IMG submission 203518) | Freshwater fungal communities from buoy surface, Lake Erie, Ohio, United States - Buoy 4 MA112 | ecosystem: Environmental > Aquatic > Freshwater > Lake | place: USA: Lake Erie, Ohio... | reverse complement strand
CCCCCGTGGACACATATAGGGGGCGCGGGAGAAAACGGACGAACAGGCGAAACAGTGTCGGGCGGTCGTGCCGCAATGGTGTTGGGTAAAGTGGAAAAACTACCGGACTCAAACTCGCCCTCGTATGAGTCGCCGTTGCGAAAGATACACTTTCCGCGCCTGAGAGTTATCCGGATAAGTCATGAGGACATCATGAAAGATGGTATCCAGTTTTCTAAGCCGCATGCAATTCCTGTCTCAGAGGGCTAGTTTCTCTGGTACCCCCTGGGGTGCCCAAGGGTTAATAAATGGCGCAGAACAATCCATGGCTGCAACAGTTGTCATTTTGCATACCCGAATCTTCGACCGCTGCGCCATTCGCCTTCGTAACGCAGCCCGTCGCTGAAATAGTCGCCCTGCGCATGTTCAGGTGAAACGTGTTCATCGGCAGGCGGTCCTTTGTCTGTGGCGATGCATGCGATGCCTGCCCAAGCTGCCCGGGGCAGCCTGCCGGATGCGAGCAGTCCGAGATCCTCCATTGCTGGCCGCTGGCTCGTTATTTTCGTCTACTTTTTGGAGAGTTCACTACAGTCTGCACTCATTTGGTTATGGTGCATAATCAATGAATGCAGATTCCCAGCAGCCTAGCATCATTTCAATTGATTCTCCAACATCTGACCTTGCCGTGACGCTCGCCATGACGCCACTCCCCGCTGTACTCATCTCCGTACACAGTGATCTCCACTCCGTGTCCGTTCCACCGCCCTTGGTGGTACTCCCCCTTGTACGTCGTGCGATCTGCTTTGACCTCCTCCCCTTGCCCGTGCGGCTGCAGTCATTACAGCGCGGTGTCAGAGCCGGCGCGCGAGCGCTCCGCAGGGAGATCGGGGCAAACGAGGCCGGGCAGAGGGACAGAGACCATGTCCAGGCGCCACTTGCCACGGTACTGGCGGCCGTCGGCAAACTTCATGATGCCCTTGCCGTGCCGCATGCCACCTTCGTAGTTGCCCTCGTAGATGTCGCCATTCGGATACGTGATCTTTGCATGCCCGTTTGCGGGCGGCGACCGGGGGCGCTCCTGCGGACGCGGAGGGGAGCCGAAACAGAAGTAGCGCGTGAGGGACAGACTGGGCTGCGAACGGAGCAAGCAACACGCGCGGCCCAGGACCTTGCTCGGGGGCTTGTATCCCTCGCGGCCGACGACGCTGATCTTGCCGCCATTTCCGTCAGAGAAGTTTAGAAAGTTCTGCCCTGGTTGTAGCTCCTCGTCCATTCCGAACATGCCATCGTCCTCTGGCATCTCTGCGGCAGCCGTTGTTCAAAGTCAAGCAACACCTAGCAACACACGATACCGTCAGTTCTTATAAGTTGTATCTGTAACACGGCCGGCCCCAGGTACCTTCTGTGTCCTACTTGCAATTGTGGGCCAGGGCACAAAAAGGTACGACCTCGGGAGAGTTCCCTCGTGGCACGGCACAGATGCCAGCGATGCGTGTGCCACTCGAGACGTTGGGTATCGAGCTCGTGCACTCGCACGAGACGGGCAACTTCCGCATCGCCCGGCTCTGGCCGCATGGCCCTGCCGCAGCGAGCGGGCAGCTGGGCGAGGGAGACACACTGCTCTGCGTCCAGGGCGTGAGCGTCAACGGGCTGCCGATGCACGTGGTGCAGAGCATTCTGGACGGGAACGCAGAGCATTCTGGACGGGGCATTCTGGCTCGGCATTCTGGCTCGGTCACAGTGATCGCGCAGCGCGCCGGCGGCGGCGGCGTTTTCGTGGTCTCGCTCACGCGCCGCGCACTCGATCCTGAGGACGGTGCTGCCGCTGCAGCAAGCGCGGGTGCCGGCGGGCAGGCCGACGGTGGTCAGCGAACAGACGATCTCGACAGCGCCAGCACAGACTCGCTTTACTTGCTCGACGGTCCGATGGAGTCGCAGTGAGTTTTCTCCGTATCCTCCTCCCGCGCACACGCATCTGCTTGCCTCTTGGGTTGTCCACGACCCTCCCGCTTCTGACATGCGACGTGCTTGCCCCCACAGCGATTTTTATGACGACCGTTTTTCGTCTCGCTACGACAAGTCCCTGGCGCCCTCGACGCGTGATTCCATCCACGATAACGTTCTGGCCAAGAACAGCGGGGAATCCCGCAGTGCGCAGCACGACGACGATCGACACGAGCATAGCCAAGAAGGACGAGAGAGCGAAGACAGCTTTCATGCTGATTTGCTGGCGCAGTCTGTCATCCTTGCAAAGTGTGAGCAACTCCAGGACGCGCTCGACGAGGCCCTGCACGAAAAAAAGCAGCTACAGGACAGGCTATCTCGCCTGGAAGACTTGAATCAGGAGCACGCCATCAGATGCCTGGAGGCTGAGGAGAAAATCGCAGAGCTGCAGGAGGCTCTGGACGCTGGCCGCATCAAAAATTTGCAGCAACGAGAGCAAATCACAACGCTTGAGCATGAAGTTCTGATTTTGATGCTCACCCTTCGTAGGCGAAAGGAGGAGGCGGAAGAAGAGGAGAAGGAGGAGGCACCAACAACCCGCGAGTCGGAGAGCACACAAAATCAGCTCAGGGAATGGATTGGCTTATATCGTAGTGAGGCTGCTCGGCGCGAGGAGCTTGAAATCAAGCTTGGGCATCTGCCGCAGTCACATTCACATTCCGCAGATAATCAGAGGTCCAAAGGCTCTGATGCTGCCCAGCGGGGTGGAGGTGAGGGGAGCGAAGTAGACAGCAGGGATGGATGGAAGATTCTTGGTGAGGAACCAGATGGGTACATGGATGATGGTGTGCAAGTGCTAAACTCTCTTATTCAGCTTGTCTCAACACTTGGCAATAGCTCCTTATACGCAAAGCGAGACAGTTGTATGAGAAAATTGGATCAATTCGTGGAATGTCATGATCCGTCTACTTCTGTTTTGGCGATTCTCTCTCTCGGTGCGCTGGGTATTGGTCGAGCACAGGAGGACCAGGGCAAGAGTGACGACATCGCGGAAATGGTGGCGTCCCATTGTCCGGCTGCGGTGAACCGAGCAACTGTGCTCCTCAAGACTGGTGGTTCTCGCTCTCGCCGCTACGCTGCCCTGCTGCTCAGCACCCTCTCGCAGAGTAGCACTGGGCGCGATCGCATAGAGCTGCACAGCCCATGTCTTCCCGCGATAATCAAGGCTCTCGCCGATAAGGATATCTTTGCTGCTACCTATGCGGTGCATACAGTGTGGTGCCTCGTGACGCATGGCGGAACACAGATTTGGCGCAATCGCGCGTCTTTTGGCCCGTCGCAGGTTGCTGCAATGCTTCATGCAGCTGCTCGTCGCCCTGGCATGGACCCAGCTGCAACTGAAAAAGCCCTCTCTGCACTAAATCTCTTACAATACCGTTAGCACGTGGATGGTGGAGGCAAAGGGGTGCGGAGAGAGAGAACGAGCGAAAGTCAGCGAACAGACGATAAGGAGGCTGGAATCGGAGATATCATCCCGATGAGGAGTTCTGGACACGGTGGGAGGGAAATGTCAAAGCCAGAGCCAAGTCTTGGACTGCGTGTGACAAGCACACCATTAGTGCAACAATTCATTGTTATAAATGAAGTACAGTAATGTCCTGGTTGCATCTGGCCGGGATATATCTCCGGCACCATTCCTCTCCGCCCGCTACTCTCTGGGAGATTGGTCACTCCGGACTCTCTGGAAGCGGAGGATAGGCCCGGGCGGAAATCACGACGGACACTGAGGAACCCCGGGAGGAGGCCAGCCGTACCTACGTGCGCTGGATGACAGGTGCCAGCCAGGCGTCCCCCCCACCGACGACTTTGGGGGCCCCTTGGGGAAGGGGGTGCCCTATGCAACCGCAGAAGCACGGCCGTTCCTGTAGGACCTCCTCGACCCTCCAGCATTACTCACCCGAAGGCTGCCCCGGCGACTGTGACCTGCAGCTACATTGTGAGGCTGGAAGTGAGTTTTTGCCTAGTGTAATTACCACTATATACTGACTTTTGTGAGTTTTGCCTAGCAGGGAGAGCCATCGGCTGCACACGTGCATGTTATAGTACATGTACTATGTAAAGTCACTACGCACGTTTTTTTTGTTTGCAGGGGAAGCTCACGGCTGCGCACGTGCATGCTATAGAGGAAGATGTCCGCAGAGATTTTGCGTTTAGGCCTAAACCCTGGACCTAAACCCCAAGCCCTACACCCTGCACCCGCCCCGCCCCGCGCACAGCTTTGTACTAGGGCTTGCAGTAATAAACATACACTCCAACCTTCCAATGTAGTAGGTTTCTTTTGCTTCTTAGTAGGTCTCTTTTGCCTCTCAATTAAAATCTTTTACATACACTCCAACTTTTCTTCCGTCGCCCCGCACCAGCACCAGCCCCCCAAGACGCAGCCCACAGCGTACACCCCTACACATGACCCACACTGCAGGAAACCAGCACACAGCCGGCGACGGGCAGAGCCAGGAGGACGCCCACGCCGCCGCGCGTGGGCGTCCTCAGGCGCCGCCCGCCGCCAGCCGCGCGCGGGCCTCCAGCCGCGCAGGCCACCCCCCCTCCAGAAGGTTTGGCCTTGCGCTATGCCAGTCAAGTTTCAAAGAGGCTTACCATAGAAGCAAAACAGACCTGGCAGACCCACGAACAACAAATCCACAGAGAGGGAGAGAGGGGGACATGCGCAGAGGAGAGAGGGAGAGGGGGTGAGAGAGATTCATACACAGAGGAGGAGTCTGACAAGGAGGCCACACAGAAACAAAAGGCCACACAGAAACAAAAGGGGGGGGAGGAGGAGGCGCAAACGAAGCAAGAACAGGAGGTGCAAAAAGCCAAAAGAGGGGGCGGGCCGCCGAGCGCCGACAGCGCTCCGACAGCGCTGCTCTCCACTGATCCACTGCACCCTTGGTCGCCGACCGATGCTGCCTCTGGTTCCGACACGTCCAGTCGTGGAGACAACATTACACGAGCTCTTGCGATCAGCGAAAACGCTGTGGAGTGGTACCCCCCCCCCGGCTGCTGGGCCAAGCAGGCGTAAATCCATTTTTGGACGACGTGGCAATGACAGGGAGAACAAAGAGCCTCCCCAGCGCCGAGCCTCCACCGATGCGATGTGGGTGATGTGTGAGGGCACGTGCAAAGCTCACTTCGGCTGGACTGTGGCCTCTCAGGCACACTATAGGCAGCAGAACAAGCCTAAACCGAGAATGTGCCCTGCCTGCGCGCACCAACACAACCATCGCATACGAGCCCATGTCAACAACACGAGATAGGTGTTTCACAAGGTGCTGATGCTGCTCAGGTAATACCGCGAGGTCGTAGGTCGTAGGACGTAGATGCTGAGCTTTTGTTCATAGAGAGCTCGTGTATGCTGGGGTTTTTGGCTGTGAGGGGAGAGAGGGACAAAGTCGATACAGTTTTCAGTTGGATTTTCAAGAACGATTTTTTTCAGTCACTTCTTGATTGTCAATAAAACGTCTCTCTCTCTCTCTCTCTATCTCTCTCTCTCTCTCTCTCTCTCTCTCTCTCTCTCTCTCTCTCTCTCTCTCTCTCTCTCTCTCTCTCTCTCTCTCTCTCTCTCTCTCTCTCTCTCTCTCTCTCTCTCTCGCCATATGCGACAGAGCCCGTGCGCTCAGAGGCGGTGTTACCCGACTGGGCGTTGTGCTTACCGACCTTCAGTTTGAGATGGATTCTTGGCTGGGGCGATTTGGTACACAACACGACGACGACGAGGCGTTCTGCCGTGGGGAACACATGGGTGGGGTTCGATGCCCGTATTTTTTTTCCCTGGGATGGCAGGTCACCCGTGTCTCACCCTACGGGCGAGGTCCCTTTCCCTCCAAGGAGATCCGGCGAATATCGGAAAGGGATGATCCCGGCCCGCCCGTGGTACCAGGGGGTCTGACTGGTCTGGGATCGGTTTGGGATCCTGAACCCTCGAAAGAGCGGGTCGGTGATTGGGGCGGACCGGAACGGTCTGGCCCCTCTTGTGTGTTGCCGAAAGGCGTACCACAAAGCCAAACTGAGAGTGGGGGCATATTACTCGCCGCCATATGCTGGGCCACGAGTGCCCCCCGAAAGAGGCGTTGTACTTACCGACCTTCAGTCATCTATTTGATTGTCAATAAACTTCTCTCTCTCTCTCTCTCTCTCTCTCTTCCTTCAGTCACTTCTCGATTGTGAATAAATCTCTGCACTCTTCTGTCGCCTTCCTTATTCAGGCCCTTTGTTCCCCTGGCTGAGGCACGTCGCCCGCAAATCAGCTTAATTCATCCCCCCAAGCCCTTTCGTGCTGTGTGTGTGTGTGTGCGTGCGTGCGTGCGTGTGTGTGTGTGTGTATGTGTGTGTGTTTGTTGTGTCTAAAAGGAAATATGCAGAAATAGATCAAAGTCGCCACGAACAGTGGCGCAATGATCCAGTTCCAACCCGACCGCTAGAACCAGGACCAATCCCTACTGTCCCCTGCGCTCATCTCCGAGCCGATGATCGTGCTCCCGACCTCGTCGACCACAGAGATGAAGCAGACGCAGGTGGAAGCAGAGCCGAGAGTGGAGATGGACGTGCACGAACTGAGCGACGGCCTGCATTAGACTCCTCGTCGACTTGCAGGGGCGGAGGTGCCATGCGTTTACGTCCCAGACCTTCTCCTGCGTCTGCCGCCTCCGCTGCCTGCATCAGTGCATCAAGCACAAGGAGATCAAAGGCACGCGTCACGAAACCAACCAAGAACTTGCTCAACTTGCAGCACGCCCGCATAACACGGTGACTGCTGAGCACGTGCATTTAGAGCACTGCATCAGACAACACCACGCAACTGACCTTGGCAGCGACAGAGCGTGGCGATCTGCCAGGCGCATCCACGCTTCCTCCGCTGCCGCCAGCGCCACCGCGGGTAGAGCGCGGCGTAGGGGCACCTTTGGCGGCGCCAGCTCGTGTCGAGCGCGGTGTGGCCGACGTCAGTGCCGGGCTCTGCAAAAACTTCGAGGGGCTCATGCCCGGTACCGAGCGCGTTGAGCGTGGGCTGGAGGGAGCAGCGCTGATAGTCAGTGCCGTGCTTTGGTGCATGCTGCAGTTTACCGGCGTGCCAGCACAAATCCTTATGAATTACGCACTCAGCGCACCCATCCACAACATTCTATGTTTCCCCTGCTTATGCAAGCGCTCGCAGCTCACATCCTGGCAAAGCTCATGTCTACTGACGAGTAACACATTGGCACATGGATCAGGCATCCATCTACACACACCTTTGCACATCCACATGTGTATGCAAAAGTCACATCTGCACAGACAAAAACACCTGCGCCCACGCGTGAACTGCGATTCATCACCAAAGAAGCCACCGACAATGTCATCAAGCGCCCCGAAGGTGGGGGTCTGCAGCATTGGAGAGCCAGCGGCCAACATGGAGGGCGTCAACCCCGTGCCACTCGAAAACTCGAGATCGAACGTGCCCATACCGCCATTTGGGACGTGCCCCGCATTGGGCTGTCGGCTGGAGCTGCCCACCGCAGCGCCTGCGCGGCTGCGAGTAGAGGCCGCCCACGCGGACCCTCGCGCGCTGCTGGCCTGCATGCTCGCCGACCTGCTCGGCTCGTTGTCCTCTCCCAAGTGCTTTGGGGTGCGTCCTGAACCTTTACTGCCAGGGGCGCTTCGGTTTGTCAAGAGCATCGATGATAGCAGGCCACCTCCGCGCGTGGAGGAGCGCGTGGTGGAAGGCGGGCCAAGGAGATCATTCATCCACGTCGACGAAATCAGCCCGGGGCTGATGCCACCACCCATGGGTGTTTCGAGCGAAAAATCGTCGCAAAAGATGCCCTGACAAAACTTCTGAAAAGTCAGTGCCCTAGAATATTTTCTATATAAGGTTACTATCCAGAGTATTTTTTTGAGAATTTGCACCGCAGGGGGCATCGGTTCCTTTTGGTTGCGAGTGGAGCCAGGTGCGCGTGTCGACGACGGGGCACGCGCCGACTTGACATCTTCCTTTTGCTTCTTGTCGTCCTTCTTCACGCTCTTTGACATGGCGCTGCCCTTCGTAATGATGGGCGCTGGGCGCGGCGAGGACTTCTTTGAGCTAGGGCTCTTTTTCTTTTTCTGCGCGCAAACACCAGCCCAGCGCAATTAGGCTGGAAGCGCGCAGGCCGTCTCGCACGCAGGTGGACGCGAAATATGGCGTTGCCGTCTCCGAACAGGTGTCCAGGGACATAAATAAACACTAGTGCGGCCACACAAACATACCCCTGGGCTTCCAGATTTGGGTGACTTGCCCCCTCTTCCAGGGGACTTTGTTGGCGGCGGCACAGAATCCGAACGTGCGCGGGGACTCCGAGACGACGCTGGGGGTTCAGGAGGAGGGAGATCAATGATGATCTTCTCTTCCTCGGGGCTGACCAAAGATAATCAAGCCAGCCGTTAGAGGGAGAGACAGGCGAGACAGCACCATTATTCCCTGCGGGAACATACGGCTTTGCCGTCACTCATTTTTGTTTGCTCTCGCAAGCACTTTTCCATGTCCTGCAGAGAGATTGTACCTGATCTCCTTCAGTATGCCTTCAGACTTGCGCTGCAGGGTCGAGTACCAATGGTTCTTGATCGAATTGTCCGTGCTGCTCAGCACGCACAAGAAAATCGTGAGCCATTTGCTTGGCAAGCCAGCCACCCAATTGGATTGGCAGCACGGCCAACGCCCCCCAGCCCAGGTACAAGCCCCTCCAAACTCGCTATCGATCACACACCGGCCCGGGAGAAGCTTGGCGATCTCAGTCCAGCGGTTGCCAAAGCGACGCTGCGCCAAACAAATGCGGCGGTCCTCATCAGGAGACCACGGATCCTTTCGGATGGTGGGGTCGAGCTGGTTCTTGAAGCGCTCCCGGCACTGTTTGCCACTACGGCCCTTGAGCTGCGCCGCGACGATGGCCCACTTTCGCAGCCCGTGCTCCTTTACCAGCGCAACAATCAGGTCGTCCTCCTCCTGTGACCACGGCCGCCTGCGCGGGGTTTAGGTTTCGAGGGCACAGCATGCAGAAATCGTCAGCAGCTCCACGAGACCACGCGAGCGCGGAGACATCACCCGCTCGCGGGCAGCGCCGCACAACGGCACGCGTCGTGGCGCCACAAAACTGCTCTGACCCCGAGGCCCGAGACGGTGCGCTTGAGCTGCCGGCGTCGGCTGCGGATTCGGACATGCGCCAGCGCAGTGCCCGTGCCCCGCCGGAGCGAAGCCACGAGGTCAAGTAACGATCCTGGGCCCTTCCCAGTGACGACAGGCCCTTTCGTGCTTCACCGTGTCTGACCCCTTGATCCTGATGATCCACGATCCATGGACAGTTACAACAAGAAATGTGTTCCGTTGTATTTGTTCGTATTCAGTAGTTCGAGTGAAAGATCTTGATTGTTGTTCAGTTGTGAGGTGAGAGAGTAAACAATGTGGAAATGGAACAATGTATACAATACCTCCCACACACATCTCTCTCACACACACGAGCACAGACAAGAGGACACCTGACAGCAATAAAAACCCGGAGTACACCATTAAACCCTGCAAGGCTGATACCAACCCCCAACACACACGAAGCAGCGAGATGATGGGCGCCGGTGCGGCGGGTTGGGACGTTAATCCTCCTCCTCGGGTGCCCCGGGTCCGTGGTGAGTGGGCCCCAGCGGAGCAGGCGAGAGGATTCGTCCTGGCGCGAGCGCGTGCGTGGTGCGCGCTGCTTTCGTCTTCCGTTCACGCACCCTTACACCGGCGGTTTGGCTTGCGTTTGCAGGCCTCTTTGAGCGCAAGAAGGCGCACAAGGTCACGACCCCGCTCCTGCCCGAGCCGCCGCCCGACCAGGCGCACAGGCAGGTCGTCGTGAAGGGCTTCGAGCGCAATCGCGCGGCCCTGGAGCGCACGATGGAGGGCTTTGGCCACGTCGAGAGTACCAGCATGTGCAAAAAGCCTGAGCTCGACCTTGGGAGGGACCACATTGATGTTAACGCCTTCATTGGCAGGGGCCCCCGGCACCCTCGGGGCACACGGCGAGTCGATATCGAGAAGGCCAGCAATAGATCGTCGGCGGATGGTCCCCGCGATGCTCCTGTAAGCCTGGCGGCGCTGCAGGGTGCTGTGCGATCGCGCCGTACTTTCTCTCCGGGCAATATGGCGACGGGCCCGATTCGCGAGCAAGCTTTCGCTTCCTGCCATTCGCTAGTAGCAAAGTATCTCAGTGCACACAACAAGGAGCATCTCATCCCACAATGCCCCTACTTTACGCTGGAGCCAGGTGAAGAGCTTATCGTGGAGGGAGACCAGGTCAGGTGGTTGTTTATTGTTGTTTCCGGAGTGTACCAGATATTTGCAACTGTGCTACAAAAAGAGCTCTTGATGGGCTCGATGAATGGCGCGGGGCAGCTCCTTGGCGAACGCGACTTTTTGCGGAGAGAGTATGCGCAGGCCCTTGTAGGCCATGAGGGCAAAGACCTAAGGCATTCAGTTACGGTGCTCGCAGATGATGACTGCAGTGTGGTTGCGGTGCCCGTCGATGCGTTGGATGAATGTCTGCGAGAGACTTCCTTTGGCAAGGACGTGCAGGAGCTTTTCGAAGCGCGGGCAGCGATTGTAGAAGTTGTTGCACGCGGACCACCTGGTGGTGAGAAGGGCCTGATCACTGCGTTGCTCGATGAAACAGAGGTAGCATTCCTCGTTGATGCATGCGGCATCGTCGAATATGATGAAGGTGATGTTTTGCACAACCGCCCTGAGATCACAGAGTGCCTCACAGCCATTATCATCGAAGGAGAAGTGGAAGTACGATTGCAAGAAACCAACAAGCAACTCAACAGAATTGAAGCCCAGAAACCAGCGCCCGAGTCTGCAGCAGATCCTTCGGCGCATGACACAAAGAGGACCCTGCTGCCAGGCGACGAGCTGGATCAGGTTGTGCGGGCGTGTCAAGCCGTGTGGCAGGACCCTCTCGTCTACCAGTACAATGCAGTGGCAATTGAGAACACAAAGATTCTTTACATTCGCTACGAGGAAATCCTGCCCATTCTGACCACAAATTTTGCGCTGCGCAATCATGTGAAAGCTGTCCTGCGGGATGTGGCACTTAAGAGTGAGTATCACTTCTACTTTTGTCCGTGGACGACGAATCTTGAGTGGAGGATCTTCAACCTCGGAACCGCGCGCCGAGTGAGGCAGGCTTTGTGGAATAATATCGAGCACGCTGAGAATCAAGTTTTTTGGAATCGTACGGCCGAACATTTACCGCAGGAAGACTGGGAGAGCATGCTTTCTGATTTTGTCGTCACAATAACATTTGGGTCTAGCATGGAGGCAATGAGCGCAGTGCAGCAGCTCGAAAAAAAATGGCAAGGCCGATTTGCTAGCGCCAAAATTGCAGGCTCCTCTGGTGATTACTCGTCCCTCGTGAAGAATACGGCCAAACAGATCCGGGCATGTGGACCATCAGAACAAAAGTTGCAGGAAATCTTGGATGGACTCCACGCTCAGGGCATGGTATTTGATGCTCAGCTCTGGCGCGAGCTCCTGAGAAGCTTCAACGCTTGTAGGCCTCTGCCTGTAGAAAAATCTTTGGATTTGCTCGAAGCGCTTGCATACAATGAGGACCTCGACGCGGAAATGCTCATGGATACTATAGAAAATTGGTGCATCAGTGGCCACACACGGAGCGCTGCAAAATTCCTCGATCTGTATGCCGGGAAGCACGGCGACGAGGTTGTTCCGCCGAAGTCATGTCAAAATATTGTCACGGGATGGGTCAGAGAAAGAGAAGCTCTTATGGCGCTTGCCTCTATGTGGTCCCTGGGTGCCTTTCCGGATATAGATCTTGTGCATTCGGTAATCGCGCTGTTGGTCTATGTGCGGTGCATCTCAGAGGCAAAACAGGTACTCGCAGAAATGGAGGCGTGCGCGATCGATGAAGGTCTTGGTCCAACGAAACAGACGTACCTGCTTGTAATATCCGGGTTAACGATGATTTCCGATGGCGATGAAATTGCTACCTTAATCAGGCGAATGGAGCGACGATTGCAAGTCCCTCCAGAGCCCCTGTCACTCAACTTCATGATAGAGGCCTTTTGCATTTCAGGGGATGTGGAAAAGGCGAAAGAGATCGTTGACACAATGCACAGTCTGTGGAATTGCCATCCGGACGAGGACAGCTATTCGATCCTGGGCGCAGGTTATATCAAGGCTGGCACGCCCGAGAAAGCTGCGCAACTTTTAGTGTCTGTGGGCGCACGTGGCTACGACGCAAAAAAGGTGGACCTTCAGGATATTGTGAAAAGCTGGAAGCAGGGAAAGTGGAGACAGGCAAAATCCTTTGAGATTGAGTTGCCTGCCCCCACCGTTGGCGGCGTTCAGGGAACACAGGAGTCGAGTCGTACTGGACTAACGTCTTTGCATCATCGGCATGAGCGCATCTCAACAAGCACCACCGACACATCGCTGAGCACCTGCAACATCACTGCACGGGACGCGCTGCTGTCCGTAGGTGCAATACATGAAGCTGTGGTATCAAAGCTCTCAGAGAGTCATCGCCGCTTTCAAGAAAACGAGCAGAACGCGTCAAGGTATTATTTGCTGCCCTATTTTTAGGATCCGTTTTCCTGTTCGCAGTCCCCCTGTGGAGGTCATCAAGCTTGTCTCAGTGCAAGATACAACAGTAAGCCCATTGCATTGATTGCGTTGCCTCTCCTGTCAGCGATATTCTGTTTCTAGTCCAAGGTCCGAACATATGACTATCTGCGTGCGTACCCTTTTCTCTGCCGCTCTCCTCTCGCCCAGGGACTTCTACGCTGCAGCGAAGTCACGGGCCGCCAGGACGAAAAGCAACACGTCTCGCTCGTTCCTCCACAGCCAACGCTCTAGCATCCGCAATACAGGTCGAACGATTGATTGCCTCCTTTCAATGGAGGGGTGTGGATGTCTTGATTTCTCTTGGTCCCTTGCCCAGTGGAATGCTCTTTTTTTTGGAAAATTTACATCCACTTAGAGTACTAGCACGAATTCATCGAACCTTCTAGTCGGATCCTGGTCGTGTTAAAAACAACCTGTCGGGTTTGCGCGTGTGTAACCTAAAAAGTAGGAAGACGCTAGGTTCGCACCCGTCAACGTTTTCTGACCTCAGCAACATGATCACTACACACACTGCTGCGCTGAAAATGCAGATTGCAAGAAGATAAATCAAACTCACTGGCACGTCTGTGGCATCGACTCCTCGCTTGCCTTGACAGGTGGAGCACAATCGACCAAAGCGCCCGTAAATTCGGTCACAGCACAGGATCGAAACCATGCAGCCTTTCTCCTGCGCTTTAGTCCATTTCTTGGGCCTCCCAGACCAACTCCTTGATCTGCTCGGAGTAGCAAATGCTCAAAGTTTAGATCCTTGTATTGGAGCTAGTTCTTGTCAATGAAATGTTCACTGCGATCTTGAGCACATGACGCGTGACGCGTGATAACGCACGCGGCGTCGCGCCACGCGACGGCGCGACTGTCGCGTGCGCGCCACGCGCTCCCTCATCAGCACCACTAATTCTTTCAATGAGCATCTAGAATCCTGCGGACGCTCTCTGTCGAGCTCACAATGTAAGGGACGTTTGAACAGTTCTTTTATGCAACAGCGATGCCAATAAGAACAGGGCTCAAGGGGACACGTGTGCCCATCTCCACCTCCTCCTCTGGCGTAAGAGGCACCATTCCTTTGAGATGCACCCTTCTTTATCAACCCTGGCCTCATCGTTCGGTAGAACAAACTGGGCTACGGAAGTTTCTTTGCGGTACTTTTCCAGCGTTTCATGAAGTCCTTCTCGTCAAAGTCGTCCAATTTGCACGCCGGGTCCGGAATCTTGGAGATGCGCCATCTTCCGGGCTTCCACTCCTTGGGAGCTTCTACCGCGTCCGGATCGTGGATGCCCGTAAGCTTGTTGTATACGACAGACAGAGTCTTTGTATCCTCCTTGTCCTTCTTCCCGAACTCAGGCACCATTTTGAACTGGCCTTCCTTGTAGACACATTCTTTCCAGTGAGTTTGCTTGTGTTCCAACAGATCCTTGTGCTCGTCCATAGCAAGATCTTTCGGGGTTTTCCCGCCACCCTCCGCTTTGTTTTTGACCTTTCTGTCCACCTTCGCCTTGCGTAGCACCTGGCAAACCTCCTTGTGCGCGTACATGGCGGCATAGTGCATGGCGTTGGCTCCATACTCGTTGACTTGGTTTGGCTTAATATCCGGCAGCTCAAGCAGCGCCTCTACCGTTTCCAGATTCCCGTTCCGCGCTGCGATCATCAGCGCTGTGAAGCCAGACCCATCGGCATCGCGAGACGCATTGACGTCGCAACCCTTTTCGCACAATTCCTGCAGCAGGGTCTTAGAATTGGGGTACTTCTCCTTCAGGCCCTTCAACTTTGCCTCCAAGTCGTCCGTCTCCTTCTTATTTCTCACATACTCCTCCTTGGCGGTCCACAGAACACTCCACCAGTCACCAATAACCTTTTGCTTTACCTCAAGTTCCTTGACATCCTTCTTCCATGTCCCCTTTTTCTCATCCCAGGCAGCGAGATAGGCTTTTTGCACTTTTGGAGGCCCGCACTTCTTGATAATTTCCCATTTCTTCTCATACATTTGGCGCATCCACATTTCCATGATGCCCTTGGGCGACTGGTCCGCTTCCTCCTGCCCCGGAACCTTTGGAACCTCACAGTGAAAGTTCTTGAACTTTAATGGTACCCGGTTCTCCAGCAGCGTGCGGTTCCGGGCCATCCGGTCGCGGCTGCGCCGCAGCTTGTCCGTCGTGGACTTAAACGGGCCGGCAAAGTCGATCGGCAGGTGCAGCGTGCCAAGAAAGGCACCCTCGCGAAGCGCAGCATCGGCAAAATCCTGCTCATGGCGCATTTCCTTCGGCTTCATCTTGCTTGGGTTTGTGCTTTTCTCCCTGGCCATGCCCATACCCTCGGGCGTGTATTCTTCGGGCCCGTGCACGAAGGGCATGAACAGGTCGCCCATAACCCCGAGCACCTGCAGCCGTGGGAGCCCGGCGTCAGCAGGCGGCATGCAGCACAGCGCACCGCCACGACGAAACCCAAGCGGGGGGCCGGCACGGCAGATGGGCGGGGGCGGGGTTTGAACGCGGGGCGTGGGGGCGCTTGACCCACCGAGTGGCTCACGGTCTTGGTCATGTTCTGGATATTCTCGTCGACCTGCACGGGACGGAGGACAAAGGCTCAACACAAACTACGACAGCCTGCAGTCGCTTGCATATTACGAGGGATGGTGGTGCCTCCTCGCGGCGCACGGAGCCACGCGCGCGCCCGGGCGGTGCGGTGAGCGGGGTGTGGTAGACATGGTGGCTTTGTTCCGCAACGCGTTTACACCTGGTCGACAAATGCGTCCATGGCTACCGCCCCGTGTGCGGAAGGCGCGCGCGCCGGCCGGCTGTTTAACGGTGCAAGCGCCAGTGGTAGGCTCTCCCCACAGTCTCTCGCCTTGCCTGCGCGCCTCCCCCCACTCTCCGGCCCGCCCCGCCCCCCTCGCCCTGACTCTTGACGACGATTCAATATCCTACTGAATTTCAGTCATCCTAAAACTCAAAACTTGTTCCGCAGCTGCAGGCTATTACGGTCAACATGGAGGAAACGACGCCACAGCCGGCTCGTCGACTGGCAGTGGACGAGCCGGCGGTGGCATCGACGCGGCGGCGTGTCGAGACAGCTGTGCGCCTGAGCGGCGCAGTGGCGTGCCTTGCGGCGGTCTTTTTGTCAGCCGTATGGGTGGGCGCACAGGGAGGCGCACAGCGCGCTGACGTTTTGCTCGGAGGGCTGAGGGCGGAGCTCCAGGCGTCTTTGGGTGTCTCGCACAACCCCTATGTGGCTGTCCGAGTGGCGGAACACCGCGCGGAGCGGATCCAGGAGCTCAATGAGCTTGAGCGGGAGACGCAGGAAAAGCGGCAGCGCAAGGAGCAGCTGCAGGCGCAAGAGACGAAAGAGATAGAGGACGAGGACAAGATGGCGAACCGGCAGCTGGACAGGTACAACGACATCTACACGGCCTCGACACCGGAGGAGGCGGCGATGGAGGCGTCGCAGCCACAGGAGGATCCTGCGGCGGACGCTAAGCTCGACCAGAGGCTCGACCAGTACGACGCCCCGATCCTCACAGTTGCCCAGGCGTACGGGCGGGCTGGCATGACTGCTTACAATGGAGGCGTCCCACCCGCGCCGGCCTCGGCGGTCACCCAGAACCTGGCAGAGGCGACGCAAGAGCCCCGGCCGAAGAGCGTAAAGGGCCTCGTGTCCACCATCAGCCAGGACATTGCGGCCGTCGAGAATCGTCTCGACAGTTCTGCGGCAATGCAGGATCAGCGCGGCAGCCGAGAGCTCAAGGATATCCTGGACAGTAGCATGCTTCAGATTAAGGGCCTTGCTAAGCGCGTGGGGGCGCACATGCGTGCTGCCACTCCTCTTCGTCTTTCCCAGCCTGAGGCGGCTGCCCCACCAGTAGCGCCCGTGGCTGTTCACGCCGTGAGGGAAGCGGCACGGGCTGTGGTACAGCAGCAGGCACAGATAGCTGACGACAGGCGGATCCAGAAGGACAAGCGCCAGTACCCTTCGATGCAGTCGATGATTCGCAAATACAAGGCTTGGATGGAGGCCAAGAAGAGCGTGGAGGAGACTGGGATGGATCCGAACACTAAGCTCAAAGGAGTCAAGACGCAGGGGCTCACTTCGGTACCACATGGCAAGCCCAAGCTAGCCGCACTGCCGCTGAGCGTGTGCGCACGAATCAACTCGGCCCATGCTGGAGACACGGCTGCGCGCGAGAATGTGTGTGCCAACACGGCTGCCTGCCACTATGACTTTGGTTACCAGCTGTGCCTTCAAAAGAAGTAGGGAACAGAGCTAAATGCCCAGAATTCGACCAGTGACTTTGGTCAGTGGTGTGGGGGGGGCAATGTTCCCATTGTATTGTAGCACAAAGTGCGAGTGCCTCGGAGCCGACACTGCGACGGAACCTGACGCGGACTGGACTGGTAGTGCCCGGTATGCAGTTGATCACGCTACGGAGATTAGGATACATCTCATTCTTCTGTGTTCCGCAGCCTGTATCTGTCAGTGACCATGATGTCGCTCGCGTGCGATAGGCTCTCGAGCCTAGTGAGAGTAGGAGAAAGAGATACACAATTCTACCAACGGGTGTGCCAGCGTGGTGATGTTTGGGCTTGAAAACTAGAGATAAGTTCTCTCACTTAAACGTCTAGGCACAAGATCTCTTGAAGGTCTAGGAACTAGTGATCTCATCTACAGGCTTCGCGCAAGGAGCAGTCAGTGGGAGAGTGGGAGAGAGAGAAAGAGATTTCAGATGCGCACAAACGCGAAGGAGGAAACGACGGATATGTTTGCAGATCATAGTGGGTTCGTGTATTAAACTTCGATTAGCTCCACTTCAAATTTGAGATCCGCGTTCGGTGGAATGAGACTGCCCGCACCTCGGTCCCCGTACGCATAGTCTGCAAAGAGAGGAGCGTCGAGAGTGACATGTCACATGAGGAGAGAAGGAAGGAGGAGGAACAAGATCAAGAGAGGAAGAGGAGCAATAAATGTAGGACGGTGGCAGCGGTCCTTGAACTGCTCTTGACTCTCCCTTTCCCTCGTGCACGTGTGCTTGCGTGCATACGGTAGTTTGCGTGCTCGTATGCGCGCGCGTGCTTGAGGATGCACACAGGCACGCGGGCAAACATAAGGACCTGCCGTGCAGGTTAGCGTGGCAACGGTTCCCTTGCTCAACTGCTTGATGCCCTCGTCCCAGCACTTAATCACCTCACCCACACCTGCTCGTAGACCCAGCACACACACACACACACACACACACACACACACACACACACACACACACACAAGCCTGATCACTTTTTTCATACCCGCCCGCGCGAGCCAGGGAGACACGCTATGAGCACGTGTTTGACGCTGACTTCGTCCAGTGTATGCAATAGCATCGTCGCTTACCAATGGTGAAAGCAAACGGCGTGCCCCGCTCCTTTGAAGAGTCGAACTTGGTTCCAGTCTCCAGAAGGAACCCAGTGTAATGCACCTGTTGCGTATTCGCGACCAGCGGAGGGTTTCAAAGGTAGGCAACTCACAAGTGTGTGAAATTGCAATTATAGAGTTCAGCTTGTGTCCCTCCTCCAGCTGCAATGCTTTTTCCACTTCCGACTTGCTGACCCTCGACGCAACGTGAGTGTGTGGTTATCAGAATTGCGGGGATGCAAATGGGCGCAATATAGGCACGACTGCATGTTGCTGATGTTGGATCCAGCGGGCGGGGCGCAGCAAGGCAGCTGCCTTGCTGGCCTCCGCCGCAGCTTGCTCTGCTGCGCACCTTGATGCTCTTGCCCACTTTAGGGAAGTTGACACCGTCGCCCTCCTTAATCTTGTCAATCGTGACGCCGGCATTGGCCACCGCCACCATACAACACGCCACCAGTGCCACCATCCAACCCCTCCTTTGCATCGTCATGTCGCAGGAACGGTGGGGGGCTTGTACAGGGGGCTTTTTTAAGTTCGTGGGTATGGCGTCCAGACGGCGTTTCTTGCTTCTCGCTGTGCTCTGTGCGAGCGCGGTGCCAGTTGCCCACCCGTCGTCGGTCAAGGGGGAAAATTTTCATGGTCAAATAGGCTCGGCGCCTTGCAGGTGTGCACCTGCGTGCAGCACACGCAATGCGTGTGCATGCTCTGTGTCGCGCGCACGTTTGAACGTGTCTCAAAAGAGGTTGATAGTCCTTGGATGTTACTAGCCTCGGAATGTAGCGAAGGGCTTAGCTAGACGCGAACGCGATTCTGAACGCTAAATGCTCCTATTTGGACGCTAACGCTACCGCTTCGAGTGACAACCCAATTCTTCGCTGGTCGGTTGTCCTGAGCTTTGTGCTCTCGCGCGCTCGGTGTCGGATCGTTTGGCGTTGCTCACCTGCAACCCTGGGCCTGCAGTTCACACTCGACGAAGAAGGGGCGCAAAACCGTACTGGTGCGCAAGTACTTGACAGAGATTTCGACAGCAGACGACGGCCTCTCGACCGGTTTAGGGTTTAGGGTTTAGGTGGACCCCCATTTGCGCCCAGGGAAGACGCCCGAGAGAATCACGGGGCCGCGCTCCATGCTCTTACGCATGTCGTGGCAAAAGTGAGTGCGGCTGGCTGGTCATACGTTCCTGCACCCTTTCTGACTCACTTTGTGTCCGGTCCATCCAGTCTCTGCCCCTCCCAACACTATGCCGTCGGCATGGGAGCGGCCTGTTGCCAGCAGCGTCGGCGGCAGCGATGCATCAGAGCGCAGATGCGCTTCTGAAGGGGGCGGCATAACGAGGCCAAATGTCGCAGGCCCTGCGCATGTCGCAGGCCCTGCGCATGCGGGTCTCTTCGCGGACGACGACTTTCCTGCATTAATGCCGTCGAATACCGGGACGAACGCGGATCGCAAAGTGCGCTCGGTCGTCAGCCGCGGTGGCGAGTGGCTGTCACATGGGGAAGGGCGCGTCACAGAGAGTTTCGGGCCCGGGGGTAGAGATTGCGTTGTGCAAGGCGGAACGGGGGCTGTCGGTGCACTGCACGGGTCACGTGGGGAGGCGACACACACACACACACACACACACACAAACAAACACATACACATGGGCCAGCAGCCAGTGGCAAGCGGCGGGGAATTCCGAGGTGTGGGGTGGGAGAGAACACATGCCGGTGGGAGAGGGCTTGGGGATGGGAGGTCTGGGAGCGAAGGAGCATTCGATTTCTTGCGCCCGGGGCCAGATGGTGCATACCCAGTGCAGGGGTACTTGTGGCGACCGCAAGAGCGTGCGTGGGAGTCAGTGCCATACGGAGCGCAACTGGGGCCGCTGGAGAACAAGAGGAACGAGTGCCCCAATATGCACAGCGATGCGGCAGGGCGGGGGGGGGGGCACGCGCGAACTGGGCGCATCAGGGGGGGGCTTGGCGAGGCCACTGGTGTGGAGGAGAGTGGTGCATACAAGGACGGAGATCTGGAGGGGCAGGGGTGGGGGATAGGCTTTAGAAATCCTGGATTCAAGGTGGAAAATGTGCGCATTCGGCAGATGGTGCCCAAGGACATCGATAGAATGGGGCCCATTAATGATCCCTGCCCCTTCACCGGTACTTACACCCTACACCCTAAATCCTAAATCCTAAACCCTAAGATAAAATGGGGCCCATTAGTCATACCTGATCCTTCACAGAGACGTTTCCCTGGACTACCTCCTCCTCCTCCTCCTCCTCCTCCTCCTCCTCCCCTCCGTATAGGCCTTTGAGAGATATCAATAATGACCCGATTCTATCTTTAAACCCTAAACCCCAAACCCTAAACCCTAGAACCGAAACACTAAATATCAAGAATGACCCTATTCTATCTTACAGAGACGTTTCCTTGCACGTACTGCCTCACATATATGCAGGCTAAGCCGTAAACCCCAAACCCTAAACCCTAAACCACAATAAACTCTAAACCCTAACCCTAAACCCTAAACCCTAAACCCTTAACCCTAAACCCTTAACCCAAACAATCCCAGAGACGTTTCCCCGGACGTACTACGTCACGTATATGCAGCGGTGGCCTCGCCTTACCCTTGCTGCCGAGGGGCCCCCAGGCAAGTTTAGGGAGGGTTTAGGGTTTACGTTTGAGTAAACCAAACGTCCTGTAGATAGTGACTTTACCTAGTAAATATACTAGGGCACTGACTTTTGAGAATGTTTTGTATTGCTGCTGAGGGACCTACAGGCACGCTGCTAGGGTACGTTTTAGCCAAGAGTGAAACGGGACCGCAGGGCTTATACTGTCACATTTCGGCTCTCTCGGTGAGACCGGAGGCGCGACGATGTGGAATAGCCTCGCGGCTGATGGCACAAATAGAGATGGAGAGCTCGCAGAACCTCGGCGCCCTCTACATTGACCTCTTCTGCAAAGTCACCAACAAGCATGCGATCAACTACTACCGCAAACTTGGCTATGAGACATACCGCACCGTGACAGGCTACTACACTGACGGAAGAGATGCGCTAGACATGCGTAAGTCGCTACCGGCCGATATTGACAACAGATGCATGCGACCGCGCTTGGCCCCCCCGGGCACGCCGCTGAGCGACTGGATCAAAACACGAGACGAACAAGAGGCTCGCGGCCGGCAGCGCTAGGGTGGGTGGGGGTCCGTATAGGCCATTGAGACAAAAGGTTGCGGGAGGGAGAAAGTTTAGAGAGAGAGAGAGAGAGAGAGAGAGAGAGAGAGAGAGAGAGAGAAGTTTGTATGAGAGAGAGAGAGAGAGAGAGATGTTTATCCGCAGCACTTCGACGCCCATATCTGGTTCTCCGGATGTAC
>Ga0315899_10002263_pt1 | contig 21358 bp, 20 predicted proteins | sample LakEriMetagenome_2_FD_203518 | JGI IMG/M metagenome (GOLD analysis project Ga0315899, IMG submission 203518) | Freshwater fungal communities from buoy surface, Lake Erie, Ohio, United States - Buoy 4 MA112 | ecosystem: Environmental > Aquatic > Freshwater > Lake | place: USA: Lake Erie, Ohio... | reverse complement strand
GGCCGATGCGGGCGCGAAATGCCTCATCATTGACGTGCTGGGTCATGGCGACAGTGCGTCCGACCTGCTTCCGGCTCTCGATGCCGACATCGACATCCTCGCGATCGGCGGCGCCGATTTTGGCCCTGACCTGATCGCGCTTGCAGACGCGGTCGGCAGCACGACGCCGCTCAGCCGGGCAAGGCCCGATGATATCGCGATGATCCACTATACCGGTGGCACGACCGGACGGGCAAAGGGCGCGGTCCGGCTCCAGCGGACCGCCAGCGCCTTCGCACTTTTCGCACCCTTGAGTGACTATGAGTTGCCGGGCGTGCCGCGCTATCTCGGCGTCGCGCCCAACAGCCATGCAGCTGGCACGTTCCTCCTGCCCCTGCTCTGGCGCGGAGGGACGATCCACCTCATGCGAGGCTTCGATGTCGAGCAGGCGTTGGCCACCATCGAACGCGAGAGGATCAATTTCACGTTCCTGGTTCCGTCCATGATCTATACGCTGCTCGACCATCCGTCGCTCGACCAATATGATATCTCTTCACTGGAGACGCTGCTCTACGGTGCCTCCTCGATCACGCCGCCGAGGCTTCTTGAAGCGATCGAGCGCCTCGGCCCGGTCATGTCGCAGGCTTACGGACAGACCGAGTGTCTTCCGCTCAGCCTCCTGCGGCGCGCGGATCATAAAGCAGATACTCCGCACCTCCTGAGCTCATGCGGGTTTCCTGCGGCGTCCGCGACGGTCGCGTTGCTGGGCGAAGACGGCAATCCGGTCCCCGCCGGCGAAACAGGTGAGATCTGCGTGCGCAGCCCGGCAGCGCTCGACCGATATCACAACCTGCCTGAGCTCACGGCCGAGGCTCTTGCGGGCGGCTGGCTCCACACCGGCGATATCGGAACGCAGGACGAGCAGGGCTACCTGTTCATCGTCGACCGCAAGAAGGACATGATCATCTCCGGCGGCTTCAATATCTACAGCCGCGATGTCGAAGATGCGCTGACGAGCCACGAGCAGGTCGATGTCTGCGCGGTGATTGGAACGCCGCATCCGAAATGGGGCGAGGCGGTCACCGCCTATATCATCCGCAAGCTTGGGGCGGACGTATCGGCGGACGCGCTCGTAGCCCATGTGAAGGGCAAAAAGGGGTCGCTCTACGCGCCCAAGCGGGTCGAATTCGTCGACGTTCTCCCACTGACGGCGGTCGGCAAGATCGACAAGAAAGCCTTGCGCGACCGGGCGGGACAAGCCTCGGCGCCGGAAAAACGATGACCGGCGGGTTGCTCTGCATTGAGACGCGCCGGGCGGGTGGGAAACAGACGTCCCGCCAGCCCGGGAGCCTGGCCGTCACCTATCCGCCGAAATCCAATTATCCGAACTATGGAGCACGTAGATGAAAGTCGTCGCCGACAGCCCGGCCGAGGGCGTTCGCCGCATTGCCTTGAACAGGCCTGAAAGCCTCAACGCGATCGATGACGAAACCCGAGGCCACCTCCACGAGGAACTCGAGCATGCGCTCGCAGACAGCGATGTAAGGGCGATCCTGTTGACCGGCACGGGTGCGAACTTCTCGGCCGGTGGTGACATCCGATATATGCAGGATCTGGATCGTCAGGAGTTCACGGCTTTTCATGCGCGGCTGCTCGATCTCTGCCGCATCATCGGCGAGTCTGAGAAGCCGATCATCGGCGCGGTCCGCGGATCGTGTGCGGGCGGCGCGCTCGGAATTGTCCTCGCTTGCGATGAGCTTGTTGCGTCAGCATCCACGCGTTTCCTGATTCCGTTCATGCGGATCGGGCTCACGCCTGACATGGCACTGCCGTTCTGGCTGGCACGCCGCGTCGGTCCGCATGCGGCACGCAGGATCATTCTTCAGGGCCAGCCGCTTGCGGCCGAGCGGGCGCTCGACTTGGGGCTCTGTGATCAGGTCGTGGAAGATGGCGAGCTTGAGGGCAGCGCGATCGCCGTCGCGAGCCACCTCGCCACGCTGGCTCCGTTAGCGCTTCGCCAGACCCGCTCGCTGCTGCGCAACTGCTCGGCGCCGTTCGAAGAGTATCTTGAAGCGGAACGCGCCGCGGCGGGTGTCTGTCTCGGCAGCCCGGAATTCCACGAAGGCGTCGCTGCCTTCTTCGAGAAATGCTCGCCTGTCTGGCCGCTACCTACCGCCGGAGTATAATCTGATGCTACCAGCTTCCTTCGCGGGACGTCTGCGCGTTCCGGCACTCACATCCCCTATGTTTCTCGTATCCGGGCCAGACCTGGTGATAGCCGCCTGCCGGTCCGGGCTGCTGGGAACATTTCCCTCGGTCAACCAGCGTACGCCGGAGGGTTACGAAGAATGGCTCGTCGGCATCCGGAGCCAGCTAACCGGCGCGGATGCGCCGTTCGGGGTTCAGTTCAGCGTTCATGCCACCAACGAACGCCTGGCGGCGGATCTGGAGATCACGATCCGACATCAGGTCCCGGTGGTCATAACCACATTGTCGATCAGCCGTGAGGTGACGGATGCCATCCATTCTTATGGCGGGCTGGTGTTCCACGATGCGACGAACATGCGGCACGCCCGCAAGGCACTCGATGCCAATGTCGATGGCATCATCGCGGTTTGCGCGGGTGCGGGCGGTCATGCCGGCACGCTCAGTCCGTTCGCTTTCGTTGCCGAACTGCGACCGGAGTTGCGTGGAAAGACCCTGATCCTCGCCGGCGCAGTCGGCAATGGCCGGAGTGTGGCGGCTGCGGTCGCGGCCGGAGCAGATATGGTGTCGATGGGTACGGCGTTCATTCCGACCATCGAGAGCATGGCCGCGCAGGATATGAAGGAGATGATCGTCGCTTCCTCGGCCAGCGACATCATTTACACTGATCGGGTTTCGGGGTTGCATGCCAACTTCCTCGGTCAAACAATTCCCGCCAACCTCGCGAGGCCGGAAGGCGAGTTCAACGTAACTGAAGAGATCAGCCCGAAGCGGTGGCGGGATGTCTGGACCGCTGGGCACGGCGTCGGACCAATCGACGGCATCCGTTCCGTTCAGCATCTGGCGGAGAAAATCGAGCGGGAATATCGCGAGGCTGTCGATTGCCTCACCAGCGCCGATCAAGCGGTCGAGGTGAACGCATGACGAACTCTCTCTTCGGCTATGACGACGACGAAGGTCTCGCCATCGACACGCTGCGGCGGTTTCTTGACGACAAGCTTGAACCCGAGATCCGGGCGCATGGTGATGGACATTTCAGCAAGACCCAGCTCACCGGCTGGATCAGCCAGTTGACCGACTTCGGTCTGATCAACGCGCCGCTTCCCGAGGAGGCGGGCGGTCTCGGGCAGAGCTGGCGGCTCCATCTGCGCCTGTTCGAGGAGGTCGCCTATTCCTCGATTGACCTCGCAATTCCGCTGCTCATGAACGTCGTCTGCGCATCGATCATCCACACCCTCGCCCCCGACCATCTGCGTGAACGATATCTTGCGGGGCTCCTCCGTGGCAAATTCATGGCGTCTATGGGGATATCCGAGCCGAATGTCGGGTCTGATGTATCCGGCGTCCGGACGCGGGCCGTGCGAGACGGCGACCATTGGGTAATTTCCGGTGAGAAAACGTGGATCTCCAACGGCGCGCATTCCGACTTCCTGATCTGCACGTGCAGCACGGGAGACGGCGAACTCACCCACATTCTGCTCGAGCGCCACGAACATCCCTATGAGGTGCGGGCCATTGAGAAGATGGCGCTGAACGGACAGTCGACAGCGCAGATATTCCTCGATGACGTGCGCGTGCCTGTCGCCAATACTATCGGGCAAATCGGGGACGGGTTGCGGAACACGCTCGCCGTATTCGAGCGCGCGCGTATTCACGTCGCCGCACTTGGCTATGGCCTGGCACGCCGAGCCAGGGATGAGGCAATTCGCTATGCCCGCGACCGTACCCAGCATGGCAAGCCCATCGCCGCGCACCAGCTCATCGCTGACAAAATCGCGACCATGGCCATGCAGATAGATGCCGCACGCCTGCTCGGCCTGCGCGCCGCATCGATGATCGATGAAGGCAAGCGCTGTGATGCTGAGTGCGCCATGGCAAAGTGGTACGGAACGGAGATCGCTGTCGACGCGACAAGGCAGGCGGTGCAGATTCATGGTGGGAACGGTGTGACCCGGGAATTCATTGTCGAGCGACTGGCCAGGGAAGCGATAGTCCTGCCGATCCCGGATGGGACAACCGAGATACAGAAGCTGATCGTTTCACGGTCTCTGACCGGCATTTCGGCTTTCAAATAAGATACATTTTGGGAGGCGGCATGGACGCGTACGTAGCACCGGTCGAGGATTATCGTTTTCTGCTCAGCCAAGTATTGGGCTTCGATCTCGAGATGGCGGAACTCGGCTCCGATCTCGACACGGAACTGGCGGTAAGCATCCTGGACGAAGCTGGGAAACTCTGCACGGAGGTGCTCCACCCGATCAATCAGAGCGGCGACGAAGAAGGTAGCCGGATTGTCGATGGGGAAGTGAGGACCCCTGCGGGGTTCTCGAACGCCTATGCGACATTCCGCGATGCAGGATGGCCGTCGCTGAGCGCTGATACAGCTCACGGCGGCCAAGGGCTGCCATTCGTTCTGCAGCTATGGTTGGACGAAATGCTGTCCGCATCCAACTTATCATTCGGGTTGTTTCCAGCGCTGACAAGGGGTGCGGCGGAAGCGATCGCGGCCCATGCGACCGACGCGGTGAAGTCGACTTACCTTTCAAGAATGGTAAGCGGCGAATGGACCGGTGTGATGGCGCTGACCGAAAGCAGTGCGGGAAGCGATCTCTCGCTGATCAAGACCAAGGCCTCTCCACAGGCCGACGGAAGTCACACCATTACTGGGCAGAAAATCTTCATATCGTCCGGCGATCACGACTTCGGGGGGAACATCATTCACCTCGTCCTTGCACGCCTGCCCGATGCGCCTGCGGGAGTGAGCGGAATCAGCTTGTTCCTTGTGCCAAAGTTTCTGCCTGACGCCGCAGGCGCATGTGCTCGGCGCAACACGATGGCGGTAGGCTCGCTGGAGCATAAAATGGGCATACACGCCCAGCCAACTTGCGTCATGAATTACGACGAGGCGATCGGATGGCTCGTCGGCGAACCAAATCGTGGGCTGGCGGCGATGTTCACCATGATGAACGCCGAAAGACTGATGGTCGGTATGCAAGGTCTGGGTGTAGCCGCATCGGCGTATCAACAGGCTGCCGTCTATGCAAAGGGGCGTAGCCAGGGGCGCGGTGCGAGCGCCGCAAGCGGGACGGTGGCAATCGTCGAGCACGTCGATGTTCGGCGAATGCTGCTCGATGTGCGCAGCTTCGTCGAGGGTGGACGTGCCCTCGCTGGATGGGTCGCCCTGCAGGTGGATCGCGCCCGCAAGCATCCTGATCCGGATGAACGTACTCGCGCCGATGGCTTCGTCGCGCTCCTCACGCCGGTGATCAAGGCTGCTTTCACCGACATGGGTTTCGAGAGCGCGGTTCAAGCCCAACAGGTATTCGGTGGACACGGGTATATCCGGGAGTGGGGCATGGAACAGCTCGTCCGAGACGCGAGGATCGCCCAGATATACGAGGGCACGAATGGCATTCAGGCGCTCGACTTGGTTGGTCGCAAGCTCTCAATGGCTGGCGGTACGGTTGTCGATGCTTACTTCGCACTCATAGAAGGCGATCTAGACCGGGCGGCGGACGGATCGATCGCCAAAAATGTTGTCACGGCGCTTGAGACGCTACGGGGCATCACGGTCTTATTGAAAGGGGCCGATCCACAGACGTTAGGCGCTGCGGCTGTCGATTATCTTCGTATGTTTGCGTTGGTCAGCCTCGGATGGATGTGGCTGCGAATGGAGTGCGCTGCTGAGCAAGGCTCGACGCCACTAGACAGAGCGAAAATAGATATTGCGCGTTATTTCGCTACCCGAGTGCTGCCAAGGGTGAGCGGAATGGCCGCAACCCTTTCGAGTGGTCCGGAGCCGATCATGGCATTGCCGGTGGACGCTTTCTAACAATGGCAGGTCCAGCCCTGCGCGGCCCTTGCTAAGCGGATGCGTGTTGAATGGCTCCCCGGTGCCCCGCCTTTGGCGGATAATCGCATCAGTATTTGAGCAGCGCGATGCCGGCACTAGTTAGCAAGTGGGGTTGGCTAGTGGGAAGTCGTCCTCGAATCAGAATGACGAAAATGGTGCGCCCGGCGCTCGTGCGGACGCGCAACGTAACCTTAATACGTCGCTCAAACGGGCATCGGAGGTCCTCTCGACATCCGGCGTCGATGCGCCGATCCGCGAGATAGCGGAAGGCCGGGTTGGAACCAGGCACTATCTGTCAACATTTCCCGCAACGCTCCGACCTCATCGCAGCCGTTTTTCGCCGCGAGATCGACGCATGCGCGGACGCGGTGGCGATGTTGTCGACACAGCATCCGCCTTTCGAGGCACTGGCGGCGTGGATTCAACGTTATGTGGATTTCATCGCTGCAAGCCGCGGGCTCGCTGCAGCTTTGCATTCTGATGACGGAGCCTACTGCGCCCTGTCGTTGAAACGCAAGTGATCGTGCGTCTGTTCGGCGCGATCGGCGGCAATGTGAATTGCGGCCAGGGACCGCGCCGATAAGTTAGGCCTCGGCGCGCCGCCGCGCCGGAAAGCGGAAATCCGATCCAGCCGCAGTCGGGGGACGGCGGCGCGGGTTGTTGCCCGCGGGCTTCGACGGTCTATCGAGAAGAGCCGCCGGATCGGGCAGCCCCTCGCTTAGCATATCGGCCCAGATCGTCGCCAATTCGCGCCGCCGTGGCATGTAGGCGGCGCGATTGTAGACACCCTCGACCTTCGCTGTCGGGACATGGGCCAGCATCAGGTCGATGACCTGCCGATCATGATCCTTTCCGTCGCGTTCGGCCCATTCGTTCATGATGGTCGAAAAGGCCGCGCGAAACCCATGTGGCACATGATGACCATGATAGCCTGCTCGGTTGAGCAGATACCCGATGGCGTTCTCACTCATTGGCCGGTGCGTGTGGCGATTGCTCGGAAAGACAAGGTCTCCCTCGCCGGTAAGAGGCCAAAGAGCCCGCAGGACGGCTAGGCATTGCGGCGTCAGAGGTACGAGGTGATCACCATTTAGCTCGTCTTTTCTCTCGAGGTCACCCTTCATGCGGGAGGCCGGAATGCGCCAAAGCGGAAGCTTGTCGTTGAGGTCCTCGAACTCGTCCCAGCGCGCGCCGCGTAGTTCGCTGGGCCGCACGGCCGTAAGTGCGAGGAGACGGAGAGCCAGGCGAGTGATCGGGCGGGCGTAGTCGCCTTCGGCTGCGATGATCATCTGACGCAGGGGCAGGAGTTCGGTGATCGCCGGCTGGCGCCCCTTGCGCAAAGGCTTCAGGACCTTGCCGAGCTTTTCGGCCGGATCGCTTTGCACGATGCCCTGCGCAATTCCGTAGATGAAGACGTGCGATATCCGCTGGCGGATGCGCTTTGCCGTCTCGATGGATCCACGCGCTTCGACTTCTCGGAGCACCCCGAGCACGAGTGGCGGGGTAAGCTGCCCGATCGGCATGTCGCCGATGGTCGGGAAGACGTCGCGTTCCAGGCTGCGAATGACGTCTGCCGCGTGGACCCGGGCCCATTGCGCTTTCGCGTTGCCATGCCATTCGCGCGCAACTCGCTCGAAGGTTTGCCGGCTGGCTTCTAGGTTGGCATCGATCTTCATCTTCTTGGCAACGGCGGGATCACGGCCTTCGCACAGCAAGGTGTAGGCCTCGTCCCGCTTGCCGCGGGCATCGGCCAGCGAGACCAGCGGATAGGCCCCGAAAGCCATGGTCTTGTTCTTACCGTCATAGGTGTAGTTCCATCGCCACAGCTTGCCGCCGCCGGGGGCGACGAGCAGGAACAGGCGATTGGCGTCGGCGAGCTTGTACGGTTTCGGGCGCGGTTTCGCCGTGCGAACCTTCGTATCGGTGAGCATGTTCGGTCTCCTCGAGATACCTCGTTTTTCGACCGCGCGTACCTCGTTTCGAGCCCTCCGAATCGGTGGATGGGCGTGGACGGGCACGGACGGCCGAGGCCGAACCGGTCTGCTAAGCATCAGTAATCAGGAGGAAAAAGTCGAGACCAGCGGTCTTTTATGGACCCCTGTGGAATGGTCCGTGGCGGAGCGGGAGGGATTCGAACCCTCGATACGCTTTTGACGTATACTCACTTTCCAGGCGAGCGCCTTCGACCACTCGGCCACCGCTCCGCATGCACTGGAAGGCGGCTCCCTATCGCCATGCGGGCGGCGAGGCAAGGGGCATTGGCGAGGGCTTTACTTTATCCGTGATGCCCTGTTTCATGGGGCATGATGCATCGCCCGCTTGCCCTATCCCTGTCCCTTGCTTTGCTCCCGTCCGCGGCGTGGTCGGCCGACGCGCCCGCCACGCCCGCCGCCGTTGTGGCGCAAGCGCCGGCAAGCGCATGGCTGCCTGTTCCGGCGGAGGAATTGCTGGTCCTGACGATCAAGGGCGGACGACGCGTCCTGATCCAACTCGCGCCAGCCTTCGCGCCGCGCCATGTTGAAAACATCCGCTTGCTGGCCGCGCGGCACTGGTGGGATGGAACGAGCATCAACCGGGTCCAGGACAATTATGTCGTGCAATGGGGTGACGCCACCGAGAAGAAGCCGCTGCCGCCCGGCCTCTCTACCACCAGCGCGCAGGACTATGTCATGGATTTGACGACGCGCAGGATGCGCATCACGCCGCTTCCCTATGCTGATCCCTATGCCAGTGCGACCGGCTTCAGCGGTGGATGGCCGATGGCGATGGATGGAGGTTCTGCCTGGCTGCCCCATTGTTACGGTTATGTCGGAGTGGGCCGCAATGTTTCACCCGATGCCGGGACGGGGGCCGAACTTTATGCTGTCATAGGCCAGGCGCCGCGCCAACTCGATCGCAACATCGCTGTGGTCGGACGGGTTGTTGACGGGATGCCCGCGCTGTCGAGCTTGCCGCGTGGCACCGGAGATCTGGGCTTTTACACAGCGAAGGAGCGCAAGACGCCCATCCTGTCCGTTCGCCTCGCCAGCGAGATGCCAGAGGCGGTCCGCCCCCGTGTCGAGGTGATGGATACAGGTTCGGACAGCTTCGCCGACTATCTGCGCCTGCGCGCCAACCGCAAGGACGATTTCTACGACCGCCCCGCCGGAGGCGTCGATATCTGCAACGCTCCGGTGCCCGTCCGCATGCGCAACTAAAGGCTCCGCACGCGATAGCCGCGCCAGTCGCGGATGCGGCGGATTGCAAAGCTGGTGCGGATCGCGGCGACGCCCGGCAGGCGGGCGAGGCAGTCGCGGTGGATCGCATCAAAGCCTTTGAGGTCGGCCGCTGCCACGCGCAGCAGATAATCGGCCTGCCCGGCCATCAGGTGGCATTCCAGGATTTCGGGGAAATCCGCCACTGCCGCTTCGAACCGATCCATGGTTTCCCGGCTCTGACTGGTGAGCGACATTTCGACGAACGCATGAAGGGTAATGCCAAGCACGTCGGGATCGAGACGGGCGGCATAGCCTGCAATCAACCCCGCTTCCTCAAGCGCCTTGACGCGTCGATGACAGGCGGAAGAAGAAAGGCCGATTACTTCGCTCAGTTCGGTTACGGACTTGCGCGAATCCGTTTGAAGCGTTTCCAGCAAAGCGATGTCGAAGCGATCCATAGGATGATATCCCTGATAATGCCAATATGCCGGGATAGTTTCCCGATCCGTTCGTGAACAGGGATAAAATCAGGGAACTTTCCCTGGCCCGCTCGCGCTATGATCGGGCCAGCGGCCGGCTTCGGCGCGCCGATGGGATATTGGAGAGCCTGGATGATCGTCGGGACCGTCAAAGAAATCAAAAATCACGAATATCGGGTGGGGCTGACTCCCGAAAGCGTGCACGAACTGGCCAGCCACGGTCATCAGCTGCTCGTCGAAAGCGGTGCAGGCGACGGGATCGGCGCTGGCGATGACCTGTATGTAAAGGCAGGGGCGGAGATCGTTTCGACCGCTGCGGAAATCTTCGATCGTGCTGAGATGATCGTGAAGGTCAAGGAGCCGCAGGCCGGTGAACGCGCCATGCTGCGCCCCGGCCAGATCCTCTATACCTATCTCCATCTGGCGCCGGATCCCGATCAGACGCGTGACCTGATCGCCAGCGGCGCGACCTGCATCGCCTATGAAACCGTGACGGATGCGCATGGCGGCCTGCCGCTGCTGAAGCCCATGAGCCAGGTTGCCGGACGCATGGCGATCCAGGCGGGCGCGACTGCGCTCGAAAAGGCGCATGGCGGACGCGGCGTGCTGCTCGGCGGCGTACCGGGCGTATTGCCGGCAAAGGTGGCGGTGATCGGGGGCGGCGTCGTCGGCTTCAACGCAGCGCAGATGGCGGCGGGACTTGGTGCCGACGTCACCATTCTCGACCGCAGCCCCGAAGTGCTCGAGAAGCTAGGCATGTATTTCGAAGCTCGCGCGAAGACGCGCTTTTCAAACCGGGCGAACCTGGCGGAATGCGTGGCCGAGGCCGACCTTGTCATCGGCGCAGTGCTCATCCCGGGCGCGGCCGCGCCCAAGCTGGTGAGCGCGGACATGCTCAAGACCATGAAGAAGGGTGCGGTGCTGGTGGATGTCGCCATCGATCAGGGCGGATGCTTCGAAACCAGCCATGCCACGACCCATGCCGATCCCACCTATATCGTGGATGGCGTCGTCCATTATTGCGTCGCCAACATGCCAGGCGCGGTCGCGCGGACCAGCACCTACGCGCTCAACAATGTCACCTTGCCCCATGCGCTGCGCATCGCGGAACTCGGTTGGAAGGAAGCCTTGCGCACGGACCCGCATCTGCGCGCTGGCCTGAACGTCTGGAACGGCAAGATCACCTATCGCGCGGTCGCCGATGACCTTGGCCTGCCCTATACCCCCGCCGAAGAGGCGGTCGCCTGAACCCTTCGCGAGACGCTCCGACCAGCGCTTGAAGAAGAAGCGCCAGCCTTCCCTTGGGCTGGCGCTTCTTCTTTTTTGGCCATTCCCCCTCGGCCTGACGCAAAGGACGTCGAACCGGGGTGAGGGTTTGCGGACCATCATTCGTCTAGGGCCAGCAGGGGGACATTGCCACATGCCCCCCATGCAGCTTTGTTCCGCCGAAGAGAGGCATGGTCTAGACGTGATGGTCGATTTTCCTACATTCGCAGCCTTGATACGACAGGGTGTATGCCGCAATATCGTTGCGCCCCGTGGCGGACAGGGAGGGGCGAAGTAATGCATCTGGACGTCATGACCTGGCTGGTGCCGCTTGTCGCCATGCTGGCCGCCGGTCTGCTGGCGGGCTTTGCCGCCGGCATCTTTGGCATCGGCGGCGGCTTCGTCGTCGTGCCGGCGCTGCTTGTGGTGTTGCCGCTGCTCGGCGGGACCAAGGATGCCATCGCTCATGTCGCGATCGGCACATCCGCCGCGACCATCATCGTGACTTCCATCCGTTCCCTGATGGCCCATGCCAAGCGAGGAGCGGTGGAATTCGAAGTGCTCAAGACCTGGGCGCCGTGGATCATCATGGGCTGCGGCGCGGGCGTGCTGCTTGCCAGCCATGTGGACGGGCGCACGCTGAAGATGATCTTCGGCTGCGGCGTCATATTGATGTCGTTGAACTTCCTGTTGCCCAAGGTCAGCGGCAAGGTGGTGAGCGACACCATGCCCTCCGGCATCATCCGGGTCGGCATCGCGGGCGGCCTCGGCACATTTTCGTCCTTGCTTGGCATCGGCGGCGGCACCATCGCCATCATGGTCATGACGCTGTGCGGCCGCACTATCCACCGGGCGATCGCGACGGCGTCCGGCATTGGCACCCTCATTGCCGTGCCGACGACGATCGGTTTTGCCATCATAGGCCTCAAGGAAGGCGGGCTGCCCTGGGGGTCGCTGGGCTATATCAACATCCCCGCAACCCTGGCGATAGCGTCCATGTCCATGCTGACCGCGCCGCTTGGCGTCGCCGCAGCGCACAGCCTGCCCGCGGGCCCGCTGAAGAAGATTTTCGGCGTCTATCTGCTCATCATCGGCGCGCTGATGCTGCGCAACGGGCTGAAGATCTAGAGGGCTGAAGATCTAGGGGGCTGGAGGACGGCGGTTGCCCTGCGCGCCGCCGACCATTTCAGTCGGCGTCGGGATCGCGGAAGTTCAGCCGCCTCGTAACCGTATAGTCCAGCACGCCGACCAGCAGATAGCTGATCCACTGCTTCAAAAGGGTGAGCGGGGTGCGTCCAGCCCTGTGGGCTTCCAGGCTGATGACCCGGCTGTCCGCTTCCTCCCGGTCGATAAAGGCGCGAACATCTCTCGCGAAGGCGTGGTCCTCGATCCGCAGCATGAGCTCCAGATTGAGGAAAAGGCTGCGCATGTCGAAATTCGCCGACCCGACGAAAACGGCGTCGTCGATCACGATCAGTTTCATATGCAGCTTGCAGGATTGGTATTCCGCAATCTTCACGCCGCGTTTGAGCAGGGGGCCATAGAGCAGCCTGGCGGCGGCGACCGTGGCCCCATTGTCCGATTTCGCTGGCAGGATGACACGCGCGCCCTGACGCCGGGCAGCACGGGCGATCCGCTTCAACATGCCGCGGCCTGGCGAGAAATAGGCTTCGACCATGTCGACCCGAGACGCTTTCTCAAGATCATGTTTCACCACCTGCGCCCAGGGGCTCAAGCGACGCGTCGGCCCGCCGATCAGCCAGCGGAAGGGTGTATCGGACGCCAGCCGGCGGGGAGGGCGCCAGCGCCTGACCATTCTGCGCAGGTCTCGGAAGCGCTGGCGTCGGCCCGATACCCAGCGCCAGATCTGGCCGTACCAACCGCTCATCGCCGCGACCTGATCGCCTTCTATCCACAGGCCGACATCGCGCCAGCAATCGGTGGCAGGGATGCCGAAATAGCCGTCCTCGACATTGAATCCGCCCATCAGCAACCGGCTATCGTCGGCCATTGCCATTTTCTGGTGGTTGCGGATCAGATAGCGGGTGGACCTGCGCGTGCCGAACCGCGCGAACCGTGCGCCGGCCTTCACCAATGGATCGAAAAAGGCGTCCGGCGTGGCGCTGGATCCGAAGGCGTCGATCATCAGCGTAACAGCCACCCCGCGCGCGCGCGCCGCGATCAGCGCGTCGCGTACGAGCGTACCGCTGCCGTCGGCCGCAAAGATATAATAATAGAGCTTCAGGCTGCTGCGCGCGCCCCCGATCAGCGCGATCAGCGCATCGCGCAACGCTGGCCCTTCCACGATCAGGCGAAGCTGGTTGTCCCACAGGTCGGCGACGATCGTCGATGCGTCGTTGAAAGGTGGGGCGGATGTCACGGTCGCCATCGCGCCGTCATGCCGTGTTCGAGGGGGATGCGCCATGGCTTTATGGGCTTTTCATTGACTCTTAAGGGGCAGGCTGTTAGGCGATCGCTTCGACATTTCCATTGCTTGTTCAGGAGGCCCGTTTGGCCCGCGTTACTGTCGAAGATTGCGTCGACAAGGTTACCAATCGTTTCGATCTCGTTCTTCTTGCTGCGCAGCGTGCGCGCGAGATTTCGGGTGGTGCTGAACTGACGCTCGATCGCGATCGGGATAAAAATCCGGTCGTTGCCCTGCGCGAGATTGCCGAAGAAACCATATTGCCCGCCGATCTTCATGATTCGGTTGTCGCGTCGCTGCAGAAGGTGCAGATCGACGATGATGATACGCCTGATGAGATTGGTTCGATCGCACAGTCGGCGGAAGCGCTGCGCCTGACCGCTGCTGCTCCGCCGAGGAACCAGAATATCGGCGGCGACTACGACGGCTGAACGACGGACAAGTTTGGAGAGGGAATGAGGCCCGGCCTGCGCAAGCAGGACCGGGCCTCGACCGTTTTAGGCGGAAAATTTGGAAAGCCAGGGACGTTCAGCGACGACCCTGGCCCCCTTCGGATCAACAGCGCGAATTGCGGTCGATCGCGCGGCCGGCCAGCGCGCCTGCGCCCGCTCCGATGATCGTGCCCGGAGCGCGGTCGCCGCGGGTGTCGACGGCCCGGCCCAGCAGCGCGCCGGCGACACCGCCGAGCAGCAGGCCGGTCGTGCCGCCCGACTTGCGGCAGCGATAGCGATAATCGTCGCGATAATCGCCGCGACGGTCATAGTCGCGGTAGTGGCGTTCGCGATGGGGACGCGCCTCGGCAGCCGCTGGAACAACCGAAGAAACGGTGGCGGCGGCGAGCGCGGTAGCCAGAATGGCCTTGCTGATCTTCATTGTCTTCTCCTCCAGACGATGACTCATTGACTGTGAGGAGCGTTATGCGTCCGGTCTCATGGGCCGAAGCTGAACCGAGCCGTTATTCTGCGTTCAGCAAATTGTGTTAGCGATCAGGGATCGAGCGCCGGCAAGGCCCAGTCGATCGCGCCGCGGCCATGGGCCTCCAGAAAGGCGTTGGCGCGGGAAAAGGGACGCGATCCCAGGAAGCCATTATGTGCGGACAATGGGGAGGGATGGGCAGATTTGATCACCAGATGGCGGTTCTGGTCGACGAACCCCGCCTTACGCTGGGCATAGGCGCCCCATAGCATGAAGACGACCGGCTTTTCGCTCTGCGCCACCAGACGCACGACTGCGTCGGTGAAGAGTTCCCAACCCTTGCCCTGATGCGATGCTGCGCGGCCCATCTCGACCGTTAGAACGCTGTTGAGCAACAACACACCTTGCCGCGCCCAATGTTCCAGAAATCCGTGGCGCGCCGGAACGATCCCCAGGTCCGCCTGCATTTCCTTGTAGATGTTTACCAGTGAAGGCGGCGTTCGCACACCGGGGCGCACGGAAAAACACAGGCCATGCGCCTGGCCCTCGCCATGATAGGGGTCCTGCCCCAATATCACTGCCTTCACTTGATCCAGCGGCGTCAGGTCCAGCGCCCGGAAATATTCGCTGCCCCTGGGAAAGACGCGCTTGCCGGCTGCTTTTTCGGATTGAAGAAAGCTTTTGAGATTCTGCATATGAGGCGCAGCGAACTGCTCGGTCAGGGGTTTGCGCCAACTTTCGTGCAGCTTGATCGTCTCGCTCATGCGTCCTGTGATGGCCCGTCCTGCAAAGTGCTGTCAACGGCGTGAACCTACTTGCCTCGCCGCTTGTGATTCGCGACAGTGGCGCATGGATTTTCTTCGTCCGATCAGCGTCCTTACCGCTTTCAGCCTGTTCGTTGCGCCGCTGCCGGGCGCAGATGCGTTCGGCCCGCCGCCCAAGCCGCTGCTCCAGCAAACGGCCGAGGCGAAGTTGCTGGGAGAGTTCGCCCGTTTCGCCACCCTGTCGGACGGCACGGTCGGGATTGCAGTGCGCGACCTTCAGACCGGGGAAACGCAAGCGCTGAACGGCGATACGCTCTTTCCCATGGCCAGCGCCTACAAGGTTGCGGTCGCCGGGCGCATCTTCGCCTTGATCGATGCAGGCCAACTCAAGCTCGAAGACCAGCTCGCCCTGGACCCCGCCTTGGCGAGTGAAGGCGGGATCGCCTGGATGTTCTCGCAGCCTGGCGCGCACCTTTCCGTCGATCGCCTGTTGCAACTGATGATGCAGAAGAGCGACAATAACGCCACCGACGTTCTGGTGGCACGGGCAGGCGGTCCGCAGGCAATCACCCAGTTCGTGACTGGACTTGGCGTGCGGGGCTTGCGGGTGGACAGCGACACGGCGCACCTTCTGTATCGCGCCATGGGCATTCATCCGCTCTCGGGCACCTTCAGACAGAATGCGGAAGCCGCGCGCAAGGCCGATCCGCAAATCGCCGTGCGCGACATCCGGGATCTTCCGAACATCGCCTTTGCCGCCGAGCCGGAGGACACATCGACGCCCACGGCCATGCTCGATCTGGTCACCGCGTTCGAGGCTGGGCGCGCCCTGTCGCCGGCAAGTACGCAGCGGCTCTTCACCATCATGGCCGGATGCGAAACGGGCAAGGCGCGGATCGTTGGAATGCTCCCGCCCGGCACGGCGGTCGCGCACAAGACCGGATCGCTCAATGGCGTTGGTAACGATGTCGGGGTGGTGCGGCTGCCGGACGGGCGGCGGTTCGCCGTTGTGATGTTCGTCATGAAGGACAGCAAAGGCCATGTGTCGCGGGACCGCGTGATCGCCGAAGCGGCGCGTGCGGCATATGATTATTTCCTCTACGCCCCGGACAGGGAGCACGGTCGGGCGCACAACGCTTAACGCCGACGACATAGATCGTTACGCTGCCAGCCCAAAAGAGGATGGCTGGTGATGCGTATAAAGAGCTTCCGCGATTTCTGGCCTTATTATCTGCAGGAACATGCACGGCCCGGCACGCGGGCGCTGCACTATACGGGCACCAGCATCGTCGTGGGGCTGCTCGCGACCTTGCCCGTGTCGCGTCATTGGTGGACGGGATTGGCGCTGCCGCTCGCCGGCTATGGCTTTGCCTGGGCGGGCCACTGTCTGGTCGAACGCAACCGGCCGGCAACGTTCCGCTATCCATTTTGGTCGCTTCGCGCGGATTTCGTGATGTGGCAACGCTTCCTGACTGGCAGGATCGGCCGGGATCTTGAGCTGGCAGGCGTCAGGACCGACGGCACGGTCGATCCTGCGCGGCGAATCCTCGCCTGATCGATCCGCTTGACCGGCCGTCGCGCTCTGCCACAAAGAGCGCGATGTCTCTTGCCGCCACATTCACCCAACTCGATCGCAGCAGCCTGGCCCGGCGTTGGCAAGCGTTGGAGGCTCGGTCCGACGCCTCCTTTTTCCTACGCTGGACCTGGATCGGCGCCTGGCTGGACAGCTATCCGGTGACGCCCGAGTTGATCGCCGTGACCCGCGAAAATGGCGAGGATATCGCGCTGGCGCTGCTGGGTCACGCGATGATGCCTCGGCTGCTGGGAAGCGCGGCGACCCTCAGCCTCAACCAGTCGGGGGATGCCGCTGCTGACAGGCCCTATATCGAATATAACGGCCTCCTGGTGGCCCGGGGCAAGGAAGAGGACGCTGCTCAGGCTGTCCTGGCGGCCCTCATGCGTCGGCGGGACTGGCGGATCCTGCGTCTTGGCGGCGTGGTTCCGGGTTCGCCGCTCCTGCAATTGCCGGCCCGCCGCCATCTTCGCGTCGACGTCTCTCCCGTCTATCAGGTGGATCTCGGCGCGGTTCGATCCGCTTCCGGCGACTATCTCTCGCTGCTCAGCGCCAACACGCGCAGCCAGATACGCCGGGCGATGAAGGATCGTGATTCCGGCTTGCCCCATGTGACCGTCGCCACATTGGATGAAATCGGACCCTGGCTGACGGAAATGGCGGCTCTCAATGCGGGGCGCCATGCCGACAATGCCTGGGATGATGAAGGCTTTCGCAGTTTCGTTGCGACGCTCGCTGCTCGTGGCCTCACGACCGGCGATGTCGAACTGCTTCGCCTGGACGATGCCGGGGGCATCGTCGGCCTGTTGCTCAATTTCGTCCAGGATGGCGTCGCGATGAACTACCAGTCCGCCTTTGCCGAGGCGCGTAGCGCGAAAGACAAGCCTGGCCTTCTTTGTCATGCCGCCGCCGTTGGTCACTATGCTGACCGGGGCCTGTCTCGCTACTCGCTTCTCGCAGGCAAGGATCGATACAAACAGAGCCTCTCCACCTGCGAGGAGCAATTGGAGTGGTGGCAGATCGAGCGGGTCAGCCCTCGCCTGGAGCTGGAAGCGATATTACGTCGCCTGTTCAGGCGCCCAGCTTCCGCATGAAGCGGTAAGCGAAGCGGCGAAGGCCCTGCCGTTCGGGCCTATTACTGACTTTCCCCGTCGGCAGCCCCCGCCTGCGCAGAAGCGCGTTGAAGCTGTGCAATTCGCCTTCCGCGACGCTCCGTTCCGACCGCCATGTCACGGACAGGCTGACCGACACGGTCGGCCCGTTTTCTACGAAGTGGGGGGCCTTTACCGGCACATGGATGGCGTCTCCCGGCTCGAGCCTCACGGCCATGCCCCGCGCCTTGAATCCATCCTGCCAGACGAGATTGCGGTGACCGCCACCGTGAAAATCCTCGCTTTTCTGGGCCGGAACCAATTGTTCGTCACGGGCGGGGAAGACGGTCATCGTCTTTACCCCCATGATCTGGAGCAGGATATTATGTTCCGGGTCCATGTGGAACGGGGTCACGCTGCCGGGCGAGGACAGGAAGATGAAGGCTTCCCGATGCAACATCGGCCCGGTCTTGTCCCGCACGGTCGGTTCCAGCTCCGCAAGCGCGCCGTCGAGCAGCGCGCCGTAGGCGTCGTCGCGCTCCACATTCTTGAGCACTGCCCAACTGCCGTTGCTTTCGATGGTGCGGATCGTCTCCCCCAGCGTCAATCCATTGGACGGCGTTTCTTCTGGCTTCACGCCCAGCGGAAGCTTGCCGAGATTATATTCGACCGACGTCGCGGGCATCCGTTCGGCCAGCGCGGCGAGCGCGTCCAGCGTCAGCAGCGGATGGCCGGCCATGTTGTGGGACAGTTTGGCAGGGCGGTCCGGATAGGCCGCACCGAAATCGGCGAGCGCCTGAGCGGGGAAGATCGCGCCGCTGTCGGCGGCGACGGGGCTATGAAGGGTCATCCCTTTCCTTTCAGCAGACGGGATACAGCCTCAAGTCCGTTCGCGGCAGACAATGCGGCATTGCGCCGCAACCGCACGGTGCCAAGGCCATGCAGGGCGACACGGTACTGCACGATCGTGCGTCGTTCCGCCCAAAGGCTGTCGATCATCGGATGGTCGGCGGCAGCGCAACTGTCCATCCAGGCGATGTGCGGATCGTCCTGCACATCGTGAAGATTGGCGATCTCGATCAGCACGCCGGGGGAAAAGCGGCCGAGCGCTTCATCGAAGGCGATCTTGAAGGAAAAGGCACCGGACCCATGCCGGAAATTGACCAGCATCGCGATCGGCCGCTCGTCGAGGTCAATGCGCAGCATGTGCAGATTACCGGATGCGAAGGCCGCAGAACAGGCCGCACGGAAGAAGGCGCTATGCTCAGGCCGGTTGGCAAGAGCCGTACCTTGCTCACCCTTCCACCCGGACGCTTCCAGCGCCAGAAATTCATCGCACCACAAGGCGAGTTCGGCGGGGTTGCCCAGCCGGCGCGTCGCAACAGTCCCCAGTTCGCCCAAACGTTTCTGAAGGCGCCGCAATTCCTTTCGCTTCTTGGACCGAACCTGCGTTTCCCAATAGGCGTCGGCGTTCAGGTCGGACCGGAGCATCGCGCGTTCGTAGCGATGGATTTCGCGCCAGTTGCGGCCCTGTTCGACGCAGACCGCCTCGATCGCGGCAGCGTTCGCGCCCGCCGCGTCCAGGCCCTCCAGATGCAGGAAGCCCGCGGCCCAATCGGCCCCATCCAGCTCACGAAAAAAACCGCGCCACGCGGCCGCTTCATGGCCCCGGCGCAGGATCGGCGCGCCAAAAAAACAATGGTCGTGCATCCAGTTGGCGACGCAGCCGATCGGCAATCGGCCGTGACGGGGTGAAAGGACGACCGGCAGCAGCCCGATCACCTTGTCCTGCTCCGTCACCTCGACCAGTCGCACATGACGTTCGCCCGCAAGATGATCGAGCGCCGCGATCAGCATGTCCGGCGCATAAAAGGCATTGGCTTCGGCCGCATCCTGAGCGAGGTCCCGCCATGCGCCTTGGCTGCCTGTATGCGCGGCGGACGTCGCGGAAAGCGAGGGGTGGGCGGCCATGTCCATAGAAGCCGTCTCCTAGCCGATAAATATTAGGGAAAACCTAAGTCGCCGGTCCACCATCATCGCATATGGCCGGTGCGGCGCTCCATCCGCTATGCTATCGGCGGACGGCATGCCGGCATGTCTGTATCCACGGCGATCTAACGGGAGAAGAAGAGCGTGACCATATTGGTAACCGGCGTGGCGGGCTTTATTGGCATGCACGTCGCCGACCAGCTTCTCGCCCGGGGCTTTGCCGTCATCGGGATCGACAACATAAACGACTATTATCCGGTCTCGCTCAAGCGCGACCGGATCGCCGCGCTGCAGGCGGCGCATGGCCGCTTGTTCACCTTTCACGAACTCGACTTTGCCGACATGGGCGCGTTGCAGGCGGCGCTCGCCGATCAGGTGATCGAATCGGTCGTCCATCTGGGAGCGCAGGCGGGGGTGCGCTATTCGCTCGTCAATCCGCACGCCTATGTGCGTTCGAATCTTGCGGGGCACGTCAACATTCTGGAACTGGCGCGCGAGCGCCGAGTCCGCCATCTGGTCTATGCCTCATCCTCCTCCGTTTATGGGGGCAACGATACGCTCCCCTTCCGCGTCGAGGATCGCGCCGATCACCCGGTGTCGCTCTATGCGGCAACCAAGCGTGCCGACGAGTTGATGAGCGAGACCTATGCTCATCTCTTCCGAATCCCGATGACGGGCCTTCGCTTCTTCACCGTCTATGGTCCCTGGGGGCGTCCCGACATGGCGATGTGGATCTTCACGTCCAGGATCCTTGCCGGGCAGCCGATCCCGGTTTTCAACCATGGCCGCATGCAGCGTGATTTCACCTATATCGACGACATCGTTGCTGGCGTCCTTGGCTGCCTGGACCATCCTCCGGCGGATGATGGCGCGGTGAAGGCCGGCGGCAGCCGCGCGCCGCATCGGCTCTACAATATCGGCAACAATCGGCCCGAAGAGCTGATGCATCTGATCGCGGTGCTTGAGGAGGCGCTGGGCCGCAAGGCGGAGATTGATTTCCAGCCGATCCAGCCCGGTGACGTTCACGCCACTTATGCGGACATCAGCGCCATCGCCCGTGACATCGGCTTTGCCCCCACCACCGGAATTGAGACAGGCGTGCCAGAGTTCGTTGACTGGTATCGATCGTATCACCGCGTTGCATGATCTCGCTACGTTGAGCCGCATTATCGGTTCATCGCCCCCATCTCTCGGGCTGCCGACGAAGAGCGGCGCAAATGCAACGCCCTAGCTCTATTCTCGCTTCGCGGACGCAAAATGGATTGCCATAAGTGTCTGAAAGCGCGTAAGTCATCGGCCAGGCCAGCTGGGGCGAGTTGGTCAAGGGGGGTCGCGGAACGAGGAGGGACGGCACATCCTAGTCGATGGCCGTCGCCGCTGGACGACCGGTTCCTGGTCGCACATGCGGAAAAAAGGGCAAACGCGTGTCGATATCAGCTTCGAAGATCATCCCTTTTGGCAATGGCGGACATATCGTAGAAAGCGCCTGCCGAAGCCTTTCCATTGCGGCTTCAGGACTGAGCGCGATGGAATCGAGATTCTCGGACCGGGAATTTTCGGCCACCTTCCTGCGCGTCGTTGGCGTCATCATGAACGTTCGGGGACGGGTGATCGTCACCGGTATC
>Ga0315899_10002261_pt1 | contig 21369 bp, 30 predicted proteins | sample LakEriMetagenome_2_FD_203518 | JGI IMG/M metagenome (GOLD analysis project Ga0315899, IMG submission 203518) | Freshwater fungal communities from buoy surface, Lake Erie, Ohio, United States - Buoy 4 MA112 | ecosystem: Environmental > Aquatic > Freshwater > Lake | place: USA: Lake Erie, Ohio... | reverse complement strand
AGTTTTAGTTGGATTTGTAATTGCCTGACGTTTTGCGGGATCACCTACCTTACGTTCACCATTATCAACGAATGCCACAATCGAAGGAGTAGTTCGCTTACCTTCACTATTTGGAATAACTACAGGCTCATTACCCTCCATTACCGATACGCATGAATTTGTAGTTCCTAAGTCTATACCAATTATCTTTGCCATATATTAATTCTTAATTTGTTACAGTTTATTATTCTGTGATTAACAAGCCTTGTGCCAAAGGATTCATAACCCTAATTGACAGTATTATAATCCCCCAAATGACTAAAAATCGGGTTTTGGCAAATGACAGGATGGCAGTAATCAATTGATAGTTGACAATTGATACCCGATAGCTATCGAGTTGAGATCTATTTGAGGTTCAATTGGTAATTATTGCTGGAGACGGTATTGGGTAATCCGTAATTGATAATTCGTAATTGATAATTCGTAATTCGTAATTAAATTGATAATCCGTAATTCGTAATTAAATTGATAGTCCGTAATTAATCCAAACAAAAAAAAGGCTTGCATGTAACACGCAAGCCTTTTTTGTTAGAAGATAGAAATGTTATTCTTCTTTTTTCTCTTCAGAATCCGTGGCTGACTCATCTTCAGTTGCATCAACTTCCGGAGTTTCCTCAGCAGTTTCAACTTCAGCTACTGGAGCTACATCAGTATCAGCAGCTTCAACTTCCGCTACGGGAGTCTCAATAACCTCAGCAACAGGGATATCTATAACTTCTTCTGCAACTACTGCAGGAGCCACTTTAGCAGCAGGAACGTCAGCAGTTTTCTTTGCTTTTGAACCGCGACGGCGGGTTGTTTTCTTTTCAGCAGCTGCATCTCCGCTTGTGTAAATCTCATTATAATCTACCAGCTCGATTAAAGCCATTGATGCATTATCACCTAAACGATTACCCATTTTAAGAATACGGGTATAACCTCCCGGACGATTTGCCACTTTAGCAGCAATATCACGGAAAAGTATTGAAACTACTTCTTTGTTTTGTAAGTAACTGAATACTGTACGACGGGAATGAGTAGTGTCATCTTTAGATTTTGTAATGATTGGTTCAACATACACACGTAAAGCTTTTGCTTTTGCGAGTGTAGTAGTGATGCGCTTGTGTAAGATAAGCGAAGAAGCCATATTTGCCAGCATCGCTCTGCGGTGACTGTCAGTACGACTTAAATGGTTTACTTTTTTACCGTGTCTCATGATTTGTTAAATTGTGCACGTGCATACCGTCAATCAACCTTTCGGGATCGGGAATTATGCATTTCGCTTATAATTATTGTATTACTCTTCGTCTAATTTAAATTTTGAAAGATTCATTCCAAAGGATAATCCTTTAGATTTAACCAGATCTTGTATTTCAGTTAATGACTTTTTACCAAAGTTTCTAAACTTAAGCATGTCAGCTACGTCATATGAAACAAGGTCAGCCAGCGAACGGATGTCTGCAGCTTTAAGGCAATTTAATGCACGAACAGAAAGGTCAAGATCAACCAATTCCATTTTAAGGATTTTACGCATGTGCAAAATTTCCTCATCTACCTCTTTGGTCTCTTCCTTAGCCTGTGACTCAAGCATGATATTCTCATCAGAGAACAACATAAAGTGATGAATCAGGATCTTAGCTGCTTCTTTCAATGCATCCTCAGGATGAATAGAACCATCAGTTGCTATATCAAGAACTAATTTCTCATAATCAGTCTTCTGCTCAACACGGAAGTTTTCAATAGAATACTTCACATTTTTGATTGGAGTGTAGATAGAATCAATTGCGATGACACCTAAAACAGCATCTACATTCTTATTTTCTTCTGCAGCAACGTAACCTCTACCTTTGTTTACTGTTAATTCAATCTCCAGTGTTACTGAAGTCTCCATATTACAGATTACAAGATCAGAATTAAGAACTTCAAAATTATTGGAGAACTTACTGATATCACCAGCTTTAAACTGATCAGTACCATTAATGATCACAAAGATTTTCTCATTATCACCAGACTCACCGGTTTTTTTGAAACGTACCTGCTTTAAGTTTAGAATAATTTCAGTTACATCTTCTACAACACCTTTAATTGTTGAGAATTCATGGGAAACTCCCGAAAAGCGAACCGAGGTTATTGCAAAACCTTCGAGGGAAGATAAAAGTATTCTGCGTAATGCATTACCAATGGTAACACCAAAGCCAGGCTCTAATGGTCTGAATTCAAATGTTCCTTCGAAATCCGTAGATTTCTGCATGATAACTTTATCAGGTTTCTGAAATGCTAAAATTGCCATTTATCAAATTTGTTTATTGTTTATGGATATGAGATTTGAGACATAAGATTTGAGATATGAGAAGTTTTGTCTCTTATCTCAAATCTATAATCTCATATCTTATTTAGAGTATAATTCGACGATCAGATTTTCCTTGATATTTTCAGGAATTTCATCACGTGTTGGATAGTTTAGGAACTTCCCGGTTAAGGTACTTGCATCCCAATCTAACCAGCTGAATTTATTTATAGTTCTTGCAGCAACGGCATGCGTAATCGCTTCCAATGTTTTAGAACGTTCACGCACAGCGATTACATCACCTGAACGTAAAGAGTAAGATGCGATATTTACGACCTCACCATTTACAGTGATATGCTTATGTCCTACCAACTGACGGGCAGCTGAGCGGGTTGGAGCAATTCCTAAACGGTAAACTGTATTATCAAGACGGGCTTCGAGGAATTTTAAAAGGTTATCACCAGTAATTCCTTCTTTAGCAGACGCTTTGTGGAAAAGGTTCTCAAAATAGCGCTCCAATACACCATAAGTGTATTTAACTTTTTGTTTCTCCATTAACTGGACTGCATATTCTGATTGCTTACCTCTTTTTCTAGAGGTACCATGCATCCCCGGAGGGTAGTTTTTTCTTTCTAATGCCTTATCAGGACCGAAAATTGGTTCTCTGAATCTACGGGCGATCTTGGACTTTGGTCCGGTGTATCTAGCCATGTTTTTGGGTTTTTAAAGTATCTTTCAGCCCAAGGCTGAAGAATCTTAGCTTTAAAAAAATTTATTAATTATGTGTTAAACTCTTCTTCTTTTTGGAGGACGACAACCGTTATGCGGAAGCGGAGTAATATCCTGAATAGTTGTTACTTCTATTCCAGCAGTTTGTAATGTACGAATTGCAGACTCACGTCCTGAACCAGGTCCTTTAACATATACCTGAACCTTACGAAGGCCAAGATCATGTGCCACCTTAGCACAATCACCTGCAGCTTGTCCGGCGGCATAAGGAGTGTTTTTCTTAGAACCTTTAAAGCCCATTTTACCCGCTGAAGACCAGCTGATTGTTTGGCCTTGTAAATTAGTCAGGGTGATGATGATGTTGTTGAATGTAGCATTTACATGAGCTTCACCAACTGGCTCTACAATTACAACACGTTTTTTGGTAATCTTTTTAGTTTTTGCCATTAGTTTAGATTTGAGATGTGAGACTTGAGATACACTCTCTTTACTCCTATCTATTTCTTGTTTTAGTCATGAAGTATGGATCATATAGATCTGAAACTTCATATCCGCTTAAATTGTTAATTAATTGAGATCAGGATTCGAAATACTCTTGTATCTCAAATCTCAGGTCTCATATCTTACTTAGTTGCCTTTTTCTTATTTGCAACTGTCTTACGTTTTCCTTTACGGGTACGTGAATTATTCTTAGTACGCTGACCACGAACAGGAAGTCCCTTACGGTGACGAAGTCCGCGGTAACAACCAATATCCATCAAACGCTTAATGTTCAACTGAACTTCAGAACGTAACGCACCTTCAACCTTAATCTCATCATTTATGAAACCACGAATTGATGATAACTGATCATCGGTCCAGTCTTGTACTTTGATGTTCACATCAATTCCTGCATCTTTTAGGATTCTTTGTGCGGTTGCCCTTCCAATACCGAAAATGTAAGTTAGACCGATTTCTCCTCTTTTGTTTCTTGGTAAATCAATACCTGCTATCCTTGCCATATTTTATTGAAGTTGTAAGTTTTAAGTCCTAAGTTATAAGTCGCAAGTCGGAGACTTATAACTTATTACCTATTACTTGTAACTATTAATTTTATCCCTGACGTTGCTTGTACTTAGGGTTCTTTTTGTTAATCACATAAAGTACTCCCTTACGACGGATCACCTTACAATCAGCGCTGCGTTTTTTGATGGATGCTCTAACTTTCATCTTTTCTCTATTTGTATCTGTATGTTATTCTTCCTTTGCTTAAATCATATGGAGACATTTCCAACTTCACTTTATCTCCTGGTAAGATTTTGATGTAATGCATCCTCATCTTTCCTGATATATGAGCAATAATCTCATGTCCATTTTCCAACTCCACACGAAACATTGCATTTGACAATGCTTCCCTGATTATTCCATCCTGTTCGATTGAAGCCTGTTTGGCCATATATTATTTAAGTTTTTTATTCTTTATCAATTCTTGAATGACAGTTTCGATATATTTTACTGTATTTCATCATAACCGATGATTAACAATCATTTAATCTGCTTCTCAGCCAATCGGAATAGGGATGCAAAATTAAATAAAAATTTTTAATATTTAATGTTTTTGTTTCAAAACTTCCTCAATGTACTGAAATGTTGAAAGAACATCTGCTTTGCCCCTTTTCACAGCCACCGAATGCTCATAATGCGCTGATGGCTTCTTATCAATCGTGCTCACCGTCCAGCCATCATCCCAAAATTTGACTCCGGCCTTACCGCCATTGATCATTGGCTCAATCGCTATCACCATTCCTTCCTCAAGCTTGATGCCAGAACCACGTTTTCCATAATTAGGAACCTCAGGTTTTTCATGAAGCTTGAACCCCACTCCATGGCCAACCAGTTCCTTAACTACACCGAAACCATTCTTTTCAGCATGCTCCTGTACGGCAAATCCTATATCTCCAACTCTCATTCCAACTACTGCCTTGCCGATAGCCAGTTCTAAACATTCCCTGGTAACCTGTAATAAACGAAGGGTCTCCGGATCCACATTTCCAATTGGAAAGGTGTAAGCAGAATCACCAACAAAATCATTTAATACAACACCGCAATCAACTGAGACGATATCTCCATCTCTGATCACATATTCTCCAGGGAATCCGTGAACAACCTGATCATTTAAGGATATACAAAGTGAATACGGAAATCCATTATAATTCAAAAAAGCCGGAACTCCACCATTATCTCGTATGAATTCCTCAGCTAATTTGTTAAGCGTTATAGTCTTTACTCCCTCCCCAATAACCTTTGCTACTTCAGCGAGAGTTTTAGAAACGAGAAGATCACTTGCTCTGATCTTCTCAATTTCCTCAAGATTTTTGTATTGAATTTTAGACATGCATCTTACATTGCCGGTCCGCCTGCCTGAACAGGAGTACGACCTTTGATCCTACCAGTCTTCATTAACCCATCATAATGACGCATTAATAAATGACTCTCGATCTGCTGTAATGTATCCAAAACAACCCCAACAAGAATTAACAGGGAAGTACCGCCAAAGAAATTGGCAAATTGACTGTTAACACCTAGGATAATTGCTATTGATGGCATGATTGCTATTATAGCAAGAAATATAGATCCCGGTAGAGTGATTTTTGAAATCACAGCATCTATGTACTCACCGGTAGTCTTTCCTGGTTTAACACCCGGAACAAAACCTCCGTTCTTTTTCATATCATCCGACATCTGCACCGGATTAACGGTGATAGCAGTATAGAAAAAAGTAAAGGCAATAATCATAAATGCAAAGGTCAGGTTATAAGTCAAAGAAGTATAATCACTGAAAGACGCCAAAAACGATGATTGAGCTGATGGAAAGAATGAGCCTATGGTGGTTGGAATAAACATGATCGCCTGGGCGAAAATGATAGGCATTACACCGGCAGCATTAACCTTCAAAGGAATATACTGACGTACACCCCCGTATTGCTTCGCTCCTACAATCTTCTTGGCATATTGAACAGGAATCTTTCTGACTCCCTGAACAATTAGAATAGTGAACATCACGACCAGGAACAAGGCAACTATTTCCACAATAAAGGAAATCAACCCTCCCTGAGCACCCATACGAGAATTGAACTCAGAAAGTATACCGAATGGTAATTGGGCAATGATACCAACCATAATGATTAGAGAAATACCGTTTCCAATACCCTTATCAGTGATTTTCTCGCCTAACCACATAACGAACATAGTTCCTGCAGTTAATACACACATGGCAGAGATGGTAAAAATTGGCTCAGATAGTAAACGTGCATCCGGACTGATCTGTGAACGAACATATCCCACAGCCTGTAATGCTGTAATGATAATAGTCAGATAACGGGTAAACTGATTGATCTTTTTACGGCCGCTCTCGCCCTCTTTCTGTAATTTCTGGAAATAAGGAACTGCAATACCTAATAACTGAACCACAATAGATGCAGAAATATAAGGCATCACACCCAATGCAAAAATGGATGCTCTTGAGAATGACCCTCCTGCAAACATATTCAGCAATCCTAACAATCCTTCTTTGGCCTGCTGGTCATCAAGAGATGCCGGGTCAACTCCAGGGATTACGATAAATGATCCTATTCTATAGATTAAAAGGCACAAGAGCGTAAAAAGAATCCTAGCTCTCAGGTCTTCAATCTTCCAGATATTGGATAGCGTTGTAAAAAGCTTCTTCATGTATAATTATAATTTAACAATTGCGCCACCAGCAGCTTCAATAGCTTTTTGAGCTGATGCTGAAAACGCATGGGCTTTAACATCCAGTTTAGACTTAACTTCACCTCTGCCCAAAATTTTAACCAAATCATTCTTTGAAGCCAAACCATGCTCTCTGAATGTGTCAAAATCAATTGCAGTCAAACTATATTTATCAGCAAGAGCCTGCAGAGCATCAAGATTGATGCTAACATACTCTGTACGGTTAATTGGATTAAATCCAACTTTAGGTAAACGGCGTTGCAATGGCATCTGACCACCTTCAAAACCTACCTTGCTTTTGTATCCAGAACGTGATCCGGCACCTTTATGACCACGGGTGGAAGTTCCACCGCGACCAGAACCAGTACCACGACCGATACGCTTTCTATTTTTTGTTGAACCTTCTGCAGGTTTCAAATTACTTAAGTTCATAATCAGATACTTTCTACTGCTATTAAATGATTAACTTTTCTCACCATTCCGATAATAGCCGGATTAGCTTCAACCTCTACAGAATGGTTAATTTTCTTTAAACCTAATGCCTGCATGGTTCTTTTCTGGCGCTCACTTCTGTCGATAACGCTTTTAATCTGGGTTATTTTGATTTTAGCCATGATGATTATCCGTTAAATACTTTATTTAAATTCACACCACGCTGCTGAGCAACAGTATAAGCATCACGTAATTGTGATAAGGCCAATACAGTAGCTTTAACCACGTTGTGTGGGTTTGAAGAACCTTTCGACTTAGCAAGTACATTGTGTACACCTGCACTTTCAAGTACTGCACGCATTGCACCACCTGCAATTACACCGGTACCCGGAGCAGCTGGTTTAATGAATACAAAACCGCCTGAATATTTGCCGATCTGCTCATGAGGAACAGTTCCGTTGATTACAGGAACTTTTACCAGGTTCTTTTTAGCATCATCAATTCCCTTAGCAATTGCTTCAGTAACCTCTTTTGCTTTACCAAGACCAAAACCTACAATCCCGTTCTCATCTCCTACCACAACGATAGCAGAAAAGCTGAACGTACGTCCGCCTTTGGTAACTTTAGCAACTCGCTGGATGCTAACTAAGCGATCCTTTAATTCGATTTCGCTTGATTTTACTCTTTTTATATTGATAGTTGACATTCTCTTTATTTTATGATAGCACCGATTTATTTATAATCGCTGCAACCGATGCTAATTAAAATACTAAACCAGCTTCACGTGCACCCTCGGCCAGTGATTTCACACGACCATGATACAAGTAACCATTTCTGTCAAAAACAACCTGGCTAACACCTGCTGCTATTGCTTTCTCTGCTACTGATTTTCCAACTGCTTTACTTTGTTCTGATTTGTTACCGTTTGCGGTAAAATCTTTTGATAAAGAAGAAGCTGAAGCAATTGTTTTTCCGCTATTATCATCGATAACCTGAGCATAGATCCCTTTATTGCTTCTGTAAACAGACAGACGCGGACGTTCTGCAGAACCGGTTAATCTCTTTCTGATTCCTCTTTTGATTCGCTCTCTGCGAGATAATTTAATTCCTGCCATGATGATTATTTTTTAGCAGCTGATTTACCAGCTTTTCTTCTTAATACTTCACCAACAAACTTAATACCTTTTCCTTTGTAAGGCTCCGGAGTACGTAGCGAGCGGATTTTCGCTGCAACTTGTCCAAGTAATTGTTTGTCGATACTCTCTAATATAATTACAGGATTTTTACCTTTTTCGGAGGTAGTAGTAACATTGATTTCTTTAGGCAACTCAAACACAAAATGGTGAGAGAAACCCAAAACCAAATCCAATGTGTTACCTACGTTTGTAGCACGATAACCAACACCTACCAACTCCTGCTGAGATTTATAACCTTCTGTTACACCAACAACCATGTTGTTAATCAATGAACGATATAAACCGTGCAATGCTTTGTGACGCTTTTGCTCAGAAGGACGTTCTACTGTTAGAACTCCATCTTCCTGAATTATTTTAATATCTGAATCAACATTTTGCGTTAATTCTCCTTTCGGACCTTTAACCGTTACCAGGTTAGCATCAGAAACTGATACAGTAACTCCTGACGGAATATTAATTGGGGCTTTTCCTATTCTTGACATCTCTTATCCTCCTATTAATAAACGTAACATAAAACTTCACCACCTATATTCAGGTTTCTGGCTTCTTTATCAGTCATTACACCTTTAGAAGTCGAAAGAATCGCAATACCTAAACCGTTTAATACACGCGGCATATTATCAACTCCAGCATATCTTCTCAAACCGGGAGTACTGATTCGGGAAATATTACGAATAGCTGAAATTTTAGTAATCGGATTATATTTCAGAGCGATTTTAATCGTTCCCTGAACATTGGTATCCTCAAATTTGTAATTAGTAATGTAACCTTTGTCAAAAAGAACTTTTGTCATTTCTTTTTTCAGGTTCGAGGCAGGAATTTCTACAACGCGGTGATTCGCCTTGATGGCGTTTCTTACCCGTGTAAGATAATCTGCTATTGGATCTGTATTCATTATTTATTGTTTGTGATGGTGGTTTCCTTGGACCTGCCATCGGTTAATACTCAAAGTTATAGGTTATAAGTTGTAAGTTATAATTAGCATGTCGCCTAAAGCGAATGTTACTATAAAGTGTAGTTCCAAAGTTAGAAGTATTAAAACTTATAACTTATAACCTACAACTTAAAACTCTACCAGGATGCCTTACGCACTCCCGGAATCTTACCTGCCAATGCCATTTCACGGAATGTTACCCTTGAAATACCAAACTGACGCATATATCCACGTGGACGACCGGTTAATTTACAACGGTTGTGCAAGCGTACTTTGGAAGAGTTTTTAGGCAATTTATCAAGACCTTCGAAATCTCCCGCAGCTTTAAGGGCTGCTCTTTTATCTGCGTACTTGGCAACTAATCTGGCACGTTTTACTTCACGTGCTTTTACACCTTCTTTAGCCATTATTGATTGTTTGTATTTTGATTCTTAAATGGTAAACCGAATTGCTTTAATAATTCAAGCGCTTCAACATCTGTTTTTGCAGTTGTTACAAAAGTGATATCCATACCCATGATCTTATTAATTTGATCAATGTTGATCTCAGGAAAAATAATCTGCTCAGTAACACCTAATGTATAATTACCGCGTCCGTCAAAGCCTTTATCATTGATACCTTTGAAATCACGAATACGTGGCAGAGCTACAGCGATCAAACGATCAAGGAACTCATACATGTTATTATCACGTAAAGTTACACGAACACCAATCGGCATTCCTTTACGTAATTTAAAGTTAGAAATATCTTTCTTTGATTTTGCAGGAATTGCTTTCTGACCGGTTATAGTGGTCATTTCATTCACTGCAGTATCAATTAACTTTTTATCGGTAGAAGCAGCTCCAACACCCTGGTTGATAGCGATTTTCTGTAAACGTGGAACCTGCATTACGCTTTTGTATTGGAATTTATCCTTTAAAGCAGTAACGATTTCCTCATTATATTTTGATTTTAATCTTGGTACGTAAGCCATTACTTAATTTCCTCCCCAGATTTTTTAGCGATGCGAATTGATTTACCATCAGCATTTTTCTGCTTGCCTACACGTGTTGGTTTGCCAGATTTGGCATCAACAAGCATAACATTAGAAATATGCAAACTGGCTTCCATTTTAACGATACCACCATTTGGAGTGGCAGCATTCGGTTTTGTATGCTTTGATACCATATTGGCACCTTCCACAATAACTCTGTTAGTAGCTAATTTAACTTCTAAAACCTTTCCTTGCTTTCCTTTAGAATCACCAGCAGTAACTTGTACCAGGTCTCCTTTACGAATTTTCAATTTAGGCTGTGCTTTTATCTTCTTTTCCATTTTACAAAACCTCCGGTGCTAATGATACAATCTTCATGAATTGCTTTTCACGTAGCTCTCTTGCTACAGGGCCGAAAATACGTGTTCCACGTGGCTCGTCCTGAGCGTTCAGCAATACAGCTGCATTATCGTCAAAGCGGATGTATGATCCATCTTTACGTCTGATCTCTTTCTTTGTTCTCACAACAACCGCCTTAGAGACAGTTCCTTTTTTGATGTTCCCTGATGGAAGCGCACTTTTTACAGTGACAACTATTTTGTCACCTATGGATGCATAACGCTTACCGGTACCACCTAAAACACGGATTACTAAAACTTCTTTAGCTCCACTGTTGTCAGCAACATTCAGTCTTGATTCCTGTTGTACCATGTTACTTAGCTCTTTCTAAAATTTCCACTAATCTCCAGTTCTTGGTCTTACTCAGCGGACGAGTTTCCATAATTAACACTGTATCACCGATACCGCAAGTGTTAGTCTCGTCATGAGCCATAAATTTGGTAGTTTTCTTAACAAACTTACCATAGATCGGGTGCTTCACTTTCCGTTCAACAGCTACAACAATAGATTTCTCCATTTTGTTGCTAACTACCAACCCGATTCTTGTTTTTCTTAATTTTCTTTCCATTTTTTGGACTTTTATTTATTCAGAAGCGGACTCTGTCGCAGCAGATGCCTTCGCTTCCGCCTTGCGCTTAGTCAATTCTGTGTTTAAACGTGCTACATCCTTTCTAACTTTTGTGATTCTCAATGGATTCTCAATTGCAGAAACTGTATGTGCAAATTTTAATTTGGTGAGATTAGCTTTCTCTTCATTAATTCTGGCAACAACCTCTTCAGTTGTTAATCCTTGTATTTCTGAGTTTTTCATTTTCTTTTGAGTTGTAAGTTGCAAGTTGTTTGTTGTAAGTCGCGAGTCGTAAAACTTATTACTTAATACTTATAACTTATAACTTATTACTTATAACTTATAACTTATTACTTATAACTTTTTATGCTTCTACAAAATCTCTACGTATAACAAATTTCGTTTGTACAGGTAGTTTCTGAGCTGCTAAACGCATAGCTTCTTTGGCTACTTCCAAAGGCACACCTTCAGCTTCAAAGATCATTCTACCAGGTCTTACAACTGCCACCCAGTATTCAGGAGCACCTTTACCTTTACCCATACGTACTTCAGCAGGCTTTTTCGTAACCGGTTTGTCCGGGAAAATACGGATCCAAACCTGACCTTCCCTTTTCATAAAACGGGTAACGGCAATACGGGCAGCTTCTATCTGACGACTGGTGATCCAGGCAGGCTCTAATGATTTGATTCCGAAAGAACCAAAGGCTAATTCTGCACCGCGACCGGCCAGACCTTTCATTTTGCCCTTCTGCATCTTTCTGAACTTCGTTCTCTTTGGCTGTAACATATTCTTATTTTTTTATCGTTGTTAGTTGGTTAGTTGTTGGTTGGTTAGTGTTCAATTAATTGTTAATATCGACTTAGACTACTAACTACTATGTACTAACTACTAAATACTAAACTTAATTATTTCTTACCTCTGAAACCACCTGCACCGCCTGCGTTACCGCCACGGTTTTGGCCTCCTTGTCCGCCACGGTTCTGACCACCTGGTCCACCGCCACGATTTTGCCCTCCACCACGGTTATCACCACCGCCACGATTATCACCACCGCGTCTGTCGCCACCACCACGTCTCTCACCGCCACCAGCAAATGGTGCTGCTCCTTCCGGACCTCTTCCTTTAACTCCGGTAGTCTGGCCTATGTTCGGAGAAAGATCACGCTTACCGTAAACTTCACCCTTCATAATCCATACTTTAACACCGATTTTACCATAAGTGGTTAAAGCCTCTGATAAAGCATAATCTATATCAGCACGGAAAGTATGCAATGGAACGCGTCCATCTTTATATTGCTCGGTACGCGCCATTTCGGCACCACCTAAACGACCGGAACACATAATCTTGATCCCTTCAGCCCCCATACGCATGGTTGATGCGATTGAAGTCTTCATGGCACGACGGAAAGAGATTCTAGCTTCTAATTGCTTTGCAACTCCTTCGCCTACTAATTGTGCATCTAATTCAGGACGCTTGATCTCAAAAATATTGATCTGTACGTCTTTTTTAGTCAGTTTTTTTAACTCTTCTTTGATCTTATCAACTTCCTGACCACCTTTTCCGATCACAATACCCGGACGGGCAGTGTGAATAGTGATGGTGATACGCTTCAAAGTACGCTCGATAACTACTTTAGAGATACCGCCCTTCGAAATACGTGCTGCCAAGTATTTTCTGATCTTTTCGTCCTCAACTAATTTATCAGAGTAATCGTTCCCACCGAACCAATTAGAATCCCAACCTTTGATGATTCCTAATCTGTTACCTATTGGATGTGCTTTTTGTCCCATTTCTCCTTACTTAGTTATTGGTTCACTGTTTTTACTGTCAACTATCAGCGTGACGTGGTTAGAACGCTTACGTATTCTATGTCCGCGACCCTGAGGAGCTGGTCTTAATCTCTTTAACTGACGTCCGCCATCAACCATGACTGTTTTCACAAACAATTCATTGTCTTCAGGGCGCTGGCCTTCATTTTTGGATTCCCAATTTTTGATGGCAGATAATAAAAGTTTTTCAACTCTAATTGCTGCTTCCTTATTGGTATACTTCAAAATATACAAGGCTTTCTCAACCCGCTCACCTCTGATCAGATCAACAACCAATCTCATCTTACGTGGTGAGGTAGGGCAATCGTTTAATTTTGCTATTGCTTCCATTGCTTATTTTTTCTTATCAGAGTGACCTCTAAATGTTCTCGTTGGAGAAAATTCACCAAGCTTATGACCAACCATGTTTTCAGTTACATAAACCGGAATAAATTTATTTCCGTTATGAACTGCGAATGTATGGCCTACGAAATCCGGAGAGATCATTGACCTGCGTGACCATGTTTTGATCACAGTTTTCTTATTTCCCTCATTCTGCGTAGCTACTTTCTTCGCTACGTTATGATCGATATAGGGACCTTTTTTTATTGAACGTGCCATTATTTCTTCCTTCTCTCTATGATGTAACGATCAGACGACTTCTTTTTATCGCGGGTTTTAAAGCCTTTAGACAATAAACCTTTTCTTGAGCGCGGATGACCACCTGATGATCTACCTTCACCACCACCCATAGGGTGATCGACAGGGTTCATGGCTACACCTCTTACTCTTGGACGACGTCCTAACCAGCGTTTTCTACCTGCTTTACCTAAAACCTCGTTTGCTTTTTCAGAATTTGAAACTGTTCCGATTGTAGCAATACAAGTGGCAAGGATCATGCGGGTTTCGCCAGATGGCATTTTAATGATCGCATATTTACCATCGCGGGCTGATAACTGAGCATAAGCTCCTGCACTACGTGCAATGATCGCTCCCTGTCCTGGGTTCAGTTCGATGTTGTGAATAATAGATCCTAGTGGAATGTTCTTCAATGGAAGTGCATTTCCAATCTCTGGAGCAGAATCTGCACCAGAAACGATCTTCATTCCAACTGTCAAGCCTTCCGGTGCAATGATGTAACGCTTCTCGCCATCGGCATAATTTACCAGGGCAATACGTGCGCTACGATTCGGATCGTACTCAATAGTGGCAACAGTTGCGGGGATATTATTTTTATCGCGTTTAAAATCAATCAATCGGTATGACTTTTTATGTCCCCCACCGAGATAACGCATAGTCATTTTACCGGAATTATTTCTACCGCCGGATTTCTTGATGCTAGTCACTAACGATTTTTCTGGAACGTTAGTAGTCACATCAGAGAAAACTCCTCCTACTCTGAAACGAGTACCCGGGGTAACCGGTTTAAATCTTCTTACTGCCATGTCTTAATTAAATATTGCTGTAAAAGTCAATAGTTTCACCATCTTTCAGCGTAACAATTGCCTTCTTGTACTTCGGAGCATTTCCTGATACAACACCAGCTTTCGTGTTACGAGATTTTGTTTTACCATACACTACTGCGGTGTTTACAGCCAGTATGTTCACGCCGTACATTGCTTCGATCGCACTTTTGATCTCCAATTTATTAGCTCTGTGATCAACTTTAAAACTAAAGCGATTTAACTTTTCGGTTAATGCTGAAGCCTTTTCGGTTAAAATTGGTTTCTTTAAAATTTCCATCTTACTTGGCAAACGCCTCCTCCAATGTTTTAACAGTTTCAGTAGTAAGCAATAAAGTTCCTGCATTCAATACATCGAATGTATTCAACTCAGCGGCAGTAACAACCTTTGCTTTCTTTAAATTTCTGCTTGATAAATAAACATTATTATTTGCTGCCGGAAGTACCAATAATGATTTAACATCAGTTAATTTCAAATCGGCAACAATCTTGGCATAGTTCGCAGTTTTGATAGAATCAAAAGTGAACGCTTCCAAAACAAGAATGTTGTTATCTTTTGCTTTATAAGTAAGGGCAGACTTACGGGCTAATGATTTTAGCTTTTTGTTTAGCTTGAAACTATAGTCGCGGGGCTGCGGACCAAATACACGACCACCACCGTTGAACAATGGCGATTTGATAGATCCTGCACGGGCACCACCTGTACCTTTTTGTTTGTATAATTTTTTGGTAGATCCTGCGATCTCATTACGTTGCTTAGATTTATGCGTTCCCTGGCGTTGATTAGCCTGGTACTGCTTAATGTCCAAGTAGATCGCATGATCGTTTGGTTCTACTGCGAAAATCGCATCAGGAAGATGCACCTTGGCACCCGTTTCTTTACCTGATATATTAATAACCTTAACTTCCATGATCTTATTTATCAACGATTACGTACGAACCTTTAGCTCCCGGAATTGAACCGCTAACTACTAATAAGTTTTGGTCAGCATAAACTTTCAAAACCTGAAGGTTTTGAATCTTTACGCGGTCACCACCCATACGACCAGCCATGCGCATTCCTTTGAACACACGTGATGGCCATGAAGAAGCTCCCAATGAACCCGGAGCTCTTAAACGGTTGTGCTGACCGTGAGTTTGACCACCCACACCACCAAATCCATGACGTTTTACAACACCCTGAAATCCTTTACCTTTTGAGGTACCAACTACATCGACAAAATCACCTTCTTCAAAGATCTCAACACGTACAACATCACCCAATGACTTAACCTCCTCAAAAGATTTAAACTCTACAAGCTTACGCTTTGGAGTTGTATTAGCTTTTGCGAAATGTCCTTTTAATGATCCTGTGGTGTTTTTCTCTTTCTTGTCGTCGAAAGCTAACTGAACCGCGCTGTAGCCGTCTGTATCGACGGTACGTAGTTGAGTAACTACGCATGGGCCAGCTTCGATCACTGTACATGGGATATTTTTCCCATCAGCATCGAATATGCTGGTCATTCCTACTTTTTTTCCAATAATTCCTGACATTTTCTTTAATCAATTTGTGTCCATCGAAGCAGTAGGGCTTCGTTCAAGACATAGTAAACCCCTCTAAAGGGAGGGCAAAGATAGGAAAGTCTAATTAATATTCAAATAGTTGGGCGATTATTTTTTAATTTATTTGGGGAGGATTAGGAATGATTCGTTTTTGAGATGTTTAAGCGTGTCACGGTAGCTTGGAAATAAGTTTTCATTAATTAAGGAACCTCCCCCCTGCCTGCACACAGAGTCTGACACACCCCCCTCTTGAGGGGGATAGCATGGTGCCTAAGGAATTTGATTGAAGATGAAAATATTTTCTTTTAGCACGATTTATAGGCGTCCAGTATCCCCCGCCTGAGGGGGAATTAAAGGGGGATGATTAAACCATTTCTCTTCTTAAAATCAATAATATAATCCCTAATCTGATAAGATACATCATCAATATGATTCAAAACATCATTATCATCAAAACGTAATATTGTAAATCCAATTCCCTTCAAATCTTGTTCCCGCTTAAAATCATTCAATGTAACCTCCTCCCATTGGTGCGTAAGACCATCAACTTCAATGATGAGCATAAGTTCCTTACACATAAAATCTGCAATATAATTCAAGACTGGTCTTTGCCTCAAAAATTGATAACCCTCCATTTGCTTTTTGCTTAGAGAGTATTTCCATAAACTGGCCTCAGCCTTGGTCATTGCTTTTCTATTGCTGCTCGAATAAGCACGCAGAGCTTTATTATAATGCCATTGATTGGATGAATCTGCCTTTTCCACTATTTATAAATTGTAGATTAAATTTATTTAAAACTTCGATGAAAGCCGTTTACTCATTAAGATTGAGCTTTTGTGATGACTTACCTCCCCCTTCCTGCGCTAAGAGCCAAACGCACCCCCCTCTAAAGGGGGACAGCATGACGCCCAGGCAAATTCGTAACCGGATAGCTATTGGGTCGCAGAACAATTAGGTGCCTTACGAATTTATCTTTCATGACGCCTATGTAAATTCGTGAGACTCCCCCATTTGCTAATTTTCTAATTTTCTCATTTGCTAATTATCATTTTTGTAATTCTAGAAATACTATCTGCTAAACATGAAGAATATCAGCCTGTTAACGATCAGTTTAATCCTTAGCTTTCTAAGCAGCAAGGTCATTGCCCAGGTACCAGATACCACTCTGGCTAAACAGTATGAAGAAGTTGTAATTAAATCGGGCTCTTATAAGGTTTATAAAAATATCCGGAAAACAAAAATCGAACAATTCTGGAAAAATGTGAACGACAGTCTGAAGCAGCAACAGCAATTAGGCCTGCAAAGTAAAGCTGAATTAGAAAAGAGTTTTCAAACGATCAGTGCCATGCAGACCGAGATCGATAGTTTTAAGGCCTCAGCTTCATCTATTGGTAAGCTTAGCAATTGGGACTTAAATGAAGGGATCGTCAAGCTCATTGTTCTTATGGGGCGCTCTGCTCCTGCTTGTTGCAGTACTTGCTTATGCCATTTTAAGGATGCGCAGCGCGGTAAAAGAAGCCAACTATCGCATCGCAATTATGTTAAACTTTTTGAAGAGCTTCGTGAAAACCGCTCAAAAGCCAATGAACGTGAAAAAAACTAGCACGTGAGCTTCAAACTGTCAGAAATAGGATTGAGGTGTTGACAGGGAAGTAATAAATTACTTTTAACTATTTTATTAACTATTACTTATGAACTAAAACTTTTAAAAGCACTTCAAACGGGTCATTATTGCCGGAATATTTTACGTACCGTACGATGCTCTCCAGATGAGATCTGCAGCAGGTATGGACCTGGCACCAGCTCATCCAAATTCAGCTTCAGGATTCCCCCATCAGGCTGATAATTTTTTGAATATATTAGCTTCCCTCCCATATTCAGAATCTCAACCTTTATGGTACCCGAATATTCTGAACCCAGAATCAAATTCAACTCTGTATCGAAAGGATTTGGATAGATCTGCACCGCATCAACAAAGAATGATCGTTCAATGATACCCTGGCATAATTTGTCTGTGTAAACCCTTACCTTATTAAGCCCACTTTTTAAACTCAGTTGAAGTTCATTAAAAGCAGTTTTGATCCGTTCGCCGTTCAGTTCAACAAAATAAGTGTCAGAACCTTCTAGTTTTAAATTCAGCTTATTGTCGGCCCTATTAATAAAGGAATAAAGCACAAGATCTTTGGGCTGAGTAACGGTAATCTCAAAACATTGCTTAAAAGTACTCTCTGTGCTAATTGTAAAACAAACATCGTAAACCCCGGGCGACAGGTTCTTAATTTCCAGCGAATTCGAAAAATCATACCGATTATTCTGACCATTACCAGAAATGGTAGCGGTATAATTTAAAGTCTGCAACGTTTTAACACTGATGATTCCATTCATAGTCCCACGGCAGCTTAACCCAGTTGTCGAAATATTGAAATTGTTCGATGGAAGGGTATAAAGAAAGGTGAAGCCTTCTTTAATTGCTTGTCCGCCAAGATTTGTTAGGACTACATTTCCACTCATGGAACCTGAAGCCACCACCGCCGATATACTTGTTGGCGAAATAATTTTGAATGATGATGCTGCCTTCCCACCAAAACTCACCCCTTTCACCTCTCCAAGATTGGTGCCTGTAATCAACACACTGCCCCCAGCAATTGCATTCTGTGGAAGAAATGAAGAAATCAAGGGCGGTAAAATGAATCGGAAACCATCGAATGAGCTTGAACCTCCAAGAGTAGAAACCACCACCATTCCATCACTAGCCCCATCAGCTACATATGCGCTAATATGGGTTGCAGAAAGTACTTTGAATGAAGTCACTACTTTATTCCCAATACTGACCGTTTGTGTTGTTAAAAAATTTGTTCCATAAATATTGATTTCAGTGCCCTTTCCACCTAGAAGTGGGTCAATAGAAGATATGGTAGGTAATGGAATAAAAGTAAAGCCTTTAAGTTCGGCAGTGCCACCGAGATTAGTCACAGTCACTGCGCCAGAAGCCCCTGCAGCCAGCACAGCCTCAATTGTTGTAGCTGAAAGAACCTTGAAAGAAGCGGCCTCAACAGATCCAAACTTTACTGAAGTTACCTGATCAAAATTAATACCAGTAATTGTTAGGGTAGTACCAGCCCCAGCATTTACCGGTGTAAAAGAATAGACCCTTGGCACCATAATATAGGTAAAACCCTCTTTTACTGCAGTTCCGCCAGGTGTAGTCACCGAAACCGTGCCATTTGCAGCATTACTCACAACCACGCTAATCTCGGTAGCAGAATTTACAACGAAAGCGCTCTGGGCTTTTCCTCCAAACAGCACTTGTGTGGCACCAGTAAAATTTGTTCCTGTGATCCTGACAGTGGTACCTTCAGCTGCAAACAGCGGATTAAATGACGTTATTGTAGGGGCAAGAAAATAAACAAAACCATCTTTTACTGCAGTCCCGCCAGGTGCAGTAACCGAAACCGTACCATTTGCAGCATTACTTACAACCACGCTAATCTCGGTAGCAGAATTTACAACGAAAGCGCTCTGGGCTTTTCCTCCAAACAGCACTTGTGTGGCACCAGTAAAATTCGTTCCTGTGATCCTGACAGTGGTACCTTCAGCTGCAACCTGCGGATTAAATGACGTTATTGTAGGGGCAGGAATATAAACAAAACCATCTTTTACTGCAGTCCCGCCAGGTGTAGTCACCGAAACCGTGCCATTTGCAGCATTACTTACAACCACGCTAATCTCGGTAGCAGAATTTACAACGAAAGAGCTCTGGGCTTTTCCTCCAAACAGCACTTGTGTGGCACCAGTAAAATTTGTTCCTGTGATCCTGACAATGGTACCTCCAGCTGCAACCTGCGGATTAAATGACGTTATTGTAGGGGCAGGAAAATAAACAAAACCATCTTTTACTGCTGTACCGCCAGGTGTAGTAACCGAAACCGTGCCATTTGCGGCATTACTTACAACCACGCTAATCTCGGTAGCAGAATTTACAACGAAAGAGCTCTGGACTATTCCTCCAAACAGCACTTGTGTGGCACCAGTAAAATTTGTTCCTGTGATCCTGACAGTGGTACCTTGAGCTGCAGCCTGCGGATTAAATGACGTTATTGTAGGGGCAGAAAAATAAACAAAACCCTCTTTTGTGGCAATTCCATAAGTAGAAGTAACTGTTACAATTCCGGTAGAACCAACTCCGAGTACAGCCGAAATTTTCTGATCAGAATTTACTGTATAGGAAGCGGCATCTATTCCACCGAATTTGACGGATTGAATTTGGTTGAAATTCGACCCATTAATAACTATAATATCACCTAGTTTGCCCGAAGGTGTAAATGAGCTTATTGAAGGTTTTGGCCCAAAAGTAAATCCGTTCGATTCAACCGTTCCGGCTATGGTTCTTACTAAAACCTTACCACTTGCACCAGCAGCTACTACTGCTTTTACGGTCTGATCATTTACCACAATAAAGGAGGCTGCAGCAATACCTCCAAAACTGATCAGGTTGGTGGTGTTTAAATTGGCTCCAGAAATGGTAATCGTATCCCCTGTAAATCCAAAGTTGGGCAAAAATGAATTAATTACAGGCGGAGGAACATAGACAAAGCCGTTGAGAAATGCAGTCCCGCCAGGTGTAGTCACCGAAACCGTACCATTTGCAGCATTACTTACAACCACGCTAATCTCGGTAGCAGAATTTACAACGAAAGCGCTCTGGGCTATTCCTCCAAACAGCACTTGTGTGGCACCAGTAAAATTTGTTCCTGTGATCCTGACAGTGGTACCTCCAGCCGCAACCTGCGGATTAAATGACGTTATTGTAGGGGCAGGAAAATAAACAAAACCATCTTTTACTGCTGTACCGCCTGGTGTAGTCACCGAAACCGTGCCATTTGCAGCATTACTTACAACCACGCTAATCTCGGTAGCAGAATTTACAACGAAAGAGCTCTGGGCTATTCCTCCAAACAGCACTTGTGTGGCACCAGTAAAATTTGTTCCTGTGATCCTGACAGTTGTACCTTGAGCTGCAACCTGCGGATTAAATGACGTTATTGTAGGGGCAGGAAAATAAACAAAACCCTCTTTTGTGGCAATTCCATAAGTAGAAGTAACTGTTACAATTCCGGTAGAACCAACTCCGAGTACAGCCGAAATTTTCTGATCAGAATTTACTGTATAGGAAGCGGCATCTATTCCACCGAATTTGACGGATTGAATTTGGTTGAAATTCGACCCATTAATAACTATGATATCACCTAGTTTGCCCGAAGGTGTAAATGAGCTTATTGAAGGTTTTGGC
>Ga0315899_10002260_pt1 | contig 21369 bp, 22 predicted proteins | sample LakEriMetagenome_2_FD_203518 | JGI IMG/M metagenome (GOLD analysis project Ga0315899, IMG submission 203518) | Freshwater fungal communities from buoy surface, Lake Erie, Ohio, United States - Buoy 4 MA112 | ecosystem: Environmental > Aquatic > Freshwater > Lake | place: USA: Lake Erie, Ohio... | reverse complement strand
ATAACGGCCCTTTTGCCTTTAGGCGAAATACCTGATTCTCGTGTGCAACTGATGGCCCGTGAGCTACAACAGTTTTATGGTATGAAAGTGATCGTAATGCCCCGGAGTGCGATGCCTGAAGAAGGGAGACTGAAAGGCACCTCAAGATACAGTGCTCCGGCTATGCTGGCTTGGTTGAAAAGACAGAAACCTGCGAACTGTGATCGCATATTGGGGTTAACCCACCTTGATATTTATACCCGGAAAGGGCCGTATCCGCATTGGGGTATATTTGGCCTGGGATACAAGCCGGGCGTGGCTTGTGTTGTTTCAGACCATCGGCTTAGGCAGTTTGGCAAGCGAACCGACACTTTCCTGACCCTTGTAACCTTGCATGAAATTGGTCACAATCTGGGTTTACCCCATTGTGAAAAGCATCCGTCTTGTTTGATGAGCGATGCAAAAGGCAAAGCCAAGACCCTGTTTGCAGAAAAAAAATGGCTTTGTGCAAATTGCAAGTCAATACTTAAACACCCATAAAAAAAGCCACCTCAAGGATGGCTTTTTTGAAAAAATCGTTTTGGTTATGCCAGCGTATCCACGTGCTTTTTCAAGCTGCTCTTCAGATTTCCGGCTTTATTTTTGTGAATAATGTTCTTTTTGGCCAGCTTGTCGAGCATGCTGAATGCTTTGGATAACAATCCTTCTGCTTCGCCTTTGTTTTCTGCTTTGCGGATTGCTTTTACAACCGTACGGGCAGATTTATGCTGATAGCGGTTTAAATCCCGCTTGGCTTCGTTAGCCCTGATGCGTTTAATTGCTGATTTATGATTTGCCATTTTCCGAAAAAAGGACTGCAAAAATAATTAAAAATATTGGATTTATCAAGAAAAAGCGAAAAATTATCCATTTTCCGGAGCCAGGCGCACAATCAGCCCGTCTATTTGTGGGTTCATGTGAATTTGACAACCCAGTCGGCTGTTATTTTTAACAAAGAATGCCTGATCCAGCATGGCCATTTCATCTTCTGAGGGTTCCGGCAGCGGGTGGTCGCTTTCTACATATACCTGACAGGTTGCACACATCGCCATGCCACCGCATTCGCCCTTGACCGGGAGTTCGTGAAGTTTGCAAACTTCCATCAGGTTTAAATTCATATCGGTAGGTGCGGTGATGTTATGCAGAACACCGTCGCGGTCTGTAATGCTGATATGGATATCGTGATTCACCAAGGTGCAAAATTACAGAATCCTATGACAGATGTGCTGTGCAATTGTTTAAAACAACCCGGTAATGACTATCCAAGGGGTGTTTGGTTAAAACATATAAACACACATTGTTGTGCTCAAAATCATCCATCAGATGCAGCGGGTGATTGGTAAGCAGGCATAAAAAGCTTCGCATGGCCCTGCCATGCATACAAATCAGGGCAGGTTTATCTGAAATGTGCGCTTCAATGGTTTTTAAACCCTGTTTTTGGCGTTCGAAAAGAGCAGCGGGCGTTTCACCACCTTCCACAGCCGTGTGCAGGTTGCCGTTTCTCCACGATGCAACGATGTCATGAAATTGGGCAGAACTTTCCGGGGTAGGCATCATGCCTTCCATCATGCCCCAGTTGATTTCATCCAGTTCAGGAATGATTCTGGGAGCAATGCTGTTATTTTGGGTGAAAGGAGCCACAGTTTGATGGGTCCTTTTGAGCCGGCTTACAAAAATGGGTTCAAAGCTTAGATGGGTATAGGCCTCAAAAAATTGCTGTGCCTGAAGTCTGCCGGTCTCATTGAGATCGGTATCCACTCCGCATCCCTGAACAATGCCCATTTTATTAAAATCGGTCTGTCCGTGCCGGATTAAATAAATTGTTTTTGTGGCTTCAGAAGCTGAATTTTGCAGCAGATTGGACTCCATTTTTTTTGACTCCGCGAATATAACCACAGAGGCGTTAAACGAGCGTTGTAATAATACGTTGAATACCGCTTTGGGTATTGTTTTTACTGAAATTGGTCCCGATTATCTATGCGCATCCATGCCCGTAGATGAAAGAACCATACAACCCCTGGGGATGTTGAATGGCGGCGCGTCCTTATCCTTGATAGAAATCCTTGGAAGCATGGCAGGAAACCTTTGTCTGGATCGCAACAAATGGGTGGCATTCGGGCAGTCGGTAACCTGCAACCATGTAAAACCGGCCTTCAAAGGTGAGATGGTGACCGGAAAAGCCACAAAGGTCCATGCAGGCAGAACATCGCAGGTGTGGGATGTCAGCATTTATAATCAAAAAGGTGCAAGAATTTGCAAGGGTACTATAACCCTGGCTGTGGTGCCGGTGAAAATTTCATGAACCAGGGGTTTGCTATATGGCGCCCGCCCGGTGGCAGCCCGCAGGGATTGGCTGGCCGGTTTCAGGAATCTATAATCACAGATATTAACTTACAGCATGGGTTTCTCTTCAAGCCATGGTCAACAGAACAACCTTGTTCTTTCATCCACGGTGAGCGGGTTTTTCAGGAGGCATTACTCAGAGAATGGACGGAATACCCTGATTTTGAAACGGAGATAACCCAGCATGGTATGATGGACCTTGAAGTATGGAGGGGTTATATTCAATCCATACAACACGAAATTGCGCAAGGGGGTGTTCAAAAAGTGGTTGCCGCAAGAACCCAAATGGTTGATACCCGGGTTGGATTATTTGATGCGTTTTTAGCGGCATGTGCCCGTTACCCGGATGCTTTTGTGAGTATTGTATACCATGAGCAATATGGTATTTGGCTGGGTGCCACACCTGAAATTCTGGTGCAGCCCTTAGGAGACGACTGGGAGACTGTATCCATGGCGGGCACTTTGCTTGACGATGTTACCGGCTGGACCGGAAAGGAAATCGATGAGAATACCGTTACGCAGCAGCATCTGGAGGAGGTGTTACAACGGGTGGGTGCGCAAATCATAGAATCGGGTAAAGCTGATGCAGTGCGGGCCGGGGCATTGAGGCATCTTGTAAGACATTATCAGTTTTCTTTGCCTCCCGGTCAAATTCATTCATTTATAGCCCAATTGCATCCTACTCCGGCAGTTGGCGGTTACATCAGGGAAAAGGCATTGTCTATTATTGATGCGCATGAATCCAATGGCCGCGGATTGTTTGCCGGCTACCTGGGATATTACGAAAATGCCAAACCCCATTTATGGGTAAACCTACGTTGCTGTCGGTGGTATGGTTCAAAAGCCATTTTGCATGCAGGTGCCGGAATTAATGCCATGAGTCATGCTGATGCAGAGTGGGCAGAAACAGAGGCCAAAATGGCAACCATCGGAGGTTGCCTATAGCCGGAAGTTATTTTTCTGCCGGGGGGGGCGGTGTAGGCCTTGGGCCGGGGACCGGACGCATTTCACCCTGGCCAAGATCCCAGTTTTTTAAATCACTTCGCATCCACGTACCCCTCCGGTTTCGTTTGTAAACATCATAATCCCCGCTGGGGATGTAGTAGTAAGGATCATCTTTTGCCTCCGGGAACGAGGGTACCAGTTTATCGGCGATAATGATCTGTTTTTCGGGTTCGTAATTAAATGACAGTTTCACATCATTGTGGCATTCCATAATGACCCTACATTCTGCACTTGGGTCGTTTTCTCCTTGTCTGAAAGCCGGATAGCCGAATACCGGTGCTGTTTTTGATAACCAAAGCACCTCCATTACAGCTTTGTTGCTGTGTATGGTGTTGCCATCGAAACCGAACAACAGGTATCGGGTTTTGCCTCCTTTTTTAAATGGAATCAGCTTGTAATACAAGGCACCAGGCCATGTAGCAGGGTCCAGTTCCTCATCTGCTATATCCTTGCTCTGCCATGCTGTAGTATCCAGCAGCGGATAGGTTTCAATGGTTTTTTTTCGGCGGGTTTGCAGGTAGCCAAAATGCTTAAAGCTGCCATCTGTTAGTATTAGGTTCCAGGTATAAATTCTGACTTTTTTATCCGGAGACAATAGAATGGAAATGGTTCTGGAAGTAAGCGAATCCCAGGCATATTCGAAGCTTTCGGGCAAGGCAAGCAGTGAGTCGAGTGAACGGTATACCTGCCAGGCGGCGGCTGTTCGTTCTTCATCGGTCTTGGCCGCGATGAATTTTGGTGCAATTTCTTTAAGGCGATTTTCTCCCGCTGCCAATAACTTTATGGCTGCACTGTCTTTATGGCGGGCAGTTAACGCACTTCCTGTAAAAAATACAATAAGGAGTGATAACCGTATACACATCTGACTAGCATTAACGAAACACAGCACCGCTTTATTGGATGCCATCGCGAAAAGGGTTAGCAACGTTCAATAACCATGGCGCTTGCGCCGCCACCTCCGTTGCATATACCGGCACCGCCCCATTGGGCATCATTCTGATGGAGTATATGCACCAGGGTTACCAATATGCGTGCTCCGGAAGCCCCCAGCGGGTGGCCCAGTGACACTGCTCCGCCATTAACATTCACCTTATCGGGATTCAATCCCATTATTTTGTTATTGGCAAGGCCTACTACCGCAAATGCTTCATTTAGTTCAACAAAATCCAGATCGGATACCGACACACCGGCACGCTGTGCAGCTATGGGTAATGCCTTGCTTGGGGTGGTGGTAAACCATTCCGGTGCCTGCTCTGCATCGGCAAATCCTGCAATTCTGGCCAGGGGTTTCAAGCCCAGTTCACGGAGTTTTTTTCCGCTAACCAATACCAGAGCTGCGGCACCATCGTTCATAGTACTGGCATTCGCTGCGGTGATGGTGCCGTCTTTGGCAAATACTGCTTTTAGTGCAGGTATTTTGTCGAAGTTTACATTTTTATACTCTTCATCCTCGGCAAATTCGATGTCTCCTTTGCGCGTGCTGATGGTGACAGGGGCGACTTCCGCTGCAAATTTGCCTGCAGCCCAGGCGGCAGCCGACTTTTTATAGCTTCCAATGGCAAATGCATCTTGGTCCTCGCGGCTAAACTGATATTCCTTGGCGCACAACTCTGCGCAGGTCCCCATCACAGTATTGTTGTAGACGTCGGTCAGGCCATCGTGTTGAAGGCCGTCAAGCATGGTGATGTTTCCATACTTTGTGCCGGTTCTGCTGTTGGTTAGGTAATGGGGTACCATGCTCATGTTTTCCATGCCGCCTGCCACGACCACATCATTTTGCCCCAGCATAATACTTTGAGCAGCCAGGGCCACTGATTTCATGCCGCTTGCACACACTTTGTTGATGGTGGTTGCCGGAACATGATCCGGGATGCCCGCAAATTTAGCGGCCTGCCGGGCAGGTGCCTGTCCCACACCGGCCTGCAGCACACAACCCATGTAAACCTCCTGAACGGCATCGGGGGCTATTCCGCTTTTCTTGAGGGCGGCCTGAATGGCGGCAGCACCTAGCTTGGGTGCGCTTACAGTGGACAAGGTTCCGTTGAAACTGCCCATGGCTGTGCGCATGGCGGCTACGATATAAACTTCTTCAAACATGATTATTCTGCATGGCAAAGGTAAACCAAATAGTGTTACTCTATGGTCTTTTTCAGCACGTAACGGGTAATAACGATGCCATTTTCGCTACTGGCTCCATTGCCTGAAGCCCTGGATCCAAAAGTGCTGTTGCTGTTGATTAATTCCCAGCCATCATTTAGGTATTCTTCCAGTTTCAAAGAAATAGTGACGTCATTAGAGCGGATGTTTTCGAATTTAATGCCAACCAGACTGTAGAAATGTCCCAGTTCCTGTTCCTGAATATTTCCCTCTGCATTTGAAGAAATAAGTCTTGAACGGGCCATGCCGCCACCAACCAGGCTTTCTACGGCAGTTAACTGCATCACCTTTACTTTGGGGGCAGACGGTTTGGCTTGCTTGAAAGATGAGAAAAATAGGGCGCCTGACAAGGCAAGCACCACAATGCTGAAGATGGTTATTGTGTTTTTCATAAGATTTTTGAAATTAGGTTATCAAAAATAAGGCCAAAACAATTAGCGTTTTTCAAAATGCCATCTGCTCAGTAGCTTTGCAGTTATTCATGAAGTATTTGCCTCTTTTTCCGCTGGAACTGGTTGTTTTCGAAAGAGAAAAAGTACGGCTGCATATTTTTGAACCACGCTACAGGCAGTTAATCAACGAAGCCATGGAAGATAATTCCACCTTTGGTATGCCGGTGGTTTTTAATGGAAAACTGGAGGGTTCCGGCACGGAGCTTGGGCGGGTTGAGCTCATCAATACCTGGCCGGGTGGCGAGATGGACATTGAATGTGAAGCCCTTTCGCGGTTTGAATTGCTGGAATTTCAACAGGTTTCCGCCGGCAAGCTCTATGGAGGCGGATTTGTTCGCGATCTTCCATTTACCGATAATGAAGATAAGGAGCTGAAGCTTAGAATCTCAGATCTGCTGAAGGAGTTGTACACCCACACACAGTTTGAAGGAGGAAAATTCCCCGATCCATGGGCGGATTTTCATACCTGGATTCACAAATGCGGGTTATTGCCCGAGCAGGAGATTGAGCTGGTAGCGCTGATGACCATGTCAGAACGACAGCTGTACGTTATTCACCATTTGAAAAATCTGCTTTCATCCCTCAGCGGCCTGAAGCAAATGAAGGATAAAATTCAGCTAAACGGGCATTTTAAAAAAATGTCGAACCCGCTATGATTCTTTGCATAGAAACATCCGGAGCCATTGGTTCAGCAGCATTGTCTGGTCCTGAAGGACAATGTGTGGAATTATGCATGGCCACTGCCGGGAATGCCCACGCGGAGCAAATTCCGGTAATGGCAGCCCGCCTCATGGACATTGCAATGGCGGATGGCAGCCGGATAGAGGCCGTGGCGGTAAATAAGGGCCCCGGTTCCTACACGGGATTGCGGATTGGCACCAGTCTGGCAAAAGGAATATGCTTTGGTCTGGGCGTACCGCTGATAGCATGCGACGGTCTGCAGCTGATGGCGAGGAAGGCCGCATCTGCCGGTTTGTTAGGCGATTACTATATATGCATGTTGGATGCCCGCCGAAATGAGGTGTTTTACGCTATTTACAGCTCCTCCTTTGAAGTTTTGGAGCCCCTTGGGAGTAAAATCCTGTCAGAGGATGTATGGGGTGATTACGCGGGAAAAAAAGTGGTGTTTTGCGGTAATGCGGTGGAAAAGCTAAAGACCCTGATTCCGACATTTGCCGATTACCCCGCTATGGAGTGTGAACCTGATGCATCCTGGCTTTGCCCCGATGCATACGGACAGCTGAAGCAACAAAAACTGGCAGATCTGGCCTACTTTGAGCCTGATTATGGCAAGGCGTTTTACACCGGCACGCTCAGCAAATAATAAGATGAAGGTATTGCTCATTGATAACTACGATTCATTTACCTGGAATCTGGTGCATTACCTGGTGCTGGCAGGCGCGGAAGTGACGGTCAGATATAATGATCAAATCTCAGTCGCAGGCAATTATACGGCTGATTTCAACGGACTGCTTATCAGTCCCGGTCCCTGCACGCCGCAGGAGGCGGGCAACCTCATGCCTGCATTGTCTGAAGCAATCGGCAAGTTGCCCATTCTGGGAGTTTGTCTTGGTCATCAGGCCCTGGGAATGCATTTTGGTTGCCGACTGGTTAGGGCTTCAAGCCCGGTACATGGAAAGGCAAGTACCATCCATCATCACGGGGAGGGCGTTTTTAATGGATTGCCAAACCCCATGCAGGTCGGCCGGTATCACAGTCTGATTTTAGAGTCCATAGAAGAGTATACTCCTTTGGCGGTAACAGCCCATTGTGAAGGAGAAATTATGGGAATAAAGCATAAGCATTTGCCGATTCAGGGAGTGCAGTTTCATCCTGAAAGTGTGCTTACGCCACAGGGTCAGGATTTGATCAACAACTGGGTAAAATCACTTTGAAAAGGTGGTTTGAATTGTCTCAGCGATTTTTCGAGGTGAATAGCCACACACATCATATAGTATGTCGTTATTGCCGTGGGTAATAAACGCATCGGGAATCCCAAGATGCGTTATTTTTCCTGTGAAACCTTCTTGATATAGGTATTGTGACACGGATTCGCCAAAACCGCCTGCAATGCATCCGTCTTCGACTGTGATTATGCGAGAATATTGCTGTTTGATATGCGCTAAAAGGCCGCAGGGCAGTTGGTGAATGGCCGGTAAATGATAATGCGAGGCAGGGGTGTCGTTAAGCATGAAGGCCTCATAGCAAAGCAGCGTTGCATTCCCTGTGCTGATAACAGCTGTGTGTTCTCCTTTTTTAAGGCATATTCCCGGGTGAGACAGAATCGTTTCTGTATGGAATTCCCAGGATAAATCGGGAACCGGGCCTTTGGGATAGCGAATGACTATAGGATGTTCGGCGTAAACTGCCTGTTGCATCATGGCGTTGAGTTCAGTCGCAGTGGCCGGAGCTAATATGGTTAAGCCGGGTATGCAACGCAGCATGGGTATGTCGAAGGCACCGTGATGGGTGGGTCCGTCTTCGCCTACCAGCCCGGCCCGGTCAATACATATAACTACGGGCAGGTTTTGCAGCGCAATGTCGTGAATGACCTGGTCATAGCCACGTTGCAGAAATGTGGAGTAAATAAATAAGAACGGCTTTATTCCATTAGTTGCCAGCCCGGCAGCAAAGGTTACCGCATGCTGCTCTGCTATTCCCGTATCAAAGAAACGTTCGGGATAGGTCTGAAAGCAGTTAACCAGTCCGCTGCCACTGGGCATGGCGGGAGTGATACCTGCCACGTGGCTGTGTTGTTTGGCAATGTCCAGCATGCATTGTCCGGCTACCTCGTGCCATTTTGGGGTTTCTTTGGTTTGTCGGGCCTCAATTTTGACAAACTTACCGGTACTGTGCCATTTGGTTTGTTCGGCTTCAGCCGGTGCATACCCCTTTCCTTTGGTGGTTTTAATATGCAAAACCCTGGGGTGCTGCATTGATTTTAAGTGCTGTAAATTTTCAAGCAACAGGGGCAGATTGTGTCCATCAATGGGACCGTGGTAATCCAGGTTCAGTGCCGTAAACAGGTTGGGTTCTCCCGGCTGAATACCTGCCAGGTGTTCATTCATGGCTCCGGTACCGGCATCAATGCTGATCTGGTTGTCGTTTACGATAATCAATAAGTTGGCCTTGCTTGCGGCTGCGTTATTAAGGGCTTCAAACGACATTCCACCGCTAAGGGCGCCGTCACCGACAATGGCGATGTGTGTTTGTGAGTGTTTCCCGGTTAGTTTTGACGCCATAGCCATGCCCAGGGCGGCAGATATGGCTGTGCTGGAATGCCCGGTTCCGAAGTGATCGGCGGGATTTTCACCGCGCTTAGGGAAGCCGGCAATATCGCCATAGCTTCTAATGGATTTCAGGTTTTCTCTGCGGCCGGTAAGAATTTTATAGGCATAACTCTGATGTCCCACATCCCAAACGATTCTGTCGTCAGCGGGGTTGAAGACTTTTAGCAGCGCAACGGTCAGTTCCACCACCCCGAGATTTCCCGCAAAGTGACCGCCGTGTTTCAGAATGGTATCAATCAGAAATTGTCTGCATTCACTGCTCAGGACAAACAATTCCTCTTCATTTAAAAGTGAAATGTCTTCGGCGCTATTGATTGTGTGAAGCAGACTCAATGATTTTGCAAAATTACCATAAGTGCTCTTTAAGACAGCTATGGGTTGTTTGTTTTTAAAAATAGTATTAAATCAAAAGGCAAACAAATTATGATATCGGTCATTTCTTGATTCATTATTTTGTGTAAGTAACAACAAAAAAATACTGTGTTAGGTTTTAAAGAATTTTCATTTTTAGCCTATATTTTTTTCAGTGTTATTCCATGTGTATCGCCTTAAACAAATGAAAATCAATGCTTAAAAAGCAGCAACAACTATCGATTTGTCTTGTTTAGGTAAAATAATTATGTATTTTCTTAATAATTATTTTGATATTAAAAAAAATAATACAATTTTTGCAAAACAATTTAACACAACATAAATAAAAATTATGGCACGTAAACCAAAAGTAGCGGCGAAGGCCGCAGCCCCTGCTCCTGCGGCAGCTGCAGCACCTAAAAAAAGGGGACGTAAACCGGGCTCAAAAAATAAAATACAGGGTAAAAAACGCGGGCGCAAGGTTGTAAAACCCGCAGTCAATGTTTTTGACGCTATCGAAAAACAAATGAAAGCCATGGCTGTGGCATTGAAGAAAGCCAAAACAGCCGCCGATAAACAGGTGGCTAAAATAGAGGCAAAAGCCGCTAAAGCTGTAGAAAAAGCAGAAGCCAAGGCAGCCAAGAAAGTAGAAAGATTGAAAGCGCGGATGAAAGCCAAGCGCCGTCGTCCGGGCAGACCTGCCAAGCGTGGAAGAAAACCGGGCAGACCTGCTGCTGCCAAGCCGGCCGCTCGCCGTGGAAGACCACCCAAAACTGCCAAAAAGCGCGGTGGAAGACCTCGCAAAGGACAACCTACCAAGAAAAGCATGATCCTTGATTATATGAAATCGGCACCTAAGACCGTTAAAACAGCCGATTTGATTGCTGCTCTTTTTGCCAAAAGTGGAGAATCAGACAAAAAGCGCTTCTATCAAGGAATGTATACCACCCTTACCCAGATTTACAAAAGTGGTGAACTGAAAAAGGTGAAGGACGGTATTTCGCTGGCTTAATTAATATTTAACACGCATCACAAAAAGGGGCTCAAAAGCCCCTTTTTTTATTTTACTGCATGCAGAAATCGTAAGTTACCGCTCATGTCATTTACTAGCTCATTTTTTACAAATACATCAAATAGGGATAATGTTTCCGCACTATAGTTACTGTTAATTTCAGCCCAGAGTTCACATCCGGACTTTTGTTTTAGCAATAAATCAGCCAGTTTCTTATAGAAAATAAGGGGATCATCGCCTTCCGGAAATAACGCAGCATGGGGTTCCCAGTCAATCACGTTAGATTTAAGGTTATTTTGTTCCTTGCGGTCTATATAGGGAGGGTTAGAAACAATTAAATCCCATTGAATTGAGTCGTTATAATCCGCTGTAAAATCAAAATATTCAAACTGAATTCTATCTGAAACACCGGCTGTTTCGGCATTCTTTTTTGCTGTATCAAGTGCACCCCGATTAATATCCAGTGCAGTGGCAGTCCATGATTTATTTATATGGAGCAGGGCAATAGGGATGCATCCCGATCCGGTTCCAACATCAAGTAAATTCAGATTTTCTCGTGGATTATTTTTAATGATAAGTTCGCATAACTCTTCGGTTTCCGGCCTGGGAATGAGGGTGTTGCCGTTCACATGAAACGGCAGGCCGTAAAACCATGCCTCACCCAGAATATACTGAATGGGCTCATGACAGGTGAGTCTGTCCATAACCTCCTTTATTTGCGGCTGTTGCAGCGGCAGTTTATGGTCTTCCAGCCAGCGCACATAGGTTCGAAAACATGCATCGGCCTCTTCGGTGCCCAACACAGCTGCAACCGATGCCATCCATTGTTGTTTAAACGGTGCGTGCATTCAATCAACGATTCACCGAAAAGTTTAATTTCCCCCTAATTCTTTGGCCGGATTGGTTGAATGCCTCTATTTTTATTACATAGTTTCCGGCTGCTATTGTGTTCCCGTCAATATTGCCATCCCATTGTATCAGGTCATCCTTACCTGTAGAAAAGTTGCGGAACGGGGTTGCAACGAGGAATCCATTTTCATTGAAAATATGCATAGTTATCCAGAATCCCGGATCGGGCAAAACGCATTTTATTTTCAGTAAATCATTATCACCATCGTTGTTGGGGGTAATCACATGGTTTAATAACGTGAAAGATCTTTCTGTATAAGTTACAATAATACTTAGCTGTGAATTGGGCATGCCAGGGGTGCCATATCCGGTGGAGGAGGTGGCAGAGGTCCAGTATTGTTGTTTGTTGGAAGGAGCATCCGGCTGTGTTTTTTCCAGTGCAATGCCATCCTTATTGCCAATGATGGGGCTATGGAAATCATCCTCATACACAATACTATCCAGGGTTTTGCCCGAGCGGTTAATAATTCTGATATTTCCTTTGTCATTGGACATTGTGGGTAAATCAGGCAGGGTTTTAAAGGACCGCTTGTCATGTCTTTTGTATCGTTTTCTGATATCGGACGGATTGCCTGTGACAACAAGGTACTGTCCGGGAAGCAGCAATCGTTTTTCAATAAAAGAAGAAACAGATGCAATAGCGCCCGTATCATTAATGCCTGCAATGGCTGTGTTTTTCATATCTACAATCCTGTTTCCGGCATTGTAAATTTCCAGGTAATCAAAGCCATCTGCGATAGGATCAAAAAGTATTTCGTTGATATATATATCCCTGATGTCTTTTGATGTGTCGGGCCTGCCTACCTGCACGGTCTCTGAAGGAAAAACAATACCACCGCAGCTTTTCAGATTTTTAACATCAATTGTTTCAATTGTATTGGGAATAAAATTATGCAGCCATTTTAATGAGATTACTTTATTATCCTGACTTATTCCCGCAATACGGAATGGATTTTCTCCGCTGGAAATCAGGGAATAGTTGGAAAGCGTAAAGGCAGATACACTGTCCAACGGAGCACTGAAATGCAGTTCGGTCACATCTGTCTCCGGCATGTAGGCATGACTTAGGAATGTTTCAGGTTCTGTGAGGGTGCCTATTACAGAGTTTGGCTGTCCGGGTGTACCACCTGTGCTCTGGTTGCTTTTCCAGTTATTGTCATCAATACAATAATATGCATTGTCAATTCTTTCAAGACTCCATCCTCCTTTGGCTTTTAAGGCATCAGCGTGCCAGCCCGAGAAATATTCAATGGCACAAATCTTTTCACCTCTATGGTTAAACAGTGTGAAGTAATCACCATCGTTGTTGAGGGACGGAAGTGTACCAACCCCAACCCAGGCGCCCAGGGTATCCAGTTTCAGTGCGGTATTTTTGGATATTGTAAAATAGGTTTGTGGTGGAATCACGGAATCCGGCAGGGTAACGGAGCTACTTCTGTCACTGAGTTTGTAGTTTTTAAGTGAAATCCATTTGCCTGACCGGTTGTACAGTTCCAGGTATTCTTCTTCCGGAAGAGATCCCGCTGATGGAGCAGGAACCGCCATGAGTTCTGTGAAAATCAAATCATTGATAGTGGCTGTATCGGCAAATACAGAAATAAAATTGACAGTATGTATGCCGGAAGGATTGTCAGAAATATCACGGGTTCCTTGATTGGATAGGGTGCAATTTACGTTGGTAGTTAAATTTTGGGTGAATTGCAGAATACATTTTTCAGGTGAAATAAAATCAGGGATGATAACGGATGGATTGCCCTGGGAAATACCGTTTACAGAGAGTGAAAATTGCTGTGGCTGAATATCTTTGACAGGTTCACTGAATGTAACGGAAATCTTATTCGGGAATATGAAAGTGCCCTTTATCAGTCGGGGAGCCAGGGTATCTTTAATTTTTTCTCCGATATAGATATTGTCAAATAAATGTTTTCCTATGGCAGTGGTTCCATTCTGAATGATATGGACGCCTACATATTTTCCACCCTTTAAACCCGGCTCATAAATAGTCCCTTCTTTGAGCGTGGTGTTATTGATCAGATCTTTTCTATAAAGCGAAACGGAATCCTTGGTCTTTTCAAGCCACACCCTGTAATGGCTGCTGGTTTTATTCAATTCCCCATCCGTACCTGATAATATTTCAGTGGCGGTTCCGTTCACCATTCTGTATAAACTGATTTCATCTTTGGTATTGCCCGCTCTGATGAAATATCCGTTTTTGGCTTTTTCAACCACAGTGTCCGCGTTTACCCAAAACTCTGCGTAATTGGCGCTGCTTGGATTGATGCCATATTGAAATTCCCATACATAAATCTCGGCAGAATCGTAATTGGCTAATGATGAAATACCGTATTTTACCGCACCGCCATTGGCATTAAGGGTTTTTAACTTGCCTGATAACACCTCAAAATCGCCGGTATTGTAGATCCATTTTGGATTGTTATCCAATTCGCCGTCGCTAAAACTATCGGTGAATTGTGCCTGAAGGGGGAGGGTTAAAATACCCAATATACCCAATAGCAAATTCCGCATGTGTGCGAAATTAATCATTTGCGTAGCATGTTGCGTTAAATTAATGTTTTCGGCCTTTCCAGTAATAGTGCCCTGCGACGCTGCGAACACCGGCATAAATAATCATCAATACCTGACAAATAGAATATGCTGCCAGTTGCAACACATTAGCACGGTAGTGGAGCTGGGGTAAAATTCTGCTCATTAAAACCATATCTGCCAACCATTTACCGATAACCATAATGCCGGCCACATGCCAGCCAATTAGGGGCATAAGTGCCATAGATAATAGGTAGTATAGGGCAAAAATCACGGAAAATAATTGCCATATTTTACCGGATATATTTTTTTGAAATCTTACTTTCGACGCCCAGCGGGTGCGCTGATTAAGTAGCGCTGACCAGTTTTTTTCAGCAAGCGTTTCAATCGTATTTTTATCAGTTCCTAAAAAAACACAGGCCTCCGGATTTTTTTGTATGGCATATTCAAGTAAAAAAATATCGTCACCGCCGGGTATATGCCAATCAACTCTTGTTTCCTGCGCTTCCAAAAACAATGTTTTATTTACACACAGGTTTGCTCCATTGGCCATAAGCGATTTTTTGCTTTTGAATGACCGGGCGGTAAGTGCCATCAATACAGCACTTTCCATACATTGATACCGATGTAGAAAAGAATAATTGGCTTTATACTTTATGGGTCCTGCAATTAATAAATCATTAGAATATGCTAAATGATTGTCCAGTGTTTTAAGCAGATCCGGAGGGAGATTGCAATCGGCATCGGTAAAAAAAATCGTTTCAAACGCAGCATGGTTAACGGCAGTGTTAAGTGCAGCTTTTTTACCTGTTTCTGTAGTGTTCTCACAATACACTATGCTAAACGGAGCTGATTTTTGGATGGTTAAAATCCAATTTTTGCTATCATCATCACTGTGGTCATTGCATACCACCCATTCAAACAGGTTTTGGGGATAATTTAAATCGCACAGAGATTGGTATAAATCAGGTAAGTTTAATTGTTCATTTCTGCATGCTGTGACAATGGAAAATTCCTTTCTGGGTAGTTTTTCTTCGCTTTTAGTATGGTTAATTTTAAAGGAATATATGGGAATGGCAAGGCTTAAAAACCCCAACAATATCATTATTGCAGCACAAATTTCCGGTATGCTTAGCGTTTCCATTTATGCAGAATAAAAACAACGAGCCCGATGAAAGCCGGCAGTAATACGTTGTAAAAATAATTGATAATGGCAATGCCCATAAGCAGGGGTTTTTGTTCATCCGGGAGGGGGAAAACCATCAGGGGCAGGCTGAGTCTTACGGCAGCATCTGTGTAGATCATGCCCGGCGTAAATGTCTGGATAAAGAAAATACAGGCCACCCCGGTCACTGCTGTGCTGAATTCCGCCAACTGAAATTGGACTATGAAAAAAGTATAAAATCCGCCAAATACCCCGTAGCGAAGGAGGGATAGCCCGAATGCGCCCGTAATTTGTTTTGCTGAGAAATTTCTGAAACCCATCAGCCATTTTTCAATCCATGCCGGCTGTCCTGTGCGAGTTTTTAGCATAAACCAGGCGATTCCCAGTAGGAGAAACAGGGTTAATACATACACTATGCTATTTTGTCCGTACCGCTCAGCTTTTGAGCCCAGCAGGGTGTAAGCAGCCGGAATACCGACAATCAGGGTAACAAGGGTTTGACAGGCGGCACCAAAATAGTTATTTAATAAGGCAGCAGGGCGATTTTCTTCTTTCAGGTACATCACCCTGCCCAGAAATTCTCCTACCCGAAACGGTAAAACATTGTTTGCGGCAGCACCGGCAAGCAACCCTTTTATGGCATTGGCAAAACGTAATTTTTCAATGTTGGAAACAAGCAATTGCCATTTAAGGGTTTCAATCCACCAGTTGATGCTGGCTGATAACACTGCAGCCAAGTGCCAGTACCAAGGGATTTTGCACAATGCGTTCCAAACCTTTTCCGGCTCTGGAAGGCCTCCTTGCAACAGATTTAGCACCCAAAGCAGGCATGCCACGATAAGGAACCCTTTCAACACCGACCACCAGCGTCGGTTTTTCATACACTGCGATTGGCTTCCAGAATTTTCTTTTCGATGCTGCTTGTGCTGTAACCTGGCAGAAAATCGAGGGTTTTAACTTCGCCACCCCAGGATAGCACTTCCGCGGCACCTACAATGTCTTCTATCTTGTAGTCTGCACCTTTCACCAGCACATCGGGTTTTACTGCCTGAATGAGCTGAAGCGGGGTATCCTCATCAAAAACAACAACAGCACCCACACATCCCAGTGCTGCCATTACCGCAGTGCGTGAAAATTCATTTTGCAATGGTCTGGCAGGACTTTTTTCCAGGCGTTTTATGCTGTCGTCACTATTGATGCCAACCACCAGGAAATCACCTAAAGCCGCAGCTTCCTGCAGATAGGTCACATGGCCTGCATGCAGAATATCAAAACAACCATTGGTGAATACGATACGCTGGCCCTCTTCCTTTATTTTGGAGGAAAGAAGCATGGCCTCCTCGCGTTTCCATATTTTTTCAGTTGTATTCATGCAGTTTTCAATTTTCTCATTTCTATCATCATCAGCAAATAACAGATACCACCCACCAAAATGCTAAACAGGTTCTGGTAGGCCAGGTTGAAGATACCAAATGTTTCAGCATCTTTTGCATTCAATGCATATACGGCCTGCAGCCCGAAAGAAATGGCACCCCATACCCCCGCACCGGCCGGGAGTGGAATGGCAATACCTACTGCACTGAAAATGAGTAGACTTATGGCACTTCCAAATTCCATGTGGGAAGTTACCGGTAAGCTCTGAAGTAAAAAATAACCGCTGACCATATAGCATGCCCAGATGCCTGATGAATACAAAAAAAACAGCCAGGGATGCTGCAAGGCAAAAATGGTTTTTAAACCCTTCGAAAAACCTGAAAGCAGGGTGGCAATTTTTCCGGGGGATTTCTCCGAAGCGGATTTTTTCCTATATCTTAAAAACAGTATTAAGGTTATCGCCAAAGTCAATAAAATCAGGGTGTTTTGGAGTGTTACAAATGAACTTACCGGTTTTAATACGTAGCTATTAAAAAATCCATAAATATGCTCGAATTCCACCAGCAATCCGGTTATACAAACCAGCAAAAGCATTAACATATCTACAAGACGCTCTGTAACTACTGTTCCAATGAGCAGGTCTACAGGAGCTTTTTCTGTCTTGGCGGTCATGGCACAGCGAACCACTTCTCCACCCCGGCTGGTAGCCACGTTGATGAGGTAACCACTCATGACAGCATAAAAAGATCGTTTTGCATTCAGGGGAAAACCCGCTGGTGCGGTAAGCATATTCCAACGGTATCCCCGAAGCCAGTGACCGAAAATCATAACTACCACGGAGGCCGCCACCCATTGTAAATCGGCAGACAGAACAGCTCTCCACGTGGCAGTCCAATCGGTTTTCAGCCCAATCCAAAGAAAGATGAGGGCGGTGAGTACAATCAGCAGTGCATTCGTTATGGTTTTCCTGTTAAGCGTCAAACCAGTTGATTGTTTCTGTCAGGGAAAATATTTTTTGGCTGATGTATCTGGGCTTCTTCCCTGGTCATCAGGGCAAAAGTCATAATGATCAGTTCATCACCCACCTGCCCTTTACGGGCGGCAGCCCCGTTGAGTCCAATGATACCGCTGCCTCTTTCGCCGGCAATGATGTATGTCTCAAAACGCTCGCCATTGTTGTTGTTCACAATCAGTACCTTTTGGTTGGGAATAAGCCCTGCCGCATCCACCAGGTTCATATCGATTGTTATGCTACCGGTGTAGTTAAGTTCGGTTTGTGTTATTCGAACGTTGTGAATCTTGGCTTGTAAAACCTCAATCTGCATAAATTTTCAGCGAAATTAGTACAATAAAACCAAAGCCGGATTTCTTGTGTATTTAATATGTGGAAAATACTTTTGATACGGACTCGCGTGGGGCATAACGGGTTCAAATCCTTAACTTCGCGGTGTGCAGTTTACATCAGGTATTGTAGAACAGGCGGTAGAGGCGCTTTCGGGTTTTCCGGGAATCGGCAAGCGGTCTGCCTTGCGCATGGTTATGTATCTGCTAAATCGCCCGGAGCATGAGGTTGTAAACCTGGCCGACAGCATTCTGAAAATTAAAACAGAGCTCAAGTTGTGCCGTGAATGTGGCAATGTCAGCGACCATGAATTATGCAACGTGTGCTCCAATCCTTCACGTAATGCCAAAATTATTTGTGTTGTAGAGGACTTTAGTGATCAAATGAGCATAGAATCAACGGCACAGTTCCATGGGTTGTACCATGTGTTGGGCGGGTTGATATCTCCCATGGATGGCATTGGCCCCGATCAGCTTTACATACAGGCATTGCTGGATCGGATTGCAAAAAACGCGCCCGAAGAAATCATCATGGCCTTTAGTGCCACAGTGGAAGGGGATACTACCATGTTCTATCTCGCCAAAAAACTCAGGGAGTTGCCTGTTAGAATCAGCTGTATCTCGCGGGGAATTGCCATCGGCGGAGAAATTGGCTATGCAGACGAAATCACCTTGGGCAGAAGTATCGCTAACCGCACCGAATATAAAGTATAGAAATTTTGCATCAGCTTTCGGTCATTATCGTCAATTACAATGTGCGCTACTTTTTGGAGCAGGCATTGCATAGCGTGATGAGGGCCACCCGCAATATTGATGCAGAGGTATGGGTGGTGGATAATAACAGTGTGGATGGCAGCATGGAAATGGTAAAATCCCTTTTCCCATCCGTTAAATGCCTAGAAAACAAAGAGAATCTGGGGTTTAGCAAAGCCAATAATCAGGCCATTAGAATGAGCCAGTCGAGATATGTGTTATTGCTGAATCCGGATACCGTTTTGCAGGATGATACGCTGGAAAAGTGTGTTGCGTTCATGGATGAACATTTGGATGCAGGCGGACTTGGCGTTCGAATGATAGACGGCAAGGGGCAGTTTTTACCGGAAAGTAAGCGCGGTTTGCCTTCACCTGCAGTGGCATTTTATAAAATGACCGGATTATCTGCACTTTTTCCCAGGTCAAAAACTTTTGGCAGGTATCATTTAAAATTTCTGGATGAGAACAGCATTCACAGGGTAGATGTGCTGAGTGGTGCTTTTATGCTGCTGAGAAGCGAAGTCTTGGGAAAGATTGGCCTATTGGATGAAGATTTCTTCATGTACGGCGAGGATATTGATTTAAGTTACAGAATTACGCAGGCGGGTTATCACAATTACTACTTTCCGCAAACCACCATTATCCATTATAAGGGCGAGAGTACCAAAAAGCGCAGTGCCAATTATGTGAAGGTGTTTTATAATGCGATGGTTCTTTTCGCCCGTAAACATTACAGCAAGAGCATTGCAGGACGTTTGAATGTTTTTATTCAACTGGCAATTTACCTGCGGGCTACCATTGCTTTGGCTTACAGGGCGCTGAGTTCGGCATGGTTGCCGATATTGGATTTTTTACTGATTTATGCCGGATATTTCGGTATTACCCGGTATTGGGAAGAATATAACAAATATGTAAAGGGCTTTTATCCTGATACCTATTTTGCGCTTCACATTCCTGTTTATATTCTGGCTGTATTGTTTTGTGTTTATCTGAGCGGTGGATATGACAGGCCCCTTTCCGTGCGACGCATAGTCAGAGGGGCTGCTTTTGGCGCACTGATTGCGTTTTCCGGCTATGCATTTCTGCCCAAATCACTGCAGTTCAGCAGGGCCATCCTGTTGCTGGGTTGCGCATGGAGTATAGCCGCACCGTTACTGTTGCGGTTGCTCATGCATTTTCTTAAAACAGGCAAAACACAGCTCGCAGATACCCGGGCATACCGAATAGCTATTGTTGCCGGTATGGCAGAGTCTCAGCGCATTGAAGGGCTGTTAACCCGCAGCATGGTCAAAATGGACGCCATCACCCGGGTTTCTCCGGATAATTCCCGCCCGGAAGGTTTTGCCGGCAACTTGGGGCAGGTGGCCGAAGTGGTGGATATTTTCAACGTGAATCTGGTCATTTTTAGCGCTGCTGATGTGGTTTCATCTCATATCATGGAGGTAATGAGTCACCTTTCAGGTAGATCGGTGCAATTTAAAATTGTTCCCGAAGGAAGTCATTTTGTTATTGGCAGTAACAGTAAGGATGAGCGCGGAGAGCTGTTTACACTGGATTTGAGTTTTACGATAGAAAATTTGGAAATACGGCGAAAAAAGCGTATATTAGATTTAGGTTTGGTGGCTGTTTTTTTCCTTCTTTCGCCATTGTTATTGATGTTAAAGAAAGGTAGATTTCTAATGACACACTGGTTTAAGGTGCTATGGGGAAAAGAAACATGGGTGAGTTATGCTAATCGACCCAATACTGATTATCTCCCCAGATTGAAACCGGGTTGTCTGTATCCCGGAATGTTATATGCCAATGCAGAACTCGAATCTGCAGTCAATTTGAATTATGCCCGTGATTATCACGTGTATCAGGATTTACACACCATTTGGATTTATCTCACACGGTCAATAGCGTCCGGTAATCCCCCAACAGCGTAATTGTGAATAGCTACGAAGTCAAAAAATACGTCAAAATAATTTTGTTATTATTGGCCATTTTTATTGGAGGCCTGACTTTGTTTTTTAGTCAGCAGCTGGCCCAGAAGGTAGCTAAGGAAGAGAAGAAAAAGGTTAGTACCTGGGCTAAAGCGGTTAAAAATAGCGGTGATCCGGAGGTGGATGAGGCCAATCTTACTTTTTATCTCGAATTGATTCAGGATAATACGACCATCCCTGCCATTGTGGTGGATGAAAACGGCAAAATCACCCAGATTAATGTAAACCTGGATAAGAAGATGCTTGCAAAACCGGGTTATCTGGAAGAGAAGCGGCAGGAGTTTGAAGAGGAAAATGAACCTATACCCATTCCCATTGCCGATGGTGTGGTCCACAAGGTTTACTACGGTGAAAGCAGTGTACTCAAACAATTGCGCTATTATCCCTATGTGGTTTTGGGTGTGGTGGCATTGTTTATTCTGGTATCCTATTTTGCTTTTTCGGTAAGCCGCAGGGCAGAGGAGAACCAGGTTTGGGTGGGTTTGGCCAAAGAAACCGCGCATCAACTGGGTACACCCATTTCATCGCTTATGGGTTGGGTAGATGTTATTGAAATGGGAGAAATGCCTGAAAATACAGGCGATGAGATGCGAAAAGATATTAGGCGTCTGCAAATCATAACAGAACGTTTTAGTAAAATCGGCTCTGAACCTATCCTCAAGAAAATTGA
>Ga0315899_10002258_pt1 | contig 21381 bp, 19 predicted proteins | sample LakEriMetagenome_2_FD_203518 | JGI IMG/M metagenome (GOLD analysis project Ga0315899, IMG submission 203518) | Freshwater fungal communities from buoy surface, Lake Erie, Ohio, United States - Buoy 4 MA112 | ecosystem: Environmental > Aquatic > Freshwater > Lake | place: USA: Lake Erie, Ohio... | reverse complement strand
AAATACGGCACTACTTGCCTCTTCCAACACCGATAAGGTTCTTGTCATTGTTCAATTGAATGGAGGAAATGACGGCTTGAATACAGTCATCCCCTTAAGTGACTATAATAATTATTACAATGCAAGAACCAACATAGCTTTACCAGAAAATAAGGTTTTAAAATTAGTGGGAAATAATGCAACAGGTATTCACCCCTCTATGACAGCATTTCAAAACTTATTTGCTGAAGGAAAATTAAATATTGTTCAATCGGTGGGGTATCCTCAGCCAAGTTTTTCTCATTTTAGAGCCACAGATATATGGATGTCAGGATCAGAAAGCGATCAGTATTTAAATACAGGATGGGCGGGTCGTTTTTTAAATTATCAATACCCCGATTATCCCGATGCTTATCCCAATAAAACCAATCCCGATCCTATTGCTATACAAATAGGCTCTTTAGCAACCCTTACCTGCCAAGGCCCTGCCGTAAACATGGCTTTAAGTATTTCAGATCCAAGTTCTTTCTACAATTTAATCGAAGGAACAGATGCTGTGGTGGCCAATACCAACGCAGGTTATGAACTTAGTTTTTTGAGAAGTATTGCCAAACAAACCAACCAATATACTGTAAGAATTAAACAAGCTTCTGATAATGTAAAACAACAAGTCGCTTATCCAAACAATAGTTTAGCGGCTCAATTAAAAATTGTGGCTAGATTAATTAAAGGAGGCTTGCAAACTAAAGTATATATGGTTAATTACGGAGGCTTTGATACACATTCAGGACAAGTAGTAACCACGGATACCAGTACAGGCACTCATGCTAATTTATTAAAAGTACTTTCAGATTCTATCGCAGCTTTCCAGTCAGACATGGTTGGTTTAGAAATAGAAGATCGTGTGATTGGAATGACTTATTCAGAATTTGGAAGAAGAATAAAATCCAATGCAAGCGGTGGAACCGACCATGGATCAGCAGCTCCTTTATTTTTATTTGGTAAAAATGTAAGAGGGGGCGTTTTTGGTGATAATCCGAATATACCTAGTTCAGCAACCACCAATGATAATATCCCCTATCAATTTGATTTTCGAGCTGTATACAATACCATTTTACAAAATTGGTTCTGTGTTCCCTCCAATGCTGAAATTGAAATTTTATTAAAACAGTTTCCAACAATCCCATTGATTAATGCTAGTGTATGTGGTATCAATGATAAAAATTCTATTTTTTCTAAAGAGTCACTTATATATAATTATCCGAATCCATTTACGAATATGACCAAGATTGAATTCAAAACCAATGGCGGTCAAACTTCATTGCAGTTATTAAATGGGGAAGGTACTGTCATACAAATACTGGTAGAAGCGAACTATAATTTTGCGGGAACCAATAGTTATAATTTATATGGAGCAAGCTTGTCGCCTGGCGTTTATTATATTAGAATGCAAAATGTAGATAAAGTATTTGTTAAAGCCATCGTTAAGATGTAAAATAGCTATGGGCTTATTTGCTACGAACGTTTTTTTTACACCCCTCGCTACAATACTTCACTTCTTCCCAAGTCTTTTCCCATTTTTTTCTCCAATCAAAGGGTCTATTACAATGCAGGCATATTTTAGAAGGCAGGTTTGCCTTTTTGATAGTTTTTTGTTTGCTATTTTTCATGAGTGCATTTGTCTAAAAGTTAAATTAATTCTTGGTGCTATAATTTTTTTTGACTTAGGCATACTATGAAGCCAATGTGTTTGAAAACTACCTAGCATTTCAAATAGCGATCCATTTTCAAGTAAAATAGAATGGGTCTCCTTGGTAGCTTTATGTTTTATAGCAAACTTTCTTTCTGCTCCAAAACTTAAAGAAGCTATGGAGCTATTGGGAATAATTTCTTTCTCATCATCACTATGCCAACCCATACCTTCTTCTCCATCATGGTATAAATTCAATAAACAAGCGTTGTAATGGCTTCCAGTGTAAGAGGTAGTTAGGTTCTTTATTTCCAAGAGTAAAGGCGTCCATGCCAATGATTGCTTTGTTTTATTAGAATAGGTATAACTCATTAAGCTATCTCCATAGAATGCCACTTTTCTTTTAGTAATTATTTCCTTGCCAAACATGATCAATTTTTCATTGGTCCATTCTATTTTGTTTAGGAGTTCATTAAAATAGGTATGCTTTTGTTCAGCGTTTACAATAATTCCAAAATAATGTGCTTGTCCATCCTGGTTTATGATATTCGGAATATTTGCGTGCATTCAATTATATCATTTGATGTTATTCGAAATTATATTTTTCTTTGTGCCTCAAAACAAATTTAGATCAAATTGTTTTATTAAAATCTCTAATGATGCAAACACCTATCGAAGATTTAAAATTAAGTATACAACCTACAAGAGCCGAATTGTTATCACATCCGGTCTATAGTCAAATTAAAGATTTTGAAGGCATCAAAGATTTTGCGAAGTATCATGTTTTTGCTGTCTGGGACTTTATGAGTTTATTAAAATCTTTACAAATAGGACTTACTTGCGTAAGCCTGCCTTGGATACCTGTTGGTTCTGCAAATACTCGTTTTTTAATTAATGAAATTGTTTGTGGTGAAGAGTCGGATCTTGATGAACAAGGCAACAGGATAAGTCATTTTGAATTGTATTTGACTGCCATGCGTCAAATGGGAGCAGATACTAGTAAAATAGATCAATTATTAGCCTTGTTGCAAACAGGAAGGCCTATTAATGAGAGCATAGAAGCCGTTGATATGCCATCGGAAGTAAAACAATTTTTACAATACACTTTTGAAATAGCCATGCATGCGCCACTGCATGTGAAGGCTGCCGTTTTTACCTTTGGTAGAGAGGATTTGATTCCAGATATGTTCACCCAAATTTTACATAAAATTTACGCCGAGCATCCCGACAAAGTATCCATTTTTAAGTACTATATAGAAAGACATATTGAAGTGGATGGGGGTCACCATAGTGAATTGGCCACTCAAATGGTCTCAGAGCTCTGTGGAGACAGTAAAACCAAATGGGAGGAGGCTACGAAAGCAGCGGTAGATTCTCTAAAAATACGTGCATTATTATGGGATGCAGTCTCTAAAAACAAAATTGTTTAAAATTTATTTATAAAAATTAAACAAAACGCTAAACAAACCTAATTATTTTTAATTTTTTTATAATTTTTAACAAGTTTTCTAAATTTTTATTTCTAACTTTTGCTAGCATTTAACAACAACGATTGCTTTGCTATTGCTTCACATTATGTACTTTAAAAATACATAATCAAAACAGTAACAAAACGTAGACTGTTGTTTATTAACACGTTCACCAAAACTCAACAAATATGGATCATTTATTTCTTCTTGATGCCACGATGGCGATTGCAAAGACAGATTATGTGTCTTTCACGTTCTTCGTTGGTACAATGGCTATGATGGCCGCAGCGGTTTTTTTCTTCTTAGAATTGAACAACACTAGTAAAGAATGGAGAACCTCAGTACTTGTTTCTGGGTTAATCACTTTTATTGCTGCTGTTCACTATTACTACATGCGTGGATACTATGCTGAAACGCATGATAGCCCAACATTTTTCCGTTACGTAGACTGGTTATTGACTGTGCCTTTAATGTGTGTTGAATTCTATTTAATCACAAAGAAAGCAGGCGGTACAATAGGTTTATTATGGAAAATGATTTTAGCTTCTGTTGTAATGTTAGTTACAGGTTATTGGGGAGAGGCTGTTGCCCCAGCTCAAGCTACATTATGGGGAACTATAAGTGCTATCGCTTACTTCTACATCGTATATGAAGTATGGTTAGGAGATGTTAAGAAATTAGCAACTAGCGCTGGTTCTGCAGTAGCATCTGCTAATGCAGCATTAGGTTGGTTCGTTTTAGTTGGTTGGGCTATTTATCCTTTAGGATATTTAATCGGAACAGCTGACGGACAATGGTACGCTAGCTTCAAAAATATTGGAATTGACATGAATATCATCTACAACATTGGTGATGCTGTCAACAAAATAGGTTTTGGTTTGGTTATTTATAGCTTAAGTAGAAAAGCTGCTTAATATATTAAAATAACTTTTAAGGGGCAAGTTGGTTACTTGCCCCTTTTTTTATTTAATTTAGCTCCATGCAAATTAAACTACGCCTTTATCTAATATTATTTGCATTTCTTTTATTCCTCATTGATACTGTTTTTGTTTTAAATAACAGCACTCAAATTTCCTTCTTAATTATTGTTCTTATTTTGTTTGGAGTGCCCCATGGTGCCCTTGATTTATACATTGACCAACATTTGAACAAATCGGGTAGTAATCAAAAATTATTTCTTTTAAAATATATAGCTAACATTATTGGCTATGCCTTGGTTTGGTATTTTTTCCCCATCGCAGCTTTAATAATATTTATTCTTATTACGGCCTATCATTTTGGCGAAATAGATTGGTTAGGAAAAACTGAAAACTTTATTCATAAATTAGCCTACTCCATTATTGGACTATTATGGATATTATTACTGCTTTCTAAGAACATTCATTTTGCCTTGCAAATTTTTATTCGAATGGAACGCTCTGCCTTTAATGAAACCCAATGGGTAGGACTTGCCCAACAAATTTATCCCATCACACTAATTGGTCTAGCTGCTATTTATTTTATTTTATTCTTTTTCAAAGCCTATTTCTTTTCAAATAATAAATACTACTACTATTTAATTTTACAACAAGCCATACTTATTAGTTTCGCCCTTTATATGCCTTTATGGCTATGTTTTGCCTTTTATTTTGGTTTCTGGCATTCTTTATTATCCTTCGATAAAATAAGAATCACATTTAGTATGCCCAATGATTTTAATGGGTGGAAGAACCTGCTTATTAAAGCAGCTCCCTTTTCCATTATGGCCTGGTTTGGATTTGTATACATTACTTTTTTAACACTGAATAGTAAAGACGCTTCAGGTATTTTTACACTGCTATTTATTAGCTTATCTGTATTAGCACTTCCGCATTTACAGATTTTTACAAAAATTAAGTTGAAACCAGATTAATGCTACTTGCTTAATCACGAATGGTATTAAATACAAGCTCCTCTAAATATTTTATGATTTCAGATTCATCCTTAGATTTAGAAAAATCGGTTAAGGAGGGTAGGTGATTCATGAAAAAGTTTTGCAGATGTGCAATTTCAATAATGGTTGAGGAAAGCGAATGCGGGTATTTATATTTTGGGTTGCATTCTAAAATGATTTCACCTACTGCGTTACATAAATCTTTATAGGGTTGAAAAAACTGTTGATTATTATCTTTTCCAACATGATTTGTTAAAAATGCTTTAGAACCTTCTGAAATAAGTATTTGATGTAATTGTGCTTCGTCTACATGTCCTGTCGTAATATCATCTTCCACATTCTTAGATAAAAGCGTAATTACTTTTTTTAATTTGATGACGGGGTCACTAATATTGTTTGTTTGGTAGTTCAATTGAAACTGAATCCAGCCCCAATACCAAGAAATTATGTATACTAAGAGCTTATGTTTATTCTCAAAATATCTATACACCCCCGCCTCGGTGCTGCCAATAGATTCTGCTAGTTTTTTAAATGTAAATGCTTCAAAACCATTGTCATGTATTAATTGAATGCTGTGTTTAATGATATTTTTGCCCAATTCCGACTGTTCTGGGTCCCTCAAATACAGGGAAGGGTTCATTTTTATTTGTAATTCTAGCTTCATATACTTGGGTCTACCCCTAATTTTTACAAAAATAGATAAAATATTTACAATTATTTAAGATAGTAATACTATTATTTAAAATAATATTACTATTTTCGTATAGTAAAACTAAAATTCAACCAAAATGAGTCTATTTAAACACATTAAAAACGATTTGCCAGCTAGTATTGTGGTATTTTTTGTAGCCGTACCCTTATGTTTAGGGATTGCCCTTGCTTCTGGAGCCCCTTTATTTGCTGGTATTATAGCGGGTATAGTAGGTGGTATTGTATGTGGAATGGCTAGTGGGTCTTCATTAGGGGTAAGTGGTCCAGCTGCAGGTTTAGCTGTAATTGTACTAACCTCCATTGCGACCTTAGGGGGTTCCTACCAAGCCTTTTTAACAGCCGTGGTTATTGCCGGATTCATACAATTGGCTTTGGGTTATGCCAAGGCAGGCTTTATTGCTTATTTCTTTCCAAGCTCAGTCATTAAAGGTATGCTTACGGGTATTGGTCTATTAATTATATTGAAACAAATTCCACATGCACTAGGTTGGGATAAGGACGCTATAGGCGATGATGCATTTTTACAAGCAGATGGTCAAAATACTTTCTCTGAAATAATGAGAGCATATGAATTTATCACACCTGGTGCTTTATTAATAGCTGGCGTATCACTTGCGATATTAATTTTATGGGATACTGTACTTACCAAAAAACATAAAATATTTCAACTCCTTCAAGGTCCCATAGTAGTAGTGATTTTAGGTATACTATTTAACCTTGCTTTTACTAATGGAATTTTACCATTTAGTTTGAACGCGCAACAAATCGTATCAGTTCCTGTACCTAATTCTATTGCAGATTTCTTAGGACAGTTTACCTTCCCAGACTTTTCAGCTCTTAGTAATTTTGAAGTTTGGAAAATTGCCATTGTATTAGCAATTGTGGCTAGCTTAGAAACTTTATTAAGTGTAGAAGCCACTGATAAATTAGATCCAGATAAAAGAGTTACCCCTACCAATAGAGAACTAAAAGCACAAGGTTTAGGAAATATCGTATCTGGATTAATTGGAGGATTACCAGTGACACAAGTAATTGTAAGAAGTTCTGCCAATATCAATTTTGGAGGTAAAACAAAATTATCTACCATTTTGCATGGTTTATTCTTATTAATCAGTGCCATATTTATAGCTGGCTTATTAAATTTAATTCCACTCGCTTCACTAGCTGCCATTTTATTAATGGTGGGTTATAAATTAGCAAAACCTTCTTTATTCCAACAAATGTATAAGCTGGGTTGGGAGCAATTTATTCCATTTACGGCAACCGTTGTGGCCATTATTGCAACCGATTTATTAAAAGGAATTACAGTAGGTATCTTATTTGGCATATTTTATACACTAAGACATAGTTACCGTAATTCTCACTATGTAAAGGATAATGTAAGCGATCAAAATGGCAAAACAGTGCATCACCTGGTACTTGCTGAAGAAGTTTCATTTTTTAATAAAGCAAGCTTGTTAAGCACTTTTGAATCTTTTCCAAATAATAGTAAAGTAATTATTGATTGCACGAATTCAAAGTCAATTGCCTATGATGTTATTGAAATTATTAAAGATTTTGAATTTAATGCAAAAACAAAATCAATAGAAGTGGAGAAAATAAATTTTAAGCCCTAATATGTTTTCGTTTAAAAAACATATTCTTTGTTTATTGCTTATAATTAGTTCGCTTGATGCCATTTTAGCTCAAGACAAAAATTATGGGAACTGGTTTGTCTATTTTGGAAACCAGAAAATAAACAATAAGTGGTTATTGCAGTCCGATGTACAATATAGGCTTAATCAAATACCCGATCAAAAGAGTCAACTCTTGTTAAGGGCGGGAATAGGCTATAATTTGACTGAAGCGAATAATAATATATTATTAGGTTTAGCCTTTGTTGAGTCGAATAGGGAAGAAGGGGATGAAATAGTTTCTACTTCGAATGAGAAAAGAATTTATCAGCAGTACTTATATAGGCAAAAAAGAAATAATTGGTTTCTTACCCATAGAGTAAGGCTGGAAGAAAGGTTTATAGCGAATGATTTTGCTTTAAGGACTAGATATTTTTTAGCAGTTCAAAAGCCTTTGAATGGGAAACTATTGAATAGGAGGGCTATTTACGCTTCTGGTTTTAATGAATTGTTTATTGATATTAGTAATCAAAAATTTGATCGTAACCGGCTTTTTGCGGGTATGGGTTATGGCGTAACGAATGATATAAGACTGGAGACAGGCTATCTTATCCAATCTCAAAAAAATAGCACTAGGGGGCAATTTCAATTCATTGTGTATAACAATTTATCATTCTAGATTATTAAGTATTAAAAACTATAAAAAAATATTATATGAAAACATTAACGAAGGAAATGCAAAGCGCTATAACGCCTACCATGGCTTTAAATTTATTAAAAGATGGCAATAAACGTTTTGTAAATAATTTAAAAATAAACAGAAACTTATTACAACAGGCCAACGATACATCAGATGGACAACATCCTTTTGCTGTTATTTTAAGTTGTATTGATAGTAGAACTTCTGCTGAATTAATTTTTGACCAAGGTTTAGGGGATATATTCAGCGCTAGAATTGCTGGCAATATTGTAAATGACGATATTTTAGGCAGTATGGAGTTTGGATGTAAAGTAGCAGGTGCTAAAATTATTGTTGTTTTAGGTCATACAAAATGCGGGGCTGTAAAAGGAGCCTGTGATAATGTTGCACTAGGTAATTTGACAGGACTTATTGAAAAAATTAAACCTGCAGTGAATCAAGAAACGACAACCACTGAAAATAGAAATTCAAGTAATGCAATTTTTGTTGAAAATGTGGCAGAGTTAAATGTGAGCTTGTCGGTAAAAAATATATTATTGAAAAGCACAATTTTAGCTGATATGGTTAAAAATGAAGAAATTACTATTGTTGGAGGGATACATAATATTAGTTCTGGTGAGGTGAAATTTTTCGAATAGTGCATTTGCAATAATTTTAAGAGGATAGAATTCATTGTAATCTATTTGAAAATCAAGGACTTGCGTTAATTCGTAGGTCCTTTCTTATTTTTTGCATGAATTTTTTTACTTACATTTAAGTATATGAAAAAAGATAAAACCCTACACTTTAGTTACACAGGATGTATAACTAAATTTCTACTTCTTGCCTGCATTTTTTCAGTAAGTAATTTATCTGCACAATCAGTGGTAGATAAAATTATTCAAGAAGAAAATAGTCATTCTCAACTGCAAACATTAGCACACGAGTTGTTTGATAAAATTGGGCCAAGATTAGTGGGTACGCCACAAATGCAAAAAGCCAACGATTGGGCGGTTGATAAATATACTGGCTGGGGCATTGCTGCGCGCAACGAAAAGTGGGGTGAGTGGAAAGGTTGGGAAAGAGGTATAACGCATATTGATATGCTTTCTCCTAGAGTAAAAAGTTTAGAAGGAACTCAATTGTCTTGGAGCCCTTCTACAAAAGGAAAAGCAGTGAAAGCAGAAATAGTTATTATTCCAGATGTACAAGATTCAATGGCCTTTCAAAACTGGTTACCTACTGTAAAAGGAAAGTTTGTAATGATTTCAATGAACCAACCTACAGGCAGACCTGATGATAACTGGCAACAATTTGCGACAAAAGAGTCTTTTGATAAATTAAAAAAACAGCGCAGCGAACAAACCGATGCTTGGAGAAAGCGCTTAAGTAAAACTGGGTACTCATCAAGAATGCTTCCTATTATTTTAGAGAAAGCAGGTGCGGTGGGTATTTTAACAAGTAACTGGTCGAGTGGTTTTGGTGTAAATAAAATTTTTAATGCCTATACTACCAAAATTCCAACAGTAGATATTGCTTTGGAAGACTATGGAACTTTATACCGCTTAGTGGAGTCTGGTGATAATCCTATTATTAGTATTGAGACCGCTTCTAAAGATTTAGGCATGGTGCCTTCCTTTAATACCATTGCTGAAATTAAAGGAATAGAAAAACCAGATGAGTATGTAATGCTTTCTGCACATTTTGATTCTTGGGATGGTGCACAAGGTGCCACAGATAATGGAACAGGTACACTTACCATGATGGAAGCAATGCGCATTTTAAAATTGGTTTACCCTAATCCTAAACGTACTATTTTAGTGGGGCATTGGGGTAGTGAAGAGCAAGGCTTGAATGGATCTAGGTCCTTTGTAGAAGACCATCCTGAAATTGTAAGTAAACTACAAGCACTGTTTAATCAAGACAATGGAACGGGAAGAATTGTAAATATTTCTGGACAAGGATTTCAATACGCTGGTGAATTTCTAACAAGATGGTTAGCCGCTGCACCCAATAATATTAAAGATTCTATTAAAACCACTTTTCCTGGAATGCCGGGAGGTGGGGGTAGTGACTTTGCTTCTTTTGTAGCAGTGGGCGCTCCTGGTTTTTCTTTAGGTGCTTTAAACTGGTCTTATTTTAATTATACTTGGCATACCAATAGAGATACTTATGATAAAGTTATATTTGATGATTTAAAAAGTAATGCTATTCTTACAGCCATAATGGTTTACATGGCTTGTGAAGACAACGCTAGTTTTCCAAGAGACAAAGCAGACTTAGGAATCAATAAGCTTACAGGACAGCCCCTACAATGGCCCGTTCAAGTAAAAGCAATGCGCACAGGTCCTGTTGCGCCAAAGAATTAATTAATACAGCGTTTTTTCTTTTACATCTCCAAATTTAATAAATACGAAAGAGGCCTCTAATTTTAGAGGCCTCTTTCTTTTAAGTAGTAAAGTATTTTATAAGTCTACAATACCCACTGAGCAGAAAATCCTATGGCTCGACCCATTCCATATACGCCAGAACCATGGGTTTTATATTTTTCGTTTAATATGTTTATTAAACTTGTATGTAGGTTCAAGTGTTTAAATTTAATGGAAGCATCGAAATTGAATGTATTGAATGATGGGGTGCCCAATTTTCCTATTCTATTATCGTCTATATCTGCTATAGCAAGTCTTTGTTGCTTACCTGCAAATTGATGTGTAAAGGCAGCTGTAAAATTGTTTTTATTCCAGGCTAATCTATTTTGACCAAAGAAAGGAGGGATTCTTCTCATTGGTTCATTTTTAGTTTGATTCTCGCCATAGGTATAACTGGCATTGCTTTGCCATATAAGATGCGGATTCAGCATATGATTGTAAGTAATTTCAGCACCTTGTATATAAGAAGACTCAATATTTTTTTTATTATATACATTGTATCCATTAATGACTTCCCCTTGAACCTGCACTCTGGCAATAATGTCCTTTAATCTCATATTGAAAGCAGCTAGCGTTAGGTTTATTTTTTTGGAGTAGTATTTATATCCTATTTCGGTATTATAAGATTTCTCTGGTTGTAAATCATAGCTAGGTAGTTCATATCTAAAATCAACAATACCCAAGCTTCCAAGGTCGTCAATATTGGGGGCTCTATATCCGGATGTAATGGACCCAAATAAATAATTATTTTTATTCAATGTATAATTTAATCCCAAATTGGTTACTAGTGCAGAAGGTTTAACGACAATTTTACCTAAGCTAATATCATTGATAACGATATCTAAAAAATTATAACGAAGGCCTGTAATTATATTGAATTTACCCATACTTATATAATGTATATTAAATAGGGAGCTATTTTTATATTGGGATGCATTAGGGTATAAGCCTCTTTTTTGTACTTCTAAATTATTAATACTATTTTTTTCATTGGCCATACTGTATACTATGTCTTTATAATAGTCAAAGCCTGTATTCATTGTCCAAAATTTAGTAGGCTTTGAAATAATTTCAGTTGTAAATCCAAAATTATTAATGGTATCCGCCTCTTTTCTAAAAAGGGTGGAATTATTTTTTTGATTAGACCTTTGTTCAATGGAGCGCTGAATAGATCCAGTGGTCGTTATTTCAGAAATCCATTTATTTCTACTTACATACTTGTATTTTATATAATCTAAGTTATGAACTTGCCTATCAACCTGGTTTACTTTAAAGTTTTCTAATTTTATTTTATGATAAATAGGAACGTCGAACTGATTTGTGTTTTGACTCGCTATTGTAATCTCATGTTCTTTGTTCAACTTTAGCTTTGTTTTGAAATCATAATTTCTTTCAGTGTAGCCAGTAGGGCTTTGTTTGCCTATGGGTGCAGCTGCCACTAAATCTCCATAATTTTTAAAACTAGCTCCTCCCAAAAATTCCCATTTTGAATTAGAATAACTTATATCAGTTCTGTTGGTTTTTTCCATATCGCCAGAAATAAATTTGCTGGTATTTGATAGGTTTATTTTGTTGAGACTGTTAGCAGCCACTTCTTTTGTTTTTAGATGAATAACACCACCCATAGCATCTGAGCCATATTCGATGGCGCCAATACCTTTAAGTATATCTACTTTATCAATAGTGAACATATCAATGGTGTTTAGGTACTGATTAGGTCCATACCTATAGGTTGCATTGTTTATTCTTATGCCATCCACTAATAGGAGTGTTTGATTACCTGTAAGGCCTCTAATAAATGCAGAGCCTCCACCATGGTTTGTTTTTTGTAAATAAACGCCTGCAACTCCTATCAATGCTTCAGGGGTAGTTCTTGCCCCCTTCTGTATAATTTCTTGCTTATCTATTGAACTTATAATAAAAGGATTTTCATTGCCCTTCATTTTTATAGACCTACTAGTCACTATAGCAGAGTCAAGTAATGTATAAGTTGAATCTGTATTTTGGGCGTTTACTGTATATGAAATAATAGTAAACAGAAATAAAAAATACTTCAACATAGTAAGTTGTATAAAAAATTTTGTTTTAAAAAATTGGTTAAAAGAGAAGTGCTAATATCATTTTAATTTATAATAGGGCAGCCCTAAGATATTATAAATAACTTTTAAAATGTATCCAAAATGGCCAGTTTATAAAGAAAAAACATCTCTTTTTCAGTTTTCAGGCCGAAAAGAACAACTTCGCTATTTAATTATTATTAACTTTATAGTAATCTAATAAATGGCTAATCTCTTTTTTGAAATGAAATTGTTTAATATCTTTTTTTGTATCGTTTTTGTTTTATTTGCAGTGGTTCAATATAACGATCCCGATCCTTATTTATGGGTGCTTATTTATTTGTATCCTGCACTGCTTTGTTATTTAAATTTTGCACAAAAGCCTATTCATAAAATGGCTTATGGGGCAGGCTTTTTACTATTTGGCTTATATGCTATTTATAAAATATTTGACACCAATGGCATCATAGATTGGATACAATTTCACAATGCCTCTAATATTGCAAGTACTATGAAAGCAGAAAAGCCTTGGATAGAAGAGTCCAGAGAATTTTTTGGCTTAGTTATGATACTTATTGTACTTAGCATAAATTATTTCAAAACAAATAAGATTAAGCCTGATCACAAATAAATTAGTTTATCACACACCTTTTTAATACCATGCGCATAAATAAATTTCAACCAGTTCAATTAAGTAAAGTCCTTACTATACTTTTTTTCTTCATAACCATTTTCTCCATAAAGTCCAATGCGCAAGTATTTGATTCTTTATTAAACATTTATGAAGAAGACTATCCTCGTGAAAAAATTCATATTCAATCTGATAGAACCATGTATAATACAGGAGAGACTATTTTTTATAAGCTCTATGTAATGTCTGGATTAGAATGGCCCGCCGCCAGCAAGAATGTATATGTTAGTTGGTATGACAACAATGGCAATTATATAAAACAAACAGTAGCTCCTTTATTTCAATCATCAGCTAAAGGTAGTTTTGAAATTCCCGCTAATTATAAAGGCGATTTTTTAAAGGTTAAAGCCTTTACGCGTTGGATGTTGAATGATGATAGTGTTTTTTTGTATGAAAAAAATATCCCCATTAATATTGCCCTTACTTCTAAAGCAAAAAATAGTGTAAGCCCTAAAACTAGGGTAGATGTTTTTCCGGAAGGGGGTACATTTGTGGAAGGGCTTATTAATAAGTTAGCATTTAAGGCTACTAATAATTTTGGCAGCCCTGTTTTTATTAAAGGTTTTTTAGTCAATGATAAAAACAAAGTGGTAGATACTTTAAAAGTGCAACATGATGGCATGGGGGTATTTAAATTAAGACCTAATCAAGGAGAAAAGTATCAATTAAATTGGACCGACGAGAACGGTCAAAAAGGAACGACTCCCATTGCAGCGGCTAGCAAACAAGGAGTCATTTTAAAATTGAGCATGGACAATGAAAAGGCCTATGCGCAAGTAGAAAGAACCTTTGAAGTGCCTGCCAATTACAAGCATATGAGATTATTGGTGCATCAGAATCAACATTTAATTTATACCGTAGAATTTAAAGGAGAAGAGCGTCAAGTGCAAAAAGTGGCTTTGCCTATTGATGAACTTCTTACAGGTATTGTACAGTTTACATTATTTACCAATGATTGGCTACCCATTGCTGAAAGAATTATGCTTGTGAATAATCGTTTACACGAGTTTAATACCAATGTAACCGTGGGTATTGCTAATTTAAATAAAAGAGGAAAGAATGTACTTGAAATAATGGTGAAAGATACCTCGGCCACGAATATGTCTATATCTATCACCGATGCCTCCATTGTGATGCCTGAGCAGCAAACTATCTTTTCCGATTTTCTTTTAAGTGGTGATATTAGAGGCAAAGTGTATAATCCTGCTTATTATTTTTCAAGCGATGCAGATTCTGTAGCAGCGCATTTAGATTTAGTCATGCTTACCAACGGATGGCGCAGGTTTGACTGGAGTAAAATTAAAGCAGGTATTTTACCTACATTAAAATATCCTAGAGAAACGGAGATGATGAAGCTGACAGGTAAATATTATGGTAGTGCTTTGACAAAACCTTCTGAAAATCTTTTATTAAATTTAATTATACAAGGGAAGGATAGCTCAAAGAAGATGTTATTTGTGCCAGTAGCAACAGATGGAAGCTTTGAAGATAAATCGGTGTTCTTTTATGATACTTCAAGAATTTACTATTCAATAAATGGTAAATCAAAACAAGAAAATCAATCAGTCGTTCAAATTGAAAACGGTTTAATAAAACCCTCTTTCAATAAATTACAACTAGAACCCGGTGCTTTTCAGCCTTATACCACCGATAGTATAGCCAGAGCTAAACTGAATTTATTTTTTTTAGAACAAGAAAAACAAAGAAAATTATTAGCCTCAATGACTTTGACAGAAGTAGTAGTGAAGTCCAGGGTTAAATCGCCTATTCAGTTATTAGAAGAGAAATATGCAAGAGGCCTTTTTTCAGGTACAGATGGAACTTCTTTTGATTTATCATCCGATGGCATGGCTATTGGATCTATTGATGTGCTTAGTTTTTTGCAAGCAAGAGTACCTGGTTTAAGTATTTCAACGACGGGTGCACAAGCCTCTGCCACTTGGAGAGGGTCTAAAACCGATTTTTTTATCAATGAGTTTTTTACACCTATTGAACAAGTTCAGAATATGAATATTGCAGATATCGCCTTTATCAAAGCCATAAGACCTCCTTTCTTTGGTTCATCTAGTGGAAGTAGCGGGGGTAGCGGAGGAGCCATTGCTATTTATACCAAACGAGGCGGCTCGAATAATGTAAGTAATATTAATAGTAAAGGCATGGAAAATGTGGTCTTGGGAGGTTATTCTGTATTTAAGGAATTCTTTCATCCAGAATATGATAAACCCACTGCTAGTTTTGAAGCAGATAATCGCACCACCCTATATTGGAACCCCTTTGTCTTAACCAATAAAAGAAGCCCAAGAGTAAGGCTTGAATTCTACAATAACGATATTAGCAAAAAACTACAAATTGTATTAGAGGGCATGAATGCGAATGGAAGATTAACACGCGTAGTGAAGTATATAGAATAGAAGTATATTGATAAGAGGGGTAAAGATTCGATTTTTATAGACTAGGAACTAGGCATATTTAGTTGATTTCATTAAACTTTTTTAGGCTTTCTATGTTATTACTATTAACAATATTATTATGAAATTATTATATCTATTTGTTGGACTTGGCCTTGTTTTTATTGCATTTCAATCATTTAGAAGCATTACGGCTGCTAAAATTGAAAACCAAAGGTACCGTGTGGTTAAAGTAGAAGAGGGTTTTGAGATACGATTTTACCCTAAAGCCACTTTTGCGACTATTCAGTCAAGCGGTACAAATTATAAGCAAGTGGCCAGTAGCGGCTTCAGAAAATTAGCTGGTTATATATTTGGAGGCAATGATCAAAGTAAAAGTATTGCTATGACCGCTCCAGTAAGAATGGAGATGAGTGATAAGGGTTCTGCTATGAGTTTTGTAATGCCTGAAAAATATGATGCATCCAATTTACCTAAGCCTAAAGATGCTACAGTTAAAATTAAACAATCTGAAGAAAGCTATGAGGCAGTGATTGCTTTTGGGGGTTACGCCAATGATGAAAAAATTAAAGAGCATACCGATAAATTAGTAGCCCTTTTAAATAAGAAAAATATTAAGATCTTAGGTGGCTTTAATTTCTTAGGGTATAATGCTCCTTTTGAATTTTTTGGTCGTAAAAATGAAATCTCTATTCCTATTGAATGGAAAGAATAGTTGAGTGTAAGTGTAACTAAGCGTTAACAAATAGTAATAAAATAGATAATAAATAATTTAGTTTTCAATGGCAACATTTTTAGTAGTTGGGGGTTCATCTGGTATTGGTTTACAAGTAACTAATCAATTAGCGGCAGCAGGGCATACGGTGCATGCTACTTATAATACACATGTAATGGAATCAGTAGGCAATGTTCATTACCATCCTGTAAATGTGCTAGATGAAAATATAAATTTAGATTTCTTGCCTGCCTCTATTGAAGGTATTGTATATTGTCCTGGTGCTATTAGCCTCAGACCATTCAATAGAATAGCTAGTGAGGATTTTATAAAAGATTATAATTTACAAGTAGTGGGTGCTGTTAAACTAATTCAAGCAGCCCTACTAAAATTAAAAGAAAGTAAAAATGGGTCTATTGTTTTATTTTCTACAGTCGCCGTTCAATTAGGTTTAAATTTTCATTCATTAGTGGCAAGTTCAAAAGGAGCCATTGAAGGCTTAACCAAGGCTTTAGCTGCTGAGCTAGCGCCGACCATTAGAGTAAACTGCATAGCACCCTCCTTAACCAATACACCACTGGCCGCAAGTTTATTGAATTCTGACCAAAAAATAGATGCCAATGCGCAAAGACATCCACTTAAAAGAGTCGGAACACCTTTGGATATTGCCAATGCGGTTGAGTTCTTGTTAACTGATAAGTCGAGCTGGGTGACAGGTCAAATTTTATCTATTGACGGTGGCATGAGTACTATTAAATAGTTCTTAAATGGCTTTCTAATTTATCAATTTTTGATATTAAAATTTGTTGTAAATTCAATAAATTTAAAATCATGAAAGTTTTCATTTACATTTTACTAGCAGTGTGTGGATTTGCTAGTAATTCAGCCAATGCTCAAAATAATTATCCCAACACCCATAAAAAAGGCTGGAAAAGTTTATTTGGAAAAAATTTAGAGTCTGCTCAGTTCGATCCAGCTATTTGGAAAGATTCAAGTGGGGTATTGACGGCATCAAGGGATTCAGCTATTTGGAGTAAAGACATGTACGATAATTTTATTTTAGATTTAGATTTTCAAACGGCAGACGGAACGAATAGTGGCGTAATAGTGCATGCCACAGATATAAAAGAATGGATACCCCATTCAGTAGAAATACAAATTGCCGATGATTATTCAAAAACATGGAGCAAGGCCGATCCTAGTTGGCAATGTGGCGCCGTTTTCGGACATAAGCCTGCTACCAATAAAAGTTTAAAAAGACCAGGTGAGTGGAATCATTATACTATTACTTGTGTTGAAAAAAATATTAAGATAGAATTGAATGGTACTTTAGTGAACGAATGTAATATGGACGATTTTACTTCTAGTAAAATAAATCCAGATGGTACAAAAGTACCGGCTTGGTTGTATAACCCTATGTCCACCTTGGGTTTGCATGGTTATATAGGATTGCAGGGCAAGCATGCAGGGGCGCCTATTTACTTTAAAAACATAATGATAAAAACGCTTTAAAATTAGTCTTATCTACCTTTTGAACTAAGCTATAACTAACTCATGACACTTTTATTGCTATTATTCGCTGTTATTTTTCTAGTACTACTTATTACAGTAGTTAAACTGCATCCATTTATTTCTTTTTTAATAGTATGTATTATTACAGGCTTAGTAAAAGGTATGGCGGTGACCGCTTTAATGAGTTCTATCCAAAAGGGCATTGGCGATGTAGTAGGCTCGTTAATGATTATTTTATGTGTGGGTGCTATGCTAGGAAAACTGATTGCAGATAGCGGGGCTGCGAATAAAATTGCAAGTGGTTTAATTCAGTTATTTGGCATAAAATATATTCAGTGGGCCTTGGTGCTTACAGCATTTATTGTAGGCATTCCTTTGTTTTATGGTGTAGGCTTTGTATTATTAGTTCCATTAGTCATAACGGTGGCTGCAAGATATAATTTACCTGCAGTGTATTTAGGCCTGCCTACCTTAGCGGCATTATCTGTTACGCATGGTTTTTTACCACCGCATCCATCTCCTGTTGCTTTAGCACAACAATTTAATGCCAATATTGGCCTTACACTTTTTTATGGTATCATCATTGCTATTCCTACTATTATCATTGCGGGCCCCATTTTTTCTGTTACTCTAAAAAAATATACCAGCAAGCCCTTGGCTATTTTTTCAAGTGCTGCTATTTCAGAAGAGCATTCGCCAAGTATGGGGGCTAGTTTAATGGCTGCTTTTTTACCCGTTTTATTAATTGGATTAGATACTATTATTAGTTTAACGGTAACAGAGAAAAATACTGCCACACAAATAATACATATTATTGGCGACCCCTCTGTGGCCATGCTTATTTCTTTATTAATTTCATTATATACATTAGGGATAGCACAAGGAAAGACCATAAAAAATATGATGGGTCCCATTGGCGATTCAGTAAAAGAAGTATCTAGTATACTACTTATTATTGCAGGGGCAGGGGCTCTAAAACAAATATTATTAGATACAGGTATGAGCATTGAACTCATAAAGCCATTGTCAAATTTATCCTTGCATCCTTTATTTTTAGCATGGTTCATTGCAGCTATATTAAGAGTAAGTATTGGCTCAGCAACGGTGGCGGGTTTAACCACAGCGGGCATAGTAGCACCTTTAATTGCCACTAGTGGCGTGAACCCTTGTTTAATGGTTCTAGCTACGGGTGCGGGTAGTGTCTTTTTCTCCCATGTAAATGATCCAGGTTTTTGGATGTTTAAAGAATACTTTAACTTAACGGTCAAAGAAACATTTAAAACATGGAGCACAATGGAAACAATTGTTTCTGTAGCGGGTTTAGTAGGTGTTTTTATTTTAAACTATTTTATATAATTAAAAAATACAATTATGAGTACTCCTGAAGAAAATTTTGCCAAACTAGGATTAACCTTGCCGCCAGCACCTAAACCACTAGGCGTGTATAAGCCTTTATTAGTAGATGGAAAGCATTGCTTGGTATCTGGACATGGGCCAGTGCAAGAAAATGGATCACTGATTATTGGAAGAGTGGGTGATAACCTTACAATGGATGAAGGAAAGTTAGCTGCAAGACAAGTTGGCCTTGCTATCATTGCAACTATTAAAGCTAACCTCGGTTCATTGGATAAAGTAAAACGTGTTATAAAAGTATTGGGTATGGTGAGTTGCACCAACGATTTTGAAAAGCATCCTTATATCATTAATGGTTGTAGTGAATTGTTTGCAGCAATTTGGGGGCCAGACAATGGAGTAGGTGTAAGAAGTGCAGTAGGCATGGGTTCTCTTCCAGGAAATATTCCAGTGGAAATTGAAGCCATGTTTGAACTTAATTAATTAAAATATTTTTTATGCAGTGGTATGAAATAGATTCAATAGAAAAAATTGATTCGCCCTCTTTGATTGTATATGCATCAAGAGCGAAAGAAAATATCAATAAGCTTATTGAGATGGTGGGAGGCAATGTAGATCAATTAAGGCCCCATGTTAAAACCAATAAGATTGCTGAAGTCTGTCAGATGATGATGGATAAAGGTATTCGTAATTATAAATGCGCTACTATTGCTGAAGCAGAAATGTTAGGCATATTAAAAACGCCCAATGTTTTAATTGCACACCAGCTAATGGGTCCTAAATTAAATAGGTTGGTTACACTTATCAAAAAATTTCCAACTACAAAATTTTCTTGTTTAGTTGATAATATAGAAACCGCCAATGCTATTTCAAAAATAATGGTTCAAGAAAGCTTAAACATTGACGCTTATATAGATGTCAATGTTGGTATGAACCGATCAGGTATTATGACAGACAAAGCCACATCATTATACAATGCATGCGCGCCGCTTCCGGCAATTACCATTATTGGACTACATTGTTATGATGGGCATATTAGAGAAACCGATATTAGTATTAGAAACGCGCAAGCCGATGAAGTTTTTGAAAACGCTGATACACTTAGAAAAAAATTGGAAGCTATTTCTTCTTCCACTTTAGAAGTTATTATGGCAGGTTCTTGTTCATTCTCTGGCCATATTAAAAGAAAAGATATTCAAGTAAGCCCAGGAACTTTTGTTTTTTGGGATTGGGGCTATAAAAATTTATTTCCCGATTTACCTTTTGATTTTGCAGCATTAGTGGTAACAAGAATTATTTCTATTATTGATGAGCATACTATTTGTAGCGATTTAGGCCATAAAGCAGTGGCAGCCGAGAACCCCATGCCTAGGGTCCATTTTTTAAATGCCCCGAATGTAGAACCAATAGGACAAAGTGAAGAGCATTTAGTGGTAAAAGTACAAGACGCTTCACAATATAAAGTAGGAGATGTTTGGTACGGAGTCCCTGTACATATTTGTCCTTCAGTGGCATTGTATGATGCTGCTATTATTGTAAATGATAATAAAGTAGTGGACAATTGGGAAGTAGTAGCTAGAAAAAGAAAAATTACCATTTAATAAAATAGCATTTCATTATGTTTATAATTGATGCTCATTTAGATTTAGCCATGAATGCCATGGAGTGGAATCGAGATTTGAGAAAATCTGTTTTGGAATTAAGGCAATTGGAAAAAGGCATGACGGATAAGCCCGACAGAACCCTTGGTACTGTTTCACTTCCAGCACTTAGACAAGGGAATATTGGATTAGTAGTAGCTACTCAAATTGCAAGAGTAGAAACAGCTGGCACTGGTATTAAAGGTTGGCAAACAGCAGAACAAGCTTGGGCGCATACACAAGGACAACTTGCTTGGTACCAGGCCATGGAAGCCGAGGGCGAAATGTTTCAAATAAAAAATAAGCAAGCATTAGAGGCGCATTTATTATTATGGAATAATGGTTTACCGAATGATAAAAAACCAATTGGATATATTCTTAGTTTAGAAGGCGCCGATTCACTAGTAAATATTGATTACTTACATACAGCGTATAATTACGGACTGCGTGCAGTAGGACCTGCGCATTATGGCCCTGGCAGGTATGCCCATGGCACCAATGCAACTAGCAAGTTAAATGAACA
>Ga0315899_10002257_pt1 | contig 21386 bp, 15 predicted proteins | sample LakEriMetagenome_2_FD_203518 | JGI IMG/M metagenome (GOLD analysis project Ga0315899, IMG submission 203518) | Freshwater fungal communities from buoy surface, Lake Erie, Ohio, United States - Buoy 4 MA112 | ecosystem: Environmental > Aquatic > Freshwater > Lake | place: USA: Lake Erie, Ohio... | reverse complement strand
AATGTCCGAGACCCCGCAGCACGCTTTGTCATCTACCCGTACCCGGCGCACGCCGTTCGGCCTTGTTATCGCAACCGTCGCGCTTGGCTCGGCGTTGCTGGCTGCCTGCGCGACCCCGGCGCCGCCCTCGCCTCCGCCTCCGCCGCCGCCGCCGGTGGTCGAAGCGGTGCCCTATCGCCCGCTCCCGCCGGGCGGAGCGCATTACGTGATGGACATCCCTGCACACGGGCCTGACGGCAAGCGCGTGACGGTCAACACCGGCATCTCCGACGATCAACTCGTGTGGCACCTGCGCTCGGCCTGGAATGTCGCCGCGCTCAATTGCCTCGCGCCCGAATACGAGCCGATCCTCGAGGCCTATCGCGGTTTTCTGACCAAGAACGCCCGCTCCTTGAAGGCCACCAACGACCGGATCGAGGCGGAATATGCCAAGAAGCACAAGACCAAGCGCGCAGCCTATGTCGCGCGCGACGGGACGGTGACACAGGTCTACAACTTCTTCGCGCTGCCGGCCCCGCGCTCGGGCTTCTGCCGCGCTGCGCTCGAGATGTCGAACCGCGCGCTGGCCTCCCCGCCGACCGATCCGCTGGCCTTTGCCCGCGCCAATTTTGACGGGCTGCTGGTGCCGTTCGAAACCTTCTTCGATGACTACGAAGCCTATCAGCGCGCTTCGGCCGAATGGGACGCGAAGTGGGGCGCGCAATATGGCGCCTCGCAGCCCGGCTGGGTGGTGGTGCAACAGGCTCGTGCCAGCGGTGCGCCGGTGCCGGGCATTGGCGATCTGACCGGGCAGGGGGTCGAGATGACCACCGTTATCGACCCCGTCACGGGGGCCGCGGTGCCGGTGGTTCCGGTGAACGAGAACGTCACTTCGCAGCCGGTGGTGCAGCCGATCAAGGCGCAGACCCCGCGCAAGCCGAAGCCCTGAGGCGAGGGGGCCAGCACGGCCAAAAGGCCGTTGCATGGGCCCGCGCTTCTCGCTAATGCGCGCGCTCGCCTCGCCGGGGTTCGTCCCGTGTGCGGGGCGCGGAAACCTGGAACGGGGCCGTAGCTCAGATGGGAGAGCGCGTCGTTCGCAATGACGAGGTCAGGGGTTCGATCCCCCTCGGCTCCACCAGGTGTTTTTTGTTTTCGCCCTCAGACGCCGGGCGGCGGACGTCCGTCCGCCTTGGCTTCGCCGCATAAGCGGTGACGCGCGGTCGCGCTTGCGGCCCTTGGGGCCGAGGAACATCCAACCAACCTTGCGAATTGGCACTTTAACGGCGCGCAGCGCCGCAAGCGCGACCGCGCTCCGCGCCTTATGGCGCGTATTGCGCTCGCGGAGGGGAGCGCTTAACAACAAGAAGCGCCAAGGTAACGGGAATGCGGTTTGATTCCGCAGCTGTCCCTGCAACTGTAAGCGGTGAGTATCGGTTCGCGCGCCCTCTCTTGCAGGGGGCAGCCACTGGAGCGGCGACGTTCTGGGAAGGTGAGCACCGGATATGCTGATCCGTGAGCCAGGAGACCGACCGGGGCGTGTCGCTCTTTGCTTGGCTCAGGGATTGGCCAGGCGCGGAAAAAACACTTCTGTTGTGAGCGACATCGCTGGGCTGGGGGAGGGTCACCTCTCGCGGCCATCATGTTGCTGATGACGGGAGGAATCCGTGAGAAATTCTGTGTTTTTTTGCAGCGTCGCGGGGGCGGCGCTGATGGTGCATGGCGTGGGCCATGCGCAGCAGGCTGATCGCGAAAGTGATGGCGAGACCGCCGCGAGCGACAGCGTCATCACCCTGATCGAACGCAAGCGCGAGGACGGCATCCTCGTCAATGCAAGTCGCACCCGCGTGGCGATATACTCCGAGAACTACACGGGTTCTGCCACGGTTATCGAGGCCCGAATGCTCGAACAGCGCCAGGCCCGCGACGTTGCCGATGTGCTGCGTGATGTTCCCGGCATCGCAGTCGCAGGTGTAGCGGGGCAGACCCAGATCCGCCTGCGCGGCTCCGAGGCCAATCACGTCCTGGTGCTGGTCGACGGGATCGAGGTCTCCGACCCCTTCGCTGGCGAGTTCGATATCGGCACCCTGCAAGCCGAAGTTGGCGCGCGGGTCGAGGTGCTGCGGGGAGCGCAGTCGGCGCTTTATGGCTCCGACGCGATCGGTGGTGTGGTCGCTTATGAAAGCGCGAGCGGACGCAGCGTTCCGGGCTTTGCCGCGCGGGTCGAGGGCGGCACGCAACGCACGGTCAACGGCGCGCTGCGTTATGGTGCGGCGGGCAACAGCTGGGACGCGGCGCTCTCGGCGGTGGTTGTCAGCACCGATGGCCAGGCCAACTCTAGGGGCGGCACCCGCGACATCGGCCGCGACAGCTACACGCTTTTGGGCAAGGGCAGCGTGGATGTGACCGGCGCCTTCCAGCTTCGCGCCGCCGCCCGTTTCATCCGCACCGAGGGCCAGTTCAACGATCAGGATTTTGACAGCACCAGCCCCACCTTCGGTTTCGTGATCGATAGCCCCGACACCCGCTTCACCAACGAGGCAATTTACGCACTTTTCGGCGCGCGGGCCGAGACGCTGGAGGGGCGTTGGACGCATGATCTCTCGGCCCAGATCGCCGATATCACCCGCGACACCTTCGGGCCGTTCGGACGCTCGAACAGCAGCGAGGGCGACCGGATCAAGGCCTCCTATGTCAGCGCCTTCCGGATGGCGGACGAGCACAACCTCACTGTCGCCGCCGATTACGAGGTGGAGGGGTTCCGCAACACCACACCGGGCGGCTTTGCCTTCAATGGCCAGCGCGAGATCGAGCAACTCGGCTTTGTCGGCGACTATCGCTATTCCGGTGAGGCCTTCGATCTGTCAGCGGCGATCCGCCATGATATCAATGACCGCTTCCGCGATGCGACCACCTTCCGCTTGGGCGCAGGCTACCGCCTCACCGACACCACCCGGCTGCGGGCGGCAGCAGGCTCGGGGGTCAAGAACCCCGGCTTCTTCGAGCTGTTCGGTTTTGTCGACGGGCGCTTCATCGGCAATGATGCGCTGCGGCCCGAGAAGTCCACCGGCTGGGAAGCGGGCGTGGATCAGGACCTGGGGACAAGCGCGCGGCTCTCGGTCACCTATTTCGACAGCGAGCTCGAGGGCGAGATCTTCACCACCTTCCCGCCGCCGAATTTCATCGCCACCCCCGCCAATCGCACTACGGTGAGCGAGCAGCGCGGGGTTGAAGTCGCTCTCTCTGCCCGCTTCGCCGAGCAATGGAGCCTCGATGTGGCCTATTCCTATCTCGATGCCGAGGAAGATGGGGTCGAGGAAGTGCGCCGGCCCAAGCATATTGCCAGCGCCGCGCTCATATGGACCGCGCCCGATGATGCCGCTTCGGCGACACTGGTGGTGCGGCACAACGGAGCGACGCCCGATGTGGCCTTCACCGATCCCAGCTTCGTGCCGGTGCGGGTGACGCTGGACGACTACACGCTGGTCAATTTCAACGCACGCGTGACGATCAGCGAGGCGATCAGCGGCTTCGCGCGGGTCGAGAACCTGCTCGGCGAGGGCTACGAACAGGTGTTCAGCTTCGTCTCGCCGGGGCGCAGCACGACCATCGGTATCGAAGCGCGTTTTTGAGGTCCGCGCCCCGTCCGGGGTACGAAATCCTCGCTCATGCGACCTGAAGGTCGCCTCGCTGCGGGCGGCCAGTCGGCCTTGCGGCCCTTCTGGCCATGGCCTGTTCTGTCTAACACAGCCCTCGCAATTGCGAGAGGAAATGCTTAAGGGGCCCCATGCATTTTCTCGACCAAGCCAAGATCTATCTGAAATCCGGCGGAGGCGGCCCTGGGGCCGTCTCTTTCCGGCGCGAGATGTACGTCGAATACGGCGGCCCTGACGGCGGAAACGGCGGGAACGGCGGCGATATCGTGTTCGAAGCCGTCGCGGGCCTCAACACGCTGATCGACTTCCGCTATTCGCAGCACTTCAAGGCGCCGCGTGGCGGGCACGGGATGGGAAAGGACCGCACCGGCGCTTCGGCCAAGCCGCTCGTGATCAAGGTGCCGGTCGGCACACAGATCCTCTCCGAGAATAGGGAGGAGGTGCTCGCCGACTTCACCATGGTCGGCCAGCGCGTTACCTTCCTCGAAGGCGGGATGGGTGGGCGCGGAAATGCCTCGTACAAGACCTCGACCAACCGCGCCCCCCGCCAGCACCAGCCGGGCCTGCCGGGCGAGGAGATGTGGGTGTGGCTGCGGCTGAAGTTGCTCGCGGATGTCGGCCTCGTCGGCCTGCCCAATGCGGGCAAATCGACCTTCATCAATGCGGTCTCGAACGCGCAGGCCAAGGTCGGCGACTATGCCTTCACCACACTGGTTCCCAAGCTTGGCGTGGTGCGCCACCGGGGCCGTGAATTCGTGCTCGCCGACATTCCGGGCCTGATTGAAGGGGCTGCGGAAGGCGTCGGGATCGGCGACCGTTTCCTTGGCCACATCGAGCGTTGCCGCGTGCTGATTCACCTCATCGACATCACCGGCACCGAAGATGCCGACCCGGCCGAGGCGATGCGCATCGTCGAGGAAGAGCTGGCCGCTTATGGCGAAGGCCTCGAGGACAAGGCGCGGCTGGTGGTGCTCAACAAGCTCGACTTGGCCGACGCAGAACTGGTCGAGGTGTTCCGCGAGGAGCTGCTCAGCGCGGGCGCGGACAAAGTGTTCGCGGTGTCCGGCGCGACCGGTGCGGGTATCCCCGAACTGCTTGATGCCGTGCTTGGCTACCTGCCCGACCGTACCGCGACCGAGACCAAGGCGGTCGAGATCGAGAATGAGGGCGAGGCCAGCGACTGGTCGCCCCTGTAACCGACGATGCTGACGCGATCTTGATACAGAATCTGGCGGATATCACCACCGCGCGGCGGATCGTAGTCAAGATCGGGAGCGCGTTGCTGGTCGGCGGGGGGCAGGCGCGCGAGGCGTGGCTGGCGCGCATGGCGGGCGATCTGGCGCTGCTGCGGCAGGCGGGCGCGCAGGTGATCGTGGTGAGCTCGGGCGCGATTGCTCTGGGTGCGGCGCGGCTGGCCTTGCCCAAGGGCGGACGCGGCAGCCTTGCCGATGCGCAAGCGGCGGCTGCTGTAGGCCAGATCGCGCTGGCGGATTTGTGGAGCCGCGCGCTCGGGGGTGAGAGCATAACGGCGGCGCAGATGTTGCTGACTCTCGGCGATCTTGAGGATCGGCGCCGCTATCTCAACGCCTCGGCCACGCTCGACCGCCTGCTGGAGGCGGGCGTGATCCCGGTGGTCAACGAGAACGATTCCGTCGCGACCGAGGAGATCCGCTTCGGCGATAATGATCGCCTCGCTGCGCGGGTGGCGCAGGCGGCCAACGCGGACCTCGTGCTGCTGCTTTCGGATGTCGACGGGCTCTATGATCGTGACCCGCGCGAGGATGGCGCGGCGCTGGTGCCGGTGGTTGACGCTGTGACGCCCGAGGTGATGGCGATGGCAAGCGGAGCATCCTCGTCCGGCCTAGGCTCGGGCGGGATGGTGTCGAAATTGCAGGCCGCGCAGATTGCTACACGCGCCGGAATTGCGCTGGCGATCATCAACGGGACGCATAACGCGCCGATTGCCAAAGCGATTGCCGAGGCGCGGGGGACGCTGTTCCTTGCGGTGCGCGCCGATAATGCGCGCAAGGCGTGGCTCGGCGGGCGGCTGGCGCCCGCTGGCGAATTGCGCGTGGACAAGGGCTGTGCCGAGGCGCTGCGCGGCGGCGCGAGCCTACTGGCGGCAGGCGTGGTCGGCGTTTCGGGCACCTTCCGGCGCGGCGATCTCGTCAGCGTGCTCAGCACCAAGGGCGAGCGGCTGGCGCAGGGATTGGCCGAATATGATGCCGCCGAAATGCAGCTGATCGCAGGCCGCCGCGCCGAGGATCAGGAAGCGCGGCTGGGCTATGCGCCGCGTTCCTGCGTGATCCACCGCGATCATCTGGTGCTGCTGTGAGCCTTTTGGCGGTCACCGGTGCGACCGGCTTTGTCGGCAGCGCGGTGCTCCATGCGGCGCTGGCACAGGGGCATCAGGTGCGCGCTCTGACCCGCCGGCCGCAGCGCGAGCGGGCACGGATTGAATGGGTCAGCGGTGATCTTGCCGACAAGGCGGCGCTGGCCGATCTGTGCGAGGGTGTGGACGCGGTGATCCATGTCGCGGGGCTCACCAACACGCCCGATCCAGCGGAATTCGAGGTCGCCAATGTGACCGGCACCATCGCGGTGATCGCAGCGATGCGTGCGGGCGGCGTGAGGCGGCTGGTGTTCGTGTCCTCGCTCTCGGCGCGCAAGCCCGAGCTGTCGGCCTATGGCGCGTCGAAGGCCCAGGCAGAGGCGTTGGTGGAGAGTTCCGGGCTGGATTGGACCACGGTGCGCCCGCCCGCGGTCTATGGCCCGCGCGATATCGACATGCTCGATCTGTTCCGCGCGGCGAAATGGGGCGTGGTGCCGCTACCGCCGGGGGGCGCGACCTCGATCATCCATGCCGATGATCTGGCGGATCTTCTGGTGGCGCTGTCAGCGAATGCCGCTCCGATGCACAAGCAGGTTTACGAGCCGGACGACGGGCGCGAGGGAGGGTGGAGCCACAAGGAACTCGCGCAGGCGATCGGGCAGGCTGTCGGCAAGCGGAGCGTATTCGCGCCGCATCTGCCGCGCGCCGTGCTCGATGCTGCGGCTGCGGGCGACCGCCTGCTTCGCGGAGACCGGGCAAAACTCACGGCCGACCGGGTGGGCTACATGAGCCACCCCAACTGGGTCGCCCGCTCCGACCGGCACGTGCCGCCGGGTATCTGGCAGCCGCGCATCGCGGGCGAGGAGGGGCTTAAGGCCACGGCGGAATGGTACAAGCGCGAAGGCTGGCTTTAGACAAGCCTTACAGAAACGGCTCTTCGCCTGGCTTGTGGATGCCGCATTCGGTCTTGTCCCAGCCCTTCCAGCGGCCCGAGCGCGGGTCTTCGCCCGGCGCGACCTGGGTGGTGCAGGGCGAGCAACCGATCGAGGGATACCCTTGCGCGATCAGCGGGTGGCGCGGCAGATCGTGCCGGATCAAATAGCCCTCGATCTGGCTCGCGTCCCAGTCGATCAGCGGGTTGATCTTGAGCCGCCCCTGCGCGTCCGTCGTGTCCACTTCGAAGCGCGGCAGGTTGGCGCGGGTCGAGGACTGGAACGACTTGCGGCCGGTGAAGCTGGCGTCGAAACCGGCCATGGCCTTCTCGAGCGGGCGCACCTTGCGGATCTTGCAGCAGCCATCGGGATCATAGGACCATCTGAGGCCGGTCTCGTCCTTCTTGGCGAGATCGTCGGGATCGGGGGTCAGCACCACGAGGTTGAGGCCCAGCCGTTCCACGAGTGTGTCGCGATAGGCCAGCGTTTCGGCGAAGTGCTTGCCGGTGTCGAGGAACAGCACCGGCACGTTCGGGTCGACGCTGGCGACCAGATGCAGCAGCACTGCGCTCTCCGCGCCGAAGCTCGAGACCATGGCAAGATCGCCTGCCAGCCCGTCGCGGATCACACCTTCGAGCATTTCCTGCGTCGAGGAACCGCGGAACATGCGGTTGAGGCGAACGGCGTCGTGCTCGGTGAAGCGCGGGGCGAGATCGAGCGTGTCACGGGTGCGATCGCCCGAGGTCGCGGCACCGGTGATGTCAGGCTTCATGGCGCTTCTCCGCGATGGTCCGGCGCCCGGGCTGCAGAGCGTCCGCCGCGCTTTGGTAGACATTGTCCCAGATGGCAAAGGCGCGCGCGGCGTCGTCCGCGTCGAGGCGCTTGTCCGGGGCGAAGGAGTCGAATCCGCAGCGGCGCATGTGGCTGAGCTGATCGATCAGCACCGCGCCCACCGCGCGCAATTCGCCGGCGTAGCCCGCCTCGCGCAGGATCCGCGCAGCAGAGTAGCCGCGCCCGTCGCCGAAGGTGGGGAAGTTGACCTCGATCAGCGCCAGGCGGCCCAAGAAGGGTAGCAGCACCCGCGCATCATCGCCCGGTTCGATCCGGACGGCGGTTGCGTTGGTCTGGTCGCAGCAGGCATCGACGGTAACGGTCGCGTGATCGGCCGGCTCGTCATCGCGGAAACGGAACTGCACCTCGTCGGGCGAGGTGCCGAGATCGCGGGCATTACCCATAAAGCGCCTCCTTGAAAGGCTCCATGCCGATGCGGCGATAGGTGTCGAGGAAACGCTCGCCGTCGGTGCGGCTTGCGAGATAGACATCGGTGACCTTTTCGACCGCAGCGATCACGCCGTCTTCGTCAAAGCCGGGGCCGGTGATCTTGGCGAGGCTGACGTCTTCGGCCTCCGACCCGCCAAGCGAGAGCTGGAAGTTCTCCTTGCCCTTCTTGTCGACGCCGAGGATGCCGATGTGACCCGCGTGGTGGTGCCCGCAGGCATTGATGCAGCCCGAAATCTTAAGCTTCAACTCGCCCAGCTCGCAGGTGCGACCATTGGCGGCAAAGCGTTCCGAAATGCGCTGGGCGAGCGGGATCGAGCGCGCGTTGGCGAGGCTGCAGTAATCAAGGCCGGGGCAGGCGATGATGTCCTCGATCGTGTCCATGTTGGGCGCGCCCATGCCCGCCGCATCGAGCGCGCTCCACACGGCATGAAGGTCGGCGATGCGGACATGCGGCAGCAGCAGGTTCTGGGTGTGCATCACGCGCAGCTCGTCAAAGCTGTGGTCACGCGCGAGGGCAGCGACGACGCGCAGCTGCGCGGCGGTGGCATCGCCGGGAATGCCGCCTGCGGGCTTCAAGCTGATGACGGCGGAGACGTAGGCATCGTGCTTGTGGCGGTGGGTGTTGCGATCCACCCATAAGGCGAAGTCCGGATCCGACCGGTCGATGGTCTTGGGGCCGTCTGTGAAGACCGGATCGGCAAAATATTCCGCAATCCGCGCCAGTTCCTCGCGCGGGGGTTCGACCCCGACACTCAGCAGGTGGGCGAATTCTTCCTCGACCTGGCGGGTGTATTCTGCGGCGCCCAGCTCGTGGACCAGGATCTTGATCCGCGCCTTGTACTTGTTGTCGCGCCGGCCGTAGCGGTTGTAGACGCGCAAGGCGGCCTCGGCATAGGTGATCAGCTGATCGAGCGGAACGAAGTCGCGGATCAGCGGGGCGATCATCGGGGTGCGGCCCATGCCCCCGCCCGCATAGAACTGCGCGCCCACTTCGCCGTCCCGCTTCACGATGCGGATGCCGATATCGTGCAGCCGCATCGCCGCGCGGTCTTTTTCGGACGCGATCACCGCGATCTTGAACTTGCGCGGCAGGTAGCTGAATTCCGGATGGAAGCTCGACCACTGGCGCATCAGCTCGGCATAGGGGCGCGGGTCAGCCACCTCGTCTGCGGCAGCGCCGGCAAAGTGATCTGACGAGATGTTGCGGATGCAATTGCCGCTGGTCTGGATCGCGTGCATCTCGACCCTTGAAAGGTCGGCGAGGATGTCGGCAGCGTCCTCCAGCTTGATCCAGTTGTACTGGATGTTCTGGCGGGTGGTGAAGTGGCCGTAGCCGCGATCATACTTCTCGGCGATGTCGGCCAGCGCCTCCATCTGGCGCGCATTGAGCGTGCCATAGGGGATGGCGACGCGCAACATATAGGCGTGGAGTTGCAGGTAGAGCCCGTTCATCAGCCGCAGCGGCTTGAACTGGTCTTCGGTCAGCTTGCCTTCCAACCGGCGGCGGGCTTGATCGCGGAATTCCTCGACGCGGGCATCGACCATCGCCTGATCGTATGAATCATATTGGTACATCTCAGATTACCCAGTCCCAGCCGGTCTTGTCGGCAGTCGGCACCGCGAGGTCGCGCCGCACGGTCGGGCCGAGCGCGCGCACCCGGTCCTTGATATGCGCCGGGCGGACATGGCCTTCGGCGTCGATGCTGGCTTCAATGGCGTAAGGCACGTTGACCCGGCGCGCGGCTTCCTCGCGGGCGAGGATTTCCTCGGCCTCTTCACCCGCATCGACCGCGTCATCGACAAACAGCGACCAGCAGGTGCCGTTCCACCAGGTCACAGCGCCCGAGCGCAGATCATTGCCGGTGAGGATTTTCATTGCGCAGCCTCCTGTGCAAACGCGACCACGGCCATGTCCTCGCGCGCGGTGACCTCGCCGATAACAATGAGCGAAGGGCTTTGCACGGCCTCGCGCTCGACCAGCTCGGGCAGGCCCGCGAGCAAGCCGCGCAGCACCCGCATTTCAGGCCGCGCGGCGTTCTCGATCACGGCAACTGCCATGTCGGGGGCAAGGCCATTCGCCATCAGCTTGTCGGCGATCTGCGCGGCGGTGGAGACGCCCATGTAGATCACCAGCGTGCGGCCCTTGCCTGCGAGGCCCGACCAGTCCTGTTCGGCCAGGCCCTTGCACTGGCCAGCGACGACGCTGACGATGCTCGAGGCATCGCGGTGGGTGAGCGCGATCTGCGCTGCCGCTGCGGCACCATTGGCGGCCGTAATGCCGGGGACGACTTCGACCGGCACGCCAGCGGCGCGCGCAGCCTCGGCTTCCTCGCCGCCACGCCCGAAGATGAAGGGATCGCCCCCTTTGAGGCGCACCACATCGCGTCCGGCCACCGCCTCGCGCACCAGCAGAGCGTTGATCTCTTCCTGCGGCAGGGTGTGGCGGGCGCGCTGCTTGGCGACCGAGATCAGTCGCGCGTCGCTGCGCGCAATCCCGAGGATATCGCGGCCGATCAGTCCGTCATGGACGATGATCTCGGCGCGCTCGATCAGGCGGGCGGCGCGTAGGGTCAGAAGGTCCACCGGACCCGGCCCCGCGCCGACGAGATAGATGGTGCCGAGTGCTTGCATGGGGTGCAGATGGGCGAAGCGGCCCGAGCGTTCCAGCGAGAATGCATTGCCCGGCTGCAAGCCCAGCTATTGGCCCGGCAAATTGTGGCTATGCGGCCGCCAGCGCCAGCGCCTGCGCCAGATCGGCGATCAGATCGTCGGTGTCTTCGAGACCGATGGCAAGCCGGATCGCGGGTCCACTCTTGTCCGGGCAGGTCATGACACAGCGGTAATCTTGGGGGGTGATGACGAGCGCGAGGCTCTCGAAACCGCCCCAGCTATAGCCGATCCCGAACAACTCCAGCGCATCGACCACCCGCGTTGCCGCTGCGCGGTCGGCGCTGGCGAGCACGAAGCCGAACAGGCCGCAGCCGCCGGTGAAATCGCGCCGCCACAGCGCATGGCCGGGATCGGACAGCAGCATGGGGCACATCACGCGCGCGACTTGCGGTTGGGCTTCGAGCCATTCGGCAATGGCCAGCGCCGAGCGGGACTGCGCCTCGAGCCTGAGGCCCATGGTGCGCAGGCCCCGCGAGGCGAGCGCTGCATCATCGGGCGAGACCACCTGCCCGAGTTCCTGCGCGGTGCGGCGGAGCGCGGTATACCAGCGCTTGCCAGCGCTCGCCGCGCCCATCATCAGATCGGAATGGCCGCCGACATGCTTCGACAGGCTCATCATCACGATATCGCCGCCGTGCGTGAGCGCGGAGAACCCGAGGGGGCTCGCCCAGGTGTTGTCGACCAGGCTGACCGCACCATGTTCGCGGGCGATGGCGGCGAGGGCGGGGATGTCGCACATCTCGAAGGTAAGGCTGCCCGGGCTTTCGAGCCACACGGCTTGCACGGGCTCGGCGAACAGGGCGCGGTAGGCGTCCACATCCTGTGGGTTGAAGAAGGTCGTCGTCACCCCCAGCCGCGCCAGCAGGCCGGTCGCCATGCTGCGCGTCGGGTCATAGGCGTTGTCGGCCATCAGCAGCCGGTCACCAGGTTTGAGCACGGCGAGCAGGCATCCGGCAATCGCCGCCACCCCGCTGGGATAGAGCACCGTGCCATGCGCGCCGGAGTCAAGCCCGGTCAGCGCATCGGCCAGCGCCCACTGGGTCGGCGAGCCGCGGCGCCCGTAGAAGAACTGGCCATCGGTGTTGGTCTTGCCCGCCTCGCGCCGCTGCGCATCGGTGTCGTAGAGGTGGGTCGAGGCGCGCCACACTGGCGGGTTGACCACCGGGCCGGTCCATTCCTTGCGCCGTCCGCCGCGCACCAACCTAGTGGCGGGCTTCATCGGTTTGTCGTCGCCGCCGCTCATGCTTCGGGGCCTTCTTGTTCGAAACCTTGCGCTTTGGGGGTTGCCGGATCGGCGCTCCATTCGCTCCAGCTGCCATCATAGAGCGCGGCCGTCTCGACCCCGATGAGGTGCAGCGCGAACAATAGCACGCTCGCGGTAACGCCGCTGCCGCAAGTGGTTGTGATCGGCCGGGCAAGGTCGATCCCGGCGGCAGTGAAGGCCGCGCTCAGCGCATCGGGCGATTTGTAGGTGTCATCGGCGTTCAGCACCTCGGTAAAGGGCAGGTTGAGCGCGCCGGGAATGCGTCCGTTGGGTCCGCCATGCACCGGATCGATGCCGCTGCCATAGACCCGGTCGACCGAGCGCGCGTCGAGCACTTGCTCGGCATGGCTATCGAGATTGGCGAGCATATCCGCCTTGCTACGCACGCGCTGCGCCGGGGCGAGGGTGGCAGGCGCGGCACGGGCAGTCGCAGGCGCGCCCGCTTCGAGCGCGCGTCCTTCGCTGCGCCACTTGCCAAAGCCGCCGTCTAGGATCGCGACGTTGTGTCGGCCAAGCGCGGCCAGCACGAACCACGCGCGCGCGGCGGTGCGGATTGCGCTGTCGTCATAGAGGATGATAGCGTCATCCGGTGCGATCCCGAGGCTCGCCAGCCGCTCGGCCAGCTGCGCAGGCGCCGGCATGGCATAGGGCACGTTCGATTCGGCGTCGAACAGGCTTGCAAGCCCCAGAAACCGCGCGCGGGGAATATGCGCGGCGGCAAATTCGCTTGCCGCATCGCGCGCCGCGGCGGGAAGGTGGTACGAGGCATCGAGCACCGCGAGGCCGGGCGTGCCCAGTCGGGCTTCCAACCAGTCGCTCGAAACAAGGCTTGGGACGGGTTCCATCATGACTTAGCGCCTAGCGCGCGAGCGCCCCGCCGCCAAGGGCGCGCTGGCGTCAAACCGTGGGCGGCGGATCGATTGGGCGCGCCGTCAGCTCGGGCAGCGCGCCGGGCGGGCCAGTCATCACCAACGGCTGGACGCGGCCCTCGCCGCCGCTGCCCGGCGTGCCGATCACGAAGCTCTTCGCCACCGCCTGCTGGCCGCCGCCCTCGATCGTGACATTGAGCAGGGGGATGAACAGCGGCGCTTGGCCATGCATCACCGGCGTGATCGCGGTCAGTGGCAGCACCACCTCGCCGCTGATGGTGCGGCTCTGGTGCGGACCGATCCGCTCCACCGGCAGCATATTCTGCGCGGCGGTCAGCGGCACCGCATTGCTCGCCCCGCGCTTGGCGCAGGCGAGCTGCACAGCGACGACAAGATCATTGACCGCGCGGTCTGACCGGTTGGCGAGGGTGAGGCGATAGCGCAAGGTGAACATCCGCAAGCTGCGGGTCGCGCCCGGAATCTCGAGGGCAAGGTCGATCCGCGGCAGCACCGGCTCTGCATCGGGATCCGGTATTGTTGGGGCCGCGGCGAGCCGCAGCACTTTGGGCTTGCGCCGCCGCCACAGCAGTAGCGCGCCAAGCAGGCTCGCCAGCAGCGCCGCGCCCGCCGCCAGCCAGCGCCATTCGAACGCGGGTGCGCCCGGTGCGTCAGAAGGCGCAAATGGGGGCGCTATCGTTATCGTGGGCGCAGTCATGGGGGCTGCCGCAGGCGCGCTTGGCGCAGAAGCTGCGGGGACGGGTTGCTCGAACGCGGGGATGCCGGCACCGCTCACCTCCGGCGCGAGCGGTGTGGCGGTTGGCGCGGGCGGCACAGCACGCGTGGCTGGCAGCGGGGTGACGGCCGCGCGCGGTGCGGGTTGCGCCTGTCGCGGGCGAGAGGGCCACGGGGATGGGCTCGATGCCGTCTCGTCGCTTAGCACCGGAGCAGGGGCGATCCGCGGCGCGGGTGTCGCGTTGCGCGGCGGGATCGCCACTCCGGCACGCTCGTCCGCCGGGCCAGCCGGGGCGGGTGTCGGGGTCGGCCGCGGCCGCGGCAATGAGAAACCGCCTGGCGCGCCCTGCGCGGCCAGCGGTATGGCAGCCGCCAGCGCGAGCAGCGCGGCAAAGGAGCGGAGCAGGAGAGGCAAAAAGCGGGTCATGGCAATCGGATGAGCAATGCTGGCGCGAGGCAGCTGAACAATTGCTGTGTCCCATAGGCAGCCCCGCAGCCGCGCGTCCAGTTACCGGGTTGCGCCCGTCCCCCATTCAAGGCAACAGCGCGGCATGAACACCACACCTACACAGCCCGGCGGCAAGCCGCAGTTCCTCGGCAAGGACACGCCGTTGCCCTCCTCGCCCAAGGAAGCGGTGCTTGATTACGTCCCCAATCCGCGCCCCGGCCTTACCTATCTGGTGCGCTTCGTCTCGCCCGAGTTCACCTCGCTCTGCCCGGTCACCAACCAGCCTGACTTTGCGCATCTGGTGATCGACTACGTGCCGGGCGAAACCATTGTCGAGAGCAAGAGCCTCAAGCTGTTCCTCGGGTCGTTCCGTAACCACAATGGCTTCCACGAGGATGTGACGGTCGGTATCGGGGTGCGATTGTTCGAGGAGATGCGCCCGCAATGGCTGCGCATCGGCGGCTACTGGTTTCCGCGTGGCGGGATCCCGATTGACGTATTCTGGCAATCGGGCACGCCGCCCGAAGGCCTGTGGCTGCCCGATCAGGGCGTCGCGTCCTACCGCGGGCGCGGCTAGTCAGGAGCCGAGTTCAAGCTGGACAAAGCGCGGCGAGCTCTTGTGCCCCTCGCGCCACTTGGCGAGCGGGAAGGCGCCTGCGTCCAGCGCTGCAAGCGGAATGCCGGCTTCGGCCAGCGCGTAGGGCGAGATGCGGTGGCGGGTCATGAAACCGCCGCTGCCGTCGCTGATCAGCGAGGTTTCGAACTTCAGGCCTTGGCTTGATTCGGTCGCGTTCACCACCTTGCTCACCACCAGCTGGCCGTGGCCCAGATCGAGCACCACTTCGGTGCCGACCGGCACCGCGGCCAGGCCATTGATGCGCGCGCCGGTTTTGGAAATATTGCGCAGGATCACGTCGTAATAGTGATCCTCATGGATCAGGCCGACTCTGCGGAAGATCGTGATGCGTTCGGCACGGTAGCGCGGCGGGCCGCTCGGCTTGAACAGCATTGATCCGTCAGCCATCTGCGCGAGCACCGCATCCTGAAAGATCGCGGGCGAATAGACATAGCCCTGCACCAAATCCGCGCCGCGCGCGCGCACCAGTTCGAGCTCGTCCATCGCCTCGACACCCTCGGCGACGGTCTCCATCCCCAGCGCCTTGGCCAGCGCGACGATTGCGGTGATGATTGCTGGGTTGATATCGCCGTTTTCGGTGCAGCCGCGCACGAAGCTGTGGTCGATCTTGAGCTTGTCGAAATGGCCGTGCTTCAAATAGGCGAGCGAGGAGTAGCCCGTGCCGAAATCGTCGAGCGCGAGCCGCACGCCGAGCTGCTTGACCTCGCGGAAGATCGCGTCGACCGCCTCGAGATCGCCGACGAACGCGCTTTCGGTGATTTCCAGCTCCAGCCGCGAGGGCTCGAGCCCCGATACGTCCAGAGCGTAGGCGACCGCCTTGCGGAAACCGGGGCGCAAGAATTGCTTGGCCGAAACGTTGACGGCCACCTTGATGCTCTCGGGCCACTGCATTGCATCGGTGCAGGCCTGGCGCAGCGCCTCTTCGCCGATCCGGACGATCAATTCGTCATTCTCGGCGATCGGGATAAAGTCAGCCGGCGCAATCGCGCCTTTCTCCTCATCGTGCCAGCGCAGCAAGGCCTCGAAGCAGCGCACCTCGTTGGTGACCGGATCGACCAGCGGCTGGTAAGCCAGCTTGAGATCACCACGATCGACCGCGTCGCGCAGCCGGTCGCCAAGCTCGGCGGTCTTGGAAGCGGCATCGCGAAGGTCGGTGGTGAAGAAACAGAAGGTGCCCCCGCGCGATTCCTTGGCGGCGTAAAGCGCCATGTCGGCGGCGCGGGTAAGCTCGTCGGCGAAGAGCCCGTCATAGGGCGCGATCGCGATCCCGACCGAGGTGCCGATGATCGCCTGGCGGCCATTGATCTGATAGGGCTGGGAAAGCGACTGGACAATCCGGTTGGCCAACTCGCCCAATGTGCCGCGATCATCCAGATCGGGCAGCAGCACCTGGAATTCGTCGCCCCCCAGCCGGCCGACCTCGCCCTTGTCCTTGACGATGCTCTTGATCCGCTCGGCCACCTGCTTGAGCAATTCGTCGCCCGCGAGGTGGCCCAGCATGTCGTTGACGTGCTTGAAGCGATCAAGGTCGAGCATCATCAGCGCGCAGCTGCGCTTGCTGGCGCGGAAGGCGCCGAGGGTCGCGGTAAGGCGTTCGCCCAGCTTGCGGCGGTTGATCAGGCCAGTGAGCTCGTCGACCTGCGATTGGCGTGCGGCCTGCATTTCGTGCACATACTGGCTGGTGATGTCGACCGCGCTGCCGCGATAGCCGAAGAACCTGCCAGTTGCATCGATCAGCGGACGGCCGTTGAGCCGCCACCAGCGCGTGCCCTGCTCGCTATTGCCGCCCTTGGTGGCGCTGACGGCGATGACGTGTTCTTCGATCTTCGAATGGGCCTTGATCTTGAAGCTGAGCGCGCGCTGATGCAGCGACCCGGCCTCGACCTCGATGTCGGTGAACACCTGCAGCACCGGCTTGCCGATCAGCTCCTCGCTGCCCGTGCCGAGATCCCCAAAGGCGCGTTGCGACAGGAAGGTTAGCCGTCCCTCGGCATCGGTGGCCCAGAACATGCCGATGCCGAGCTCCTCGACATCATTAAGCACGCTGGCGCGCGCGGGCAGGACAGGCGAATGCGCTTTCGGACCGGCAGCCGAAGGCCGAGCGCTCGCAATTTTCTTGCCCGCCTGTTCCCTGACTGACTTGAGAAAATCCAACGGCATTAACTGTCCTCATGCGAGCATTCGATGTGCGACCCGGAGAGCGGTGCGGAGCGTCTCGATAGACTTTTGAAAGTGACCCAAGTTTAACTCCATGACATCTAACCAAAGGCAGTTGAAAAACCGTTACGACCGGCTGGCGGTGCATTTTTCGCACCAGGTGTTCAGGTAACCGGAACATCCTGACCCAACGCGCGTTATTGTCGCTCAAGCCTTGAGAAAAATAATATTACCCTCAAGCTTTTGTGGTGAAATTTTTTGCATGCCGCTGTGCGCCTGGGGATCAGCGCCAGCGGTTGGCGGACTATCTTGGGGAAGCAATGATGCCTGAAACCGGTGCAGGCGCTGGCGGGAGTGTCGTGCAGGTCAATCGCGTGCGCACCCGTGCCGATTGGGATGCCATGCGCGCTGCCGCGCTGGCTGATCCGGGCGCGTTCCACGGCGAGATTGCCGGGCGGGGCATGCACTGGTTCGTGGCCGATTGCGGTGCTTCCGGCGCGTGGCTGGCGCGCGGCGCGGATGGCCGCTGGCATGGCTGGGACGCGGCCACCGCGCTGCCGGTCAGCCCCGATCTGCCTGCTGATTTCACGCCGTGGCACACCGGTTTTGACGGCTCTGTCGCGCCGCATTGGCGCTGGTTCGTGGGCGGGCGCACCAATGCGGCCTTCTCCGAACTGGATCGCCACGTGCTCTCAGGCCACGGCGATGAGGCCGCGCTGGTGTTCGAGGGCGACCGCTGGGACATGTCGGCCGACGGCGGCAAGGGCGCGCCGCTGGATTGCTTCACGGTCAGCCGCAAGCGCCTGCTGCTCGAAGTGGCGAAATGCGCGGTCGCGCTCGAGACGCTGGGACTGAAGCCGGGCGACCGCATGGCATTGAACATGCCGAGCATCGTACCGCAGATTTACTGGACCGAGGCTGCCAAGCGGATGGGCGTGGTCTACACCGCCGTGTTCGGCGGCTTTTCCGACAAGACCCTGTCCGACCGGATCGCCGACACCGGCGCGCGGGTGATCGTGACGTCCGACGGTTCTTATCGCAACGCACAGGTTGCCGGGTTCAAGAACGCCTATACCGATCCCGCGCTCGACAATTTCGTGCCCGTCACGACGGCGCTCGCGATCCTTTCGGGCCTCGACATGGGTCTACCCGATGCTGATGCGGCCACCATCGTCGATACGGTGCGCGAGGCGCTGGGCGGAGAGATCACGGTTGACCGTTCGGACGTGATGCGCGGCGTGGGCCGGGCGTTGATTAATCTGGGCGCGGAAGGCCGGATCAGCACCGCTGATGCGGCGCGGGTGCGGATCGCGATTGCCTCCAGCCTCGTCACCCTACCGCCGCGCGTCGAAGCGGTGATCGTGGTGCGCCACACCGCGCAGCCCGACGTGATCTGGCGCGAGGAACGCGACCGCTGGAGCCATGAGCTGACCGATGCGGCGCTGGTCACCGTGCTGGAGAGGGCGCACGGGGCCGGGTTCGCGGTAACGAACGAAGACGACCTGCTGGCGCTCTCCGACAGCGATTTCGTCCAAGCGATCTGGGCCTCGTCGAAGCCCCTGCCGGTCGATGCTGATTACCCGATGTTTTTTATTTACACCTCGGGTAGCACCGGCAAGCCCAAGGGCATTGTCCATCCGCACGGCTATGCCGCAGGCGTGGCCGAGACGATGGCGGCGAGTTTTGACGCGCGTCCGGGTGATACGCTGTTCGTGGTCGCCGATCCAGGCTGGATTACCGGGCAGAGCTACCTGATTTGCGCGCCGCTGATGACGCGGGTGACAAGCCTCGTCTCCGAAGGCTCGCCGGTGTTCCCGCACGCAGGCCGCTTCGCTTCGATGATCGAGCGGCACAATGTCCGCATCTTCAAGGCGGGCGTGACCTTCCTCAAGGCGATCATGTCCGATCCGGCGAACTTGGCCGAGCTCGACCGCTACGACATGAGCGGCTTGCGGGTCGCGACCTTCTGCGCCGAGCCGGTCTCGCCATCCGTGCAGGCCTTCGGGATGGAGCACGTGACGCCGCGCTACATCAACTCCTACTGGGCGACCGAGCACGGCGGGATCGCCTGGACGCATATGTTCGGCAATGACGACTTCCCGCTGCGCCCTGATGCGCACGCCTATCCGCTGCCGTGGATTGTCGGCGATGTGTGGGTCGAGGACGAGGACGGCGTGCCTGCCGATGCGCCCTTCGCTCGCGCCGATGCAGGCGGCGTGCCGTGGCGGCGTGCGGAAATGGGCGAGAAGGGCGAAATCGTTATCGCCGCGCCCTATCCCTATCTCGCACGCACCATCTGGGGCGATATCGAAGGCTTCAAGGTTTCCGATGGCAGTGTCGATCCCGCATGGCGCGGCGATGCCGCCCGCTGGGAGGATGGTTATTGGCGCCGTTGGAAGGGCGCTTGGGCCTATACCCAGGGCGATTTCGCGATTGCGCATGAAGACGGCTCGTTCTCGCTCCACGGGCGCAGCGATGACGTCATCAATGTCTCGGGCCACCGCATGGGGACCGAAGAGATCGAAGGCGCGGTGCTGCGCGACAAGGCGCTCGCGCCGGACTCGCCGGTCGGCAATGTGCTGGTGGTCGGCGCGCCGCACCGCGAGAAGGGCCTGACCCCGCTCGCCTTCGTGGTGCCGGGCCCCGGCCGCAAGCTGACCATCGAGGACAAGCGCCGGCTGTTCGATCTCGTGCGCACCGAGAAGGGCGCGGTCGCCGTGCCCGCCGACTTCATCGAAGTCTCGCAATTCCCCGAGACCCGCAGCGGCAAGTATATGCGCCGCATGGTCCGCGCGTTGGTGGTGGGCGAGGATGTCGGCGACGTCACAACGTTGCGCAACCCCGAGGCGCTGGACGAATTGCGCACCGTCATCGCTGACTGGCAGCGCAAGCAGCGGATGAGCGACGAGCAGGCTCTGTTCGATCGCCACCGCTATTTCCTCGTGCAGTATAACAGCGTCGCCCCCGGCAAGCAGGTCGCGACCGTCACCGTCACCAACCCGCCGGTCAATGCACTCAACGAACGCGCGATTGACGAGCTGGTGATGGTTACCTCGACTTTGGCGCGCGACGATAATGTCGTGGCGGTGGTGTTCACCGGCGAGGGCACATCCTCCTTCGTCGCGGGCGCGGATATCCGCCAGATGCTCGAGGAAATCCACACGGTCGAAGAGGCGATGGTGCTGCCCAACAATGCGCACCTCGCCTTCCGCACGATCGAGCAGATGGGCAAGCCCTGCGTCGCGGCGGTGCAGGGCGTGGCGCTGGGCGGGGGGATGGAGTTCGCGCTCGCCTGCCATTACCGCATCGCCGAACCGGTGGCGCGCTTCGGCCAGCCCGAGATCCGCCTGCGGTTGATGCCCGGCTATGGTGGCACCCAGCGCCTGCCGCGCTTGTTGCTGGACCGGCGCGGGGATGAAGGCCTGCGCGATGCGATGGACCTGATCCTTGGCGGGCGCAGCATTGATGCCGAAGCGGCAGAAGCGATTGGCTTTGTCGATGAGCTGGTAGGCGGATCGGCGGACGCGCTGGCAGCGGCGCATGCGGCAGTTCGCGACTATGTGAAGCACGGCGAGGACAGCCCCTTGGGCGCCGCATTTGCCGAGCGTCATGCGGCGGCAGAGCGTTGGGATACTGCCGCGAACGTGAGTCTCGACAGCGTGATGGCGGATGATTTCCTCCAGCGCATCCTGCGGCAGCTCGATTGGGCCGGGCGCGGACCAGCGGGCGCGCGGGCGCTCGAAGCCGTGCGCGTGGGCCTCGAACAAGGCATCACTGCCGGGCTGGCGTGCGAGGCCAAGCTGTTCTCCGAAGCGATCGTCGATCCCGAAGGCGGCAAGACCGGCATCCGCCAGTTCATGGACAAGGTCGCTCCGCCGCTGCCCGTCCGGCGCGATGGCGTGTGGATCGATGCCGAGCATGAAATGCGCGGCCAAGCCTTGGAGGCGGCGGGCGATCTGCTGCCCGTGGGCGCACCGTTCTATCCCGGCGTCACCCCGATCCCGGGTCACCAATACGCCTTCGGCATCGCCCGCGATCCCGATACCGGCGCCCCGCGGTTCGGCCCGCCTGCGAGCCACGAGAAGGAGCTGATCGTCAAGGTGCCCGAGCCTGCGCCCAACGAGGCGCTGCTCTACATGCTGACTAGCGAGGTCAACTTCAACGACATCTGGGCGCTGACCGGCATCCCGGTCTCGCCCTTCGATAGCCACGAGGAAGACGTCCAGATCACCGGATCGGGCGGGATCGCGCTGGTCGCGGCGCTTGGGTCAGAGACGCGCGCGCAAGGCCGGATCAAGGTCGGCGATCTGGTGACGGTCTATTCGGGCACCAATGACCTGCTCAGCCCGCTGGTCGGCAATGATCCGATGTATGCCGATTTTAGCATTCAGGGCTACGAGACCGAGACGGGCAGTCATGCGCAGTTCCTGAC
>Ga0315899_10002256_pt1 | contig 21386 bp, 15 predicted proteins | sample LakEriMetagenome_2_FD_203518 | JGI IMG/M metagenome (GOLD analysis project Ga0315899, IMG submission 203518) | Freshwater fungal communities from buoy surface, Lake Erie, Ohio, United States - Buoy 4 MA112 | ecosystem: Environmental > Aquatic > Freshwater > Lake | place: USA: Lake Erie, Ohio... | reverse complement strand
CTGCAAGGATTGCTTGGCGCCGAGGCGCATGATGGAGCCCTTGCCGAAGGCCCTTTCGATCTGGCTGAGCGCTGCGTCGAGCGCTTTTCCCTTATCCATGCCCCATCCCCGATGCTGGTGTGTAACTTGAGGTAATTTCAACCATAACGCGATTTTGGCCGGAACTACCACAACTTATGGCAGGGAGGCCAGAAAATTCGTCATCGCCCCGCCACAAGGCCCTGAGGCCTCGATTCGGTGCAAGGGGAAGATGCCGGAGACGTAGGGGTTTGGCAAGAACAAAAATAGAACAAAAATGACTAGGAAACTAAAATCCTATTTTGCTCAGCTAGTTGCCCGCTGCCTTTCTGCCCATCACCCCGCCGCGCGAATCCCCCGGCTGCGGATCACCTCGCCCCATTTGGCAAGCTCCCGCGTCCAGTAATCATCAAACTCTGCCGGGCTATCGCCAAGCGGCTCCGTCCCCTGCGTGATCATCTGCTGGCGAAAGGCCGGGTCATCCACCGCCGCGCGCACCGCGCCAGCCAGTCGTTCCACCACCACGCTGGGTAGGCCCGCCGGCCCCATCAGCGCCATATCGGTCGAGGAATCAAACCCCGCGACGCCCGATTCCGCCAGTGTCGGCAATTCCGGCAGCAAGGAACTACGCGTGGCTGTGCCCACCGCCAGCAATTTCAGCGTGCCTGCGGCGCGATGCGGCAGTGAAGATACCGCATCAATGAAGGACATTTGCGTCTCACCTGCCACCACGGCCTGCATGGAAGGCGCGCCGCCGCGATAGGGCACATGCAGCATCTTAAGCCCCGCAATCGCCATCAGCATTTCACTCGCCAAATGGCTTGATGCGCCAATCCCGGCTGAGGAGAAGGAAACCTGTTCTGGCCTGGCGCGCACATAGGCCAGGAATTCAGCGATATTGTTCACCGGCAAGCCAGGATGCACGCAAAGCGCCTGCGGCGTGCGCCCCACCAGGCTGATGCCCGTAAAGCCCGCGCGATTATCATAAGGCAGCGGGCTGATCAGATGGGGCGCGATGGCATAGGTGCTGTTCGTAGCAAACAGCAGCGTATAGCCATCAGGCCGCGCGCGGGCGACAGCGCCATGCCCGATTGTGCCCGAAGCGCCAGCGCGATTATCCACAACGAATTGCTGCCCGAAAGCCTGGCTGAAGCGCTGCGCGAAAAGCCGCGCCATGGTGTCGGAAGAACCACCTGCGACCCAGGGATTGATGATCTGCACCGGGCGCGCGGGCCAGACCTCCTGCGCGGAGGCGTGGCGCAGTGCGGGTGCGGCGAGCAGACCGACTAAAACCACGCGGCGTTGGATGGAATGCATGGAGGCCTCCTTCAGCTTTGAACTAATTCAATGACCAGATTGCGGTGCTTGTCCACGGAAACTAGTGCCCCAGGTGGAATAACGCAGGTTGATTCGCGTTCTTCCACCAGCGCCGGGCCAGCGAAAGCCGCACCTGGCGCCAAGCGGTAGCGGTCATAGACCGCGCAATCGCACCAGCCATGGCCTTCAAACAACGCGCGCCTTACGCCGCGCTGCGCTTCGCCTGCCTCGGCCTGTTGCGCGCCTTCCATGGCGATATCGCGCCCCGGTGCAGAAGCCGCGAGCCGCCAGGTCAGCGCTTCAATCGGCAGCCCATCCAGGGCGCGGCCGAATCGTTCCCGATAGGCAGCAAGGAAATTCTGTTCAATCGCGGCGGCATCAAGCTTGCCGGGGGTAAGGCTTGGCATGGGCACGGGGATTTCAAACCCCTGGCCGACATACCGCATATCCGCCGCCGGTTTGTAAATGATATCAGCAGGATCAGCGCCGGCCCCCAGCAGCAGGCCGCGCGCTTCCGCAACCATCTCGGCGTAAAGCGCGGCAATTTTCGCCCAATCGAGCCTCTCCAACCGACCCACAAGGCTGCGCACCAAATCAGTTGCGGGTGGGGCGACCAGAAAGCCAATCGCGGAAGCCACACCGGCGCCGAGTGGCACCAGCACGCGCTTGATCTTCAGCAGCCGCGCCAAATCACACGCATGCACCGGCCCCGCACCGCCAAAGGCAATCAGCGTAAAGCGCCGCGGATCGCGGCCCTTTTCCGCCATATGCATGCGGGTTGCCGCCGCCATGGTCTCATCCACAATGCGGCGAATGCCAAGCGCGGCATCATCGGCACTCACGCCCAATTTTGCGGAAAGATCACCACTCACGGCACGCGTCACAGCGGGCAGATCAAGCGCCATTTCGCCACCCAGGAAATAGGCGGGGTCGAGCCGGCCCAGCACTAGATCGGAATCGGTGACGGTGGGCTCAACACCGCCGCGCCCGTAGCAGATGGGGCCGGGCTTGGCGCCGGCGCTGCGTGGGCCAACCTTCATCAGCCCGGAAGCGGGATCAACCCGCGCGATGGAACCACCGCCTGCGCCGATTTCAATCATATCTACCACGGATACTTTCAATGGCAGGCCGGAACCCTTCTGAAAGCGCCGCACACGCCCCGCTTCGAAATCGAATTTGCGGTCCGGCGCGCCATTCTGGATCAGGCACATCTTGGCCGTGGTGCCGCCCATGTCATAGGAAATCACCTGATCCAGCCCGGCGCGTTGCGCGAGCCATGATGCCGCCATCGCACCCGCGGCCGGCCCGCTTTCAATCAACCGGATCGGGTAATCCTTCGCCTCCTGCACTGAAGCAATGCCGCCGCCCGAGAGCATCACATAAAGCGCCCCCGTCACGCCCATCGCGGCGAGGGATGCTTCAAGTTTTGCGAGATAGCGCTGCATGCGCGGCTGCACATAGGCATTGGCGCAGGCGGTGCTGATGCGTTCAAATTCGCGGATTTCCGGCGCCACAGCGGAAGAAAGCGTCATGGGCAGATCAGGATAAAGCCCGCGAATCACCTCAGCTGCGCGGCGTTCATGGCGCGGGTCACGCCAGGCATGCAAAAAGCCTATCGCCAGCGCTTCAACCTTCTCAACTTCCACCAATTGGCGCGCGGCGGCGATCAGCGCGGCCTCATCCAGGGGCAGCAATATGTTGCCCTGCACGTCCAGGCGCTCGGGCACTTCCAGGCGCAAATGGCGCGGCACCAGCGTGGGCGGCGCTTCCAGGAAAAGATCATACAAATCATAGCGGATTTCGCGCCCGATCTCGATGGAATCGCGGAAGCCGTCGGTGGTGAGCAAGCCCACCTTGCAGCCGGTGCGTTCAATGATGGTATTCGTCACCAGCGTCGTGCCATGCACAATACTGTGCAAATCGCCGGGCTTCAGGCCGGTTTCCTCCAGCAGCCGCGCAATGCCGGCGACAATCGCTTCCGATGGATCATCCGGCGTCGTGAGCCGCTTGCCGGTCGCCACCAGATTGCGCGCTGGATCATGCAATACGAAATCGGTGAAGGTACCACCAACATCAACGCCGATGCGTGCTGTCGCGTTCATGGCTTGGCTCCGTAATCACGTGTGGCGCCTTGGGCAGAGACATAGCCATCGCGGATATCCTCCGCCAATGCTTCAGGATCGCGCGTTGCGGGGTCTCCATAACCGCCGCCACCAGGATAGAGCAGCGTCACCCGCGTCCCAGGGGCGACCGTGGTGCGGGATTTCGGATGCGGGCGCGTGCCATCATCAAAGGCAATCACCGCAGTACCGCCCGCGCCGCCACCCAAAACGCCCTGCGCCGGATGGTCGCGCCGGTCGGAAAGCAAGGAAAGCCGCACCTCATCCGGGGCGCGCACTTCGATCTCCACCTCCTGCCCAAGCCCGCCACGGAAGCGCCCCGCGCCGCCGGAATCCGCGCGCAGTCTTTTCTTCCACACCACCAAAGGTGCCACACTCTCATACGCCTCAATCGAACCGGCGCCGACATTGGTCGGGAAGGCCGTGGTCGGCAGCCCATCGCGATGCGGCGAAGCGCCCATACCGCCCGAGGCGAACAAGACTTGGGAGAACCGATCCCCTGCGCCATCCAACCCGCTGAACAGCGCGCGCATGGTGGGCGCGCCGCCGCATTCTGCAATGATCTTGTCCGGCATGATGGGGGCGAGTGCCTTATAGATCGCACCCGCCAGCAAATGCCCGGTCAATTGCCGCGCGCTGCACGCCGCCGGGAAGCGCGGGTTCAGAATGCTGCCCTCAGGCGCGCTGACGGTAATCGCGCCGTAGGATCCCTCGTTGCGTGGTGTGAAAGGGTCCAGCGCGCATTTCACCGGATAAACCGAATAGGCATGGGTGTAATTCATCACGCAATTGATGCCGCGATCCACCTGCTTGGAACTGCCGGCGAAATCAATATGCATCGTCTCACCCTTGATGGTGACGGCGCAGACAATGCGCGTAATCGCCTCATCAAAGCCATCGGCTTCCAGGGTGGAGTGCCAGGTGCCATCAGGCAGGGCCGCGATGGCGCGGCGCATGGCGGCATCCGCCCGCTGATGCAGGGCAGCGCCCAGCCCTTGTAGATCAGGCAGGCCCGTATCGCCCAGAAACTCATCCACGCCGCGCGCGCAGACCTCATTCGCAATCACCTGCGCTTCCAGATCGCCCATCACTTGCCGCGGCAGGCGCACATTCGCGAGCAGGACTTCCACCAAATCCTCATTGCGTTTGCCGGCGCGAAACAGGCGGGAAGGGGGGATGCGGATGCCTTCTTCAAACAATTCGCGGCAATCGGCGGACCACAGCGCGCCGCCGACATCGGGCGAATGGGAAATGGAACCGGCGAAGCCAACCAACCGCCCTTGGTGAAAAATCGGATTGACCGCAGTGAAATCCGGCAAATGCCCGGTGGCAAGCCAGGGATCATTCGTGATCACGCAATCACCTTGCTGCCAAGTCTCGGCCGGGAAGCGTTCCAGAAAGGTCTTGGTCGTTTTCGGCAGAATGCAGGAGAAGGAGGCAATGCCCCCAGTGTTTTCGCTGATCGAATCCCCATTGCGATCCATTAGCACCGTCGCGAAGTCATTTGATTCGCGGACAATGGTGGAAAAGGCCGTGCGCAACAGGCCAGTAGCGGCCTCATCGGCAATGGAAATCAGGCGGGACCAGTAGATTTCCAGGCTGATGGGATCAAAGGTGTCGTGCCGATCATGCGTTGCCATAATGCTCTACCCCAAGGCGCGCCATGCGCTGCGCATGGCGCGCGCATCGGACGCCCGGATGGTAAGCGCGTCAAGTCAATCGGGCTTTGCTTCTTCGGGGGGCGCGATGGTGATCAGGCCAAGCTTCATCATCCAGACCATGCCCATGGCGGCGCGCGGGCGCTGGCCCGGCGGAAGCGTGCCACCCAGTTCCCCCGCTGTCATGCTGCCTTGCGCCAGGCGTTCCAGCATCGCTTGAAAGCCGTTGAGCGAAGGCAGCAACGAACCACGAGAGACCGCGCCAGGAATGGCCGCGCGCTGGCGCAACAGATCAAGATTTGCGCCCGGCACAAGGGTAACGCGCTGCTTGGGATCAAGCCGATTTGTTGGATAATCCGCGAATAGCATGAAGGGATCGGGGCGCGTCGGCGCGGCTTGACGCCCTGGGACCAGTGGCGCGAATTCCGTGGCCTTGGCACGAATGCGCGCCTGTTCGTCCCACAGCGCAAGATACTGCGGAATGATGGCCGACCAATCATACATCCGCCGCGCGCGTAGTCTTGCCGCTTCCGCCATCTGCCGGCGCAAATTGGCATCTTCCGCCAGGCGATAATAGGCATCCGCCGCCGCACCAATATCCATGGCAATGGCCTGAGAGGTCGCGCGCAAATAGGCGTTATAATCATCCGCGCCCATCTGATAGCGCATCGCAATGGAACTGCCATTGCCGCCCATCATGGTCGGAATGCGAAACCCTGTGACGCCATCTTCCACCGTGTCGCGAAAGCCATCCCAATCCGTCACCACAACCGGCAACCCCGCCGCCATGGCCTCCACCGGGGCCAGGCCGAAGGTTTCCTGGATGTTATCCACGGGCAGGGTGAAGATATCCGCCGCCGCCCAGGCTTTTGTGCGGATTTCGGCATTCTGGCCATCCAGCAAATGCACCTTCACATCCGGGCAGGCCTGGGTTGCGGCGTCGGTAAAGGCGGGGCGTGATCCATCGCCTTCAATCCAGCCCGTCAGCAGCAGATGAAGCTTTCGCCCCTTTCGCTCGGCTGCCTTTTGCAGGGCCAGAAACATCGGCAAAGGCGAGAATTTCGTTGCATTGGACAAACGCGCCACCAGGATAATGGCGATATTCTCCGCCCCAATGCCCAATTCCTGGCGATAGGCAGCACCCAGGGCAGGGTCGCGGCGGAAGGCATCGCAATCAACGCCAAGCGGGATCATGGGCAGCATCGGCACGCCGGCGCGCGTCGCCCCCATGGCGCCTTGCAGATAGGCCACATTTTCCTGCAATTGCCGCCGCACCATGCTCTGCACCGCGCGGGAGGTGCAGATGATGGCATCCCAGGGCTGCACCGGGGCGGTCAGGGAATGGGCCAACGCGTCCATCACCCGATCGGTGGAGGTTGTATGCGTCACACCGCATAGGCTGAAAGCGCGCTGATTCCCCGACCGCCGGCGCCAATAGGCGTAGGATTCCAGCCCAGGGCCGGGCAGGAACAAGGTGCCGGCTTCGGCCACCGGGCGCTGATCCTCATAGCCTGCGGTGCGCACTTGCAAACCCGGCGCACGGGCCTGGATTTCCGCAGGAAAATCCTTCGCCTCCCGGTCATTCAGCATCAGGCCAACCAGGCTTTCCAGCCCGCCATGGCGGAGCAGGCCATTCAGGAAACTATCGCCCGCAACGCGCCGGCCCAGCATGGCGCGGCCCTGCGAAACGTAACCATCAGCGGCATAAAGAATGGCAACAGAACGGGTCATGGGACATCGCACCTGAAAGGATACACCGTCACTAATTCCTTCACCGCAAAGGATCAATGCCGCTTGGATTGTGGGGGCGCCCTGGTCGGGGTAAGCGCGAACCATGCAGCTTGTTGAGGAAAGCGACTCGAAGTCCAAAGGGACGGCGCCTGGGCCATGGTCGGCCTATCAGGCGCGCCTTGCGACCGGCGAATTGGCGCCCGATCCCGCCCAGGCTGCGGCGATGGAGCGTTTGCAGGCCCTTTGGCAGGCGCTGCGCGGCTATGACCCCGCCCCCTTGGACGTCGCACCCAAGCCCGCCGGGCTGCTCGGGCGACTTTTTGGCCGCACCACCGCCCCACCGCGCCCGGAGCCACCGCAGGGGCTTTATCTGGTGGGCGAGGTCGGGCGCGGCAAATCCATGCTCATGGACCTGTTTTTTGAAACAGCCGAGGTGCCGCGCAAGCAAAGGCTCCATTTCCATGCCTTCATGCAGCAGGCGCATCGGCGCATTCATGGCTGGAAGCAGGTGCATGGCGATAGCGCGGACCCCATCCCGCCCTTGGCCGATTCGGTCGCCGCCGATGCCGCTTTGCTCTGTTTTGACGAATTCCAGGTGCATGACATTGCCGATGCCATGATCCTGGGCCGGTTGTTTGAGGCGCTTTTTGCCCGTGGTACAGTGATGGTCGCGACGTCCAACACTGCCCCGGATGATCTGTTCAAGGGCCAGCCTGGGCGGGACGCCTTCCTGCCCTTCATCGCGCTCATCAACCGGCATGTGGAGGTCTGGCCGCTCGCCGCCGCCCGGGATTACCGGCGTGAGAGGATCAGAAGCCTGCCCACTTGGCATGTCCCCGCTGATGGCAGGTCCGAAGCCGCCTTGGATGCCGCTTTCGCGGAGCTCACCGGCCAGGCGCAGGGGGTGCCCATGGAGCTTCCCTTGCTAGGTCGGGTGATTGAGGTGCCGGAAGCCGCCCGCGGCGTGGCGCGGTTCGACTTCAACCAGCTTTGTGGCAAGCCCCTGGGACCCGCGGATTACCTGGCCATTGCCCAGGCCTTCCATAGCCTGGTGGTGGATGACATCCCCCGCCTGGGGCCGGAGAACTTCGACAAGGCGCGCCGCTTCATCACCTGCATAGACACGCTTTACGAACACCGCTGCAAGCTGGTGGCGAGTGCCGCATCAAGCCCCGATCAGCTTTATGAACGCGGCACTAATGCAGCGATGTTTGAGCGCACAGCCTCTCGGCTGACCGAAATGCAAAGCCAGGAATACCTGGCCCTGCCGCATCTGGGCGGGCAGGGCGCTGCCTGAGCCCAGCCCGCCTTGCCGGGCGAAGGCTTCGGGGCTAGGAGTCGGGCGTTTTCCAGGCAAGGTTTAAGGAAGCGACATGGCCCGCAATAAAATTGCTTTGGTCGGCGCCGGTAATATCGGCGGCACTTTGGCTCATCTCATTGGTCTCAAGGAACTTGGCGACGTCGTGATGTTCGATGTCTTCCCCGGCGTTGCCGCGGGCAAGGCGCTGGACCTCATGCAATCCGGCCCGGTGGATGGGTTTGATTCGCACATGGTCGGCACGGGCGATTATGCCGCCATTGCCGGTTCCGATGTGGTGATCGTCACCGCTGGCTTCCCGCGCATGCCGGGCATGAGCCGCGATGATCTGGTGGCGAAGAATGCCGGCGTGATCGCCCAAGTGGCGGAAGGCATCAAGAACCATTGCCCGAACGCCTTTGTGATCGTCATCACCAACCCGCTTGATGCGATGGTGTGGGTGATGCGCGAAAAATCGGGCCTGCCGCATAACAAGGTTGTCGGCATGGCGGGCGTGCTGGATTCCTCGCGCTTCCGGCTGTTTCTGGCGCATGAATTCAATGTGTCGGTGGAAGATGTCACCGCCTTCGTGCTGGGCGGGCATGGCGATACCATGGTGCCGCTAACGCGTTATTCCACGGTGGCCGGCATTCCCGTACCTGATCTGATCAAGATGGGCTGGACCACGCAGGAAAAGATTGATGCCATCGTGGCGCGCACCGCCAATGGCGGCGGCGAAATCGTGAAGCTTCTGGAACGCGGTAGCGCCTTCTATGCGCCGGCGGCTTCCGCCATCGCCATGGCGGAAAGCTACTTGAAGGACAAGAAGCGCGTGCTGCCCTGCGCTGCCTGGCTCACCGGCCAATATGGCATCAAGGATCTTTATGTCGGCGTGCCTGTCGTGATTGGCGCGGGCGGCATTGAGCGTATCGTCGAAATTGAATTGAACCCGGCTGAGCAAGCCGCTTTCGATAAAAGCTGCGCTGCGGTGCAGGAATTGATCGAAGCGTCACGCAAGCTGGTAGGCTGAACAGCCTGGGGCCAGGTATTGCCTGGCCCTTTTCGCATCCGGACCGGAGGCATTTTGAATGAATATCCATGAATATCAGGCGAAGGAACTGCTGCGCCGCTATGGCGTTGCCGTTCTTGAAGGCCATGTCGCCTGGAATGCCGAGGAAGCCGCCGCGGCAGCGGCCAAGCTCCCTGGCCCGGTCTATGTGGTGAAATCACAAATCCATGCGGGTGGGCGCGGCGATGGCCGCTTCATGGAAGACCCGAATGGCAAGGGCGGCGTGCGTGTGGTGAAATCCGCCGCCGATGTGAAGGCCGCCGCTGATGCCATGATCGGCAAGACGCTGGTGACCAAGCAAACCGGCCCCGCCGGAAAGTTGGTGTCGCGCGTTTATGTGGAAGATGGCTGCGATATCGCCCGCGAACTTTACCTCGGTCTGCTGGTGGACCGCGCGACCTCGCGGCTCACCATCATGGCGTCCACTGAAGGCGGGATGGAAATCGAGGAAGTCGCGGAAAACCATCCCGAGAAAATCCTGAAGGTCGCGATTGACCCTGCTTCGGGGGTTTCAGGCTTTCATGCGCGCAAGCTCGCCTTCGGGCTTGGGCTGACCGGCAAGCAGGTTTCATCCTTCACCAAATTTGTGCTGGCGCTCTACGGCGCCTTTGTTGAACTTGATTGCGCGATTGTTGAAATCAATCCGCTGGTTGTGACCGGCGCGGGTGATATTGTCGCGCTCGACGCCAAAGTATCCTTCGATGACAGCGCCCTGTTCCGCCACAAGGACCTTGAGGCGCTCCGCGATGATACGGAAATGGACCCGAAGGAACTCGACGCGGTCAAGAATGACCTGAACTACGTGGCTTTGGATGGTGAGATCGGCTGCATGGTGAATGGCGCGGGCCTGGCCATGGCGACGATGGATATCATCAAGCTTTATGGTTCAAGCCCGGCGAACTTCCTGGATGTGGGCGGCACCGCCACGGCAGCGCGCGTGACGGAGGCGTTTCGCATCATCACGTCCGATTCCAACGTGAAGGCCATTCTGGTCAATATCTTCGGCGGCATCGCGAAATGCGACATGATCGCAACGGGCATTGTGGAAGCGACCAAGACGCTGTCACTGAAAGTGCCTTTGGTGGTGCGGTTGGAAGGCACCAATGTGGATTTGGGCAAGAAGATCCTTGCAGATAGCGGGCTTGCCATTATTGCCGCAGATAATCTTGCCGATGCAGCGAAGAAAGTCGTCGCTGCTGTGAAGGGGGCCTGAACCATGGCTGTTCTTGTCAACGCCAATACCCGCGTGATGACCCAGGGCTTTACCGGGGCGCAGGGCACCTTCCATGCCGAACAGGGCATTGCCTATGGTTCGACGTATGTCGGCGGTGTCACGCCCGGCAAGGGCGGCACCACCCATATCGGCCTGCCGGTTTTCGATACCGTGGCCGAATGCATGGCCAAGACCGGCGCCAATGCGTCCGTGATCTATGTGCCGCCGCCCTTCGCCGCGGATGCCATTCTGGAAGCGATTGACGCGGAAGTGCCGCTGATCATTTGCATCACGGAAGGCATTCCGGTGCTGGATATGGTCAAGGTGAAGCGGGCGCTGGATGGCTCCAAATCCCGTCTGGTTGGGCCGAATTGCCCGGGTGTGATCACGCCGGGCGCCTGCAAAATCGGCATCATGCCGGGGCATATCCATAAGCCTGGGTCGGTTGGCATCGTCTCCCGTTCTGGCACGCTGACCTATGAAGCGGTGGCGCAAACCACGGCGGCCGGGCTTGGCCAATCAAGCTGCGTGGGTATTGGCGGCGACCCGGTGAAGGGCATGGACTTCATCGAAGTGCTGGAGATGTTCCTGGCGGACCCAGATACCAAATCCATCGTCATGATTGGTGAGATTGGCGGGCAATCCGAAATCCTGGCCGCCGAGTACCTGAAGCGGGAGAATTTCGCCCCCGGCAAGCCGAATAAGCCGGTGGTGGGCTTCATCGCTGGCGCCACGGCGCCTCCGGGGCGGCGCATGGGCCATGCCGGGGCGGTGATTTCTGGCGGGGCGGATACCGCAGAAGCGAAAATGGCCGCGATGAAAGCTGCGGGGATTCACGTTGCGGATAGTCCTTCTGCGCTAGGCTCCACCATGGTCAAGGCGCTTGGTGGCTGATTTCACCCAAATGTAGAATTGGGGGGCTGCCGCAACGGGCGCTAAGGCCTTATGCTCGCAGCCCTCTGCCCCGGTGCCGGGGCGCTGCACGGCACCACAAGAATACATCCGCCCATCCCCTGCTGGGGAAGACGAGGCGGGAGGGAGAAGGTTGATGGCCGGAGTGGATATTCTCGCAACCGCGATGACGGGGGCGAATGCTGCTTATCTTGCGGATCTCTACGCGAGATGGACAGAAAATCCCGGAAGCGTGGACCCCACCTTTGCGGAGCTTTTCGCTTCCCTGAATGATGAAGCCCGCGCGGTGCTGACGGATGCCTCTGGCGCTTCCTGGGCACCCCGTATTCGCGGCGCTTTCGGGCCTGATCCCGAAAAGCCCGCCCCCGCCAAGGGCGCCAAGCCAGGTGCGGCGGACCCGGAAGCCACGCGCCGCGCGGTGCTGGATTCGATCAGGGCGCTGATGCTGATCCGCAGCTATCGCGTGCGCGGGCATCTGGAAGCGCGGCTTGATCCGCTCGGCCTGCAAGTGCCCAAGCCCCATCCGGAACTTGACCCCAAGACCTATGGCTTCACGGATGAGGATTTGGATCGGCAGATCTTCCTTGATTTCGTGCTGGGTAAGGAAACCGCCAGCCTGCGTGAAATCCTCGCCATCTGCCGCGCTTCCTATTGCGGTTCGATCGGCGTTGAATTCATGCATATCCAGGATCCGGATCAGAAATCCTGGATCCAGCGCCGCATTGAAGGCGCGCCCTGGAATGGCGCCTTCGACACCGCGCAGAAGAATCAAATCCTGCAGCAATTGACGGAAGCCGAGGGCTTTGAGGCGTTTTGCGCGCGCAAATTCGTGGGCACCAAGCGCTTCGGCCTGGAAGGTGGGGAAACCACCATCTCAGCGGTGCAGGCGGCGATTGAAACCGCCGCCAAGCAGGGGGCGAAGGAAATCGCCATTGGCATGGCGCATCGCGGCCGGCTGAACATGCTGGTGAATGTCGTGAAGAAATCCTTCACGCAGGTGTTTTCCGAATTCAAAGGCAATTCCAGCAATCCGGATGATGCCGGTGGCTCCGGTGATGTGAAATATCACCTTGGTACCAGCACCGATATCGAAATTGCCGGCAATAAGGTTCACCTTTCGCTGCAACCCAATCCTTCGCATCTGGAAGCGGTGGACCCGGTGGTGGCGGGTAAGGTGCGCGCGCGGCAGGATATGTCGGGCGATATCAAGGGCCGGCGTTCCGTGATGGGCATTCTGCTGCATGGTGATGCGGCCTTTGCCGGGCAGGGCGTTGTCTATGAAACGCTCGCCATGAGCCAATTGGTTGGTTATCGCACCGGCGGTACATTGCACATTGTCACCAATAATCAGATCGGCTTCACCACCGTGCCGGCGCATGCCCATTCCGGTTTGTACTGCACCGATGTGGCGAAATCCGTTCAGGCGCCGATCCTGCATGTGAATGGCGATGATCCGGAAGCGGTGGTGTTCTGCGCACGCCTGGTAGCCGAATTCCGCATGGTATTCGGCGCGGATGTGGTGCTGGATATCGTCTGCTATCGCCGCCACGGCCATAATGAAAGCGATGAGCCAGCCTTCACCCAGCCGCTCATGTATAACCGCATCCGCGAATTGCGCACCACGCGCACGCTTTATGCGGAACGGCTGGCACAGGAAGGCTCAGTGCCTGCTGAATCCTCGAAGGCCATGCTGGATGCCTTCAATGCGCGGCTTGAGGAAGCTTTTGAGGCTTCGCAAGCCTATCGCCCCAACAAGGCGGATTGGCTTGAAGGCCATTGGTCCGGCCTGCGCCCGGCGGGTTCCACGGATGAGGCTGAGCAGCTTGAAGCGACCTCCGTCGCGTCGGAAACGCTGAAGGAAATCGGCCTCGTGCTATCGCGCGTACCTGCCGATTTCGGCGTCAATTCGAAAATCGCGCGGCAATTGGAACAAAAGCGCCAAGCGATCGAAACCGGTGAAGGCATTGATTGGGCGACCGGTGAGGCGCTTGCTTTCGGTTCGCTTTTGCTTGAAGGCCATCGTGTGCGGCTTTCGGGTGAAGATGTGCAGCGCGGCACCTTCAGCCATCGCCATGCGGTGCTGATTGATCAGGCAAGCCAGGCGGAATACACGCCGCTCAATAACATCCGCGATGGTCAGGCGAAGTTTGAAGCCTTTAATTCTTTGCTCGCGGAATTTGGCGTGCTTGGTTTTGACTACGGCTATTCGCTGGCTGATCCGAAGACGATGGTGCTGTGGGAAGGTCAGTTTGGTGACTTCGCCAATGGCGCGCAGGTGATCATTGATCAGTTCATCGCCTCGGGTGAGACCAAGTGGCTGCGCATGTCCGGCCTGGTGATGCTGCTGCCGCATGGCTATGAAGGGCAGGGGCCGGAACATTCATCCGCTCGCCTTGAACGCTATTTGCAGCTTTGTGCTGAGCGCAATATGCGCATCTGCAACTTCACGACGCCGGCCAATTACTTCCATGCGTTGCGCCGGCAGATGAAGGCGAATTATCGCAAGCCCTTGGTGGTGATGACGCCGAAATCCCTGCTGCGGCACAAGCTTGCCATCAGCAATTTGTCCGAATTTGGCCCCGGCAGCGGTTTCCGCCATGTGATTGATGAGGTGGACAAGATCGCGCCGCCCAAGAAAATCCGTCGGGTCGTGCTGTGCACCGGCAAGGTCTATTATGATCTGCTGCAGGAACGCCGCGACAAGGGCATCAAGGATGTCGCGATTGTGCGGATGGAACAGCTTTATCCCTTCCCGCGCATCAGCCTGCCGCCGGTGCTTGCGCAATATCCCAATGCGGATGTGGTCTGGTGCCAGGAAGAACCGGAAAATATGGGTGCCTGGAATTTCGTGGATCGCAAGATTGAAGGCGTGTTGAAGACGCTGAACATCAAGGCGAAGCGCCCCGACTATGTGGGCCGGGAGGAGGCAGCGAGCCCCGCCACCGGTCTTGCCAAAGTGCATCAACATCAACAGGAAGCATTGGTGCGCGCGGCCCTGGCGGGCTGACGCGTATTGGTTTTGGAACGGATCGAGCAATGACCAATATTGTCGTGCCCAGCCTGGGCGAAAGCGTTTCTTCCGCCACCGTCGCGCGTTGGCTGAAAAAAGCCGGTGACGCCGTGGCGGCTGATGAGCCCTTGGTGGAACTTGAGACCGACAAGGTAACGGTGGAAGTGAATGCGCCAGTGGGCGGTGTGATTTCCGCCATTGCCGCCGATACGGGGGCGGAGGTGCTTCCTGGTGCCGTGTTGGGTAGCATTGAGGCCGGCGCCGCCGCCGCCGCGAAGCCTGCCGCCGCGCCCGCTCCCGCGCCCAAGGCAGCTGCGGCACCGGCGCCTGCGCCTGCTGCTGCTTCTGCCCATGCGCCATTGCCGGCTGCGGCGAAGATGATCGCCGAAACCGGGGCGAATGCTGCCGCGATGGGTGCGGGCACGGGCAAGGATGGGCGTATCACCAAGGGTGATGTGCTGGCCTATTTGGCGCAGCCTGCTGCTGCACCTGCGCCCGCGCCTGCAGCGCGCGCTTCGCGTCCGCCGGAAGCGGGTGAAGAACGCGTGAAAATGACGCGGCTCCGCGCCACCATCGCGCGTCGCTTGAAAGAAGCGCAGAATACGGCGGCGATGCTGACCACCTTCAATGAGGTGGATATGTCAGCCGCCATGGCGCTGCGGTCTGAATACCGCGATGCCTTTGAAAAGCGGCACGGCGTGAAGCTTGGCTTCATGTCCTTCTTCGTGAAGGCGTGCATTGCGGCGTTGAAGGAATTTCCCGCCGTGAACGCCGAGATTGATGGCGATGAGATTGTCTACAAGAATTTCGTGCATATGGGCATTGCGGTGGGCGGGCCTTCGGGCCTAGTGGTGCCGGTGCTCCGCAATGCCGACACTTTGGGCTTTGCCGAAATCGAAAAGCGCATTGGCGAATTCGGCAAGCGCGCGCGTGATGGTGCCTTGAAGCTTGACGAATTGGCGGGTGGTTCCTTCACCATCACCAATGGCGGCATTTATGGGTCGCTCATGTCCACGCCAATTTTGAACCCTCCGCAATCGGGCATTTTGGGTATGCACAAGATTCAGGATCGCCCCATGGCGGTTGCTGGCAAGATCGAAATCCGCCCGATGATGTATATCGCGCTGTCTTATGACCACCGCATTGTGGACGGGAAGGAAGCGGTGAGTTTCCTGGTCCGTGTGAAGGAAAGCGTGGAAGACCCGCGCCGGTTGATGCTCGATATCTGAACCCTGCGGGAGGGCAGATAGCCCTCCCGTTTCTTTTTCAGTCTATGCTCAACTTCAATTTTGCGACCATGCGTTCTTCATAGACGGCACGTTCACGGGCGAATTGTGTGTAGTCTGCCGGCCCAAGATATTCATTGGGTAGGTCGTGTTTCTTCATATATTCCTGAACCAGTGGATGATGCTGGGTCTTTTTGAAGGCCTGATGCAGGAATTCGGTTATTTCGGGATCCATGCCTTTGGGGCCGGTTATCCCGTAAGGTGAGGTAACCACCATGTCATAGCCCAAGTCGCGCAGGGTTGGCGCATTGGGAAAGGCGCCAAGGCGTTCACGGGTCCACACCGCCAATAGACGCAACTGCCCTGCTTCCACATTCGGCGCCCAGGAGTTGGAATTGGCGATGCAGTCAATCTGGCGCGCGAGCAGCGCCGTGATGTTTTCCGATGTGCCGCGATAGGGCACATGGATCATTTCGACGCCCTCTTTTTCGCAAAGTTCTTCCATAGCGAGATGATTGGAAGTGGCGATGCCCGAAGTTCCATAGGTCAATTCCCCGGGCCGTCGCCGCGCTTCCGCAAACATATCCTTGAGCGAATTCCACCCGGAGGCAGGATGCACGACATGGCCGAAAATGAAGCCTGTTTGCTGCATGATATACGTGAAGTCATTCACCGGGTCCCATGTTGGGCGCTTGGTGAGAAAGGGATGGCGGATCACTGATAGGTGGTGATGCGCTATCGTATATCCATCTGGCCTGGCTTGCGTCAGCAATTGCTGGGCAGCCAGCGTGCCGCGCGCGCCGGGGCGATTTTCAATAATGACGGATTGACCATATTCCTGCAGAAACAATTCATTCTGTAGGCGCATGAAGCCATCAAGCAATCCTCCGGGCGCCCAGGGGATCAGGAAGCGGATCGGGCGATTGGGAAAGCGGCCTTGTCCAAGGGCTGGTGCGGCCAAAAGGCTGGCACCAAGCCCAAGCGTCGCGCGGCGATGGATTGTCACCATGGCGCTGCCCTCAGCCATCCAGCGTCAGGCCAAGGCGGCGCACCATGGTCTTTTCGTATTCCACACGTTCCACGATGAAGCGGCGGTAGCTTTCCGTATCCTGATACACCAGCGGCATATCAAATTGGCTACGGATGCGGGTATTTTCGGGGCTGAACAACGCGTCCTTCATCGCGTCATGCAGCACCCGCACAATGCCGGGGTCCATGCCCTTCGGGCCGCTGACACCATAGGGAGAGGCGACAACCATATCATAGCCAAGCTCCTTCAACGTCGGCACGGCGGGGAAGCGTGGGGCGCGTTCCGCGCTCCATACTGCAAGGGCGCGCATCTGCCCGGCTTCCACATTGGGCGCCCAGGTGGAGCTATCGCAGATCATATCCACCTGGCCGGACAGCACGGCGGTGACACCTTCATTGGCGCCGCGGAAGGGCACGTGCGTCAGGCTGATTTTCTCGATCTCCTGAATGCTTTCCATGGCCAAATGATTGGTGGTGCCGATGCCGCTCGTGGAATAAGTCAGCCTACCTGGATTGGCGCGGGCATAGGCAAGCAGGTCTTGCCAGGATTTGAGCGGGCTGTCGGCCTTCACGGCAGTGCCGAACAGCCAGCCGGTCATGCCGATGATATGCGTGAAATCGCCAATCGGGTCCCAGCCGGGTGTGCGCATCATCCAGGGCCGGCGCAGCACGGAAAGGTGCATTTGGGTGAGCGTATAGCCATCGGGCCGCGCCTGTTGCGCCACGGTAAGCACCCCAAGCGTGCCGCCGGCGCCCGGGCGGTTTTGCACTACCATGGGCTGGCCAAGCGCCCTGCCGACCAGTTCGGAAATGGACCGCAACTGAGCATCGGCGGAACCGCCGGCGGGCCAGGGCACCACAAGCTGGATGGGCCGATCCGGGTAGCGCCCTTGCGCCAGGGCAAGGCCCGGTGTGGCCAGGGCAGCGCCGGTTGCGGCCAGCAGGGTGCGGCGCGAAATACTGTTGTTTTCCGTCATGTTTCTTCCTCCCGAGCGCGCATCTGTTGGCGCTGCTTCTGGGGCAGGATAGGGGGGAAAGAGCGCAAAACCCAAGCCCTAATTCCATGACTTGATCGGCCCGCCCGACCGGTCCAAACAGGGCGGTGAAAAGACAAAAGTTGAGGACGCCTGACCATGAGTGATGCTTTTGATGTGATCGTGATTGGCGCCGGCCCCGGCGGTTATGTGTGCGCCATCCGCGCCGCGCAGCTGGGCATGAAGGTCGCCTGCGTGGAAAAGCGTGAAACGCTGGGCGGCACCTGCCTCAATGTCGGCTGCATCCCGTCCAAGGCGCTGCTGCAATCCTCGGAAGTTTTTGAAGAAGCACAGCATAAATTCGCCGATCATGGCGTGAGTGTTGGCGCGGTGAAGCTTGACCTGGCGCGGATGCAGGCGCGCAAGGGTGAAGTGGTTGGCGCCAATGTGAAGGGTGTTGAATTCCTGTTCCGCAAGAACAAGGTCACCTGGCTGAAGGGTGAGGGCAGCATCACCGCCCCCGGCACGGTCAGCGTCGCCGGCAAGGATTACACCGCAAAGCACATCGTAATCGCGAGCGGGAGTGAGAGCATTCCCCTGCCGGGCGTGGAGGTAGATGAAAAGCAGATCGTGACCTCCACTGGCGGCTTGGAATTGGCCTCCGTGCCGAAGCATCTGGTGGTGATTGGCGGTGGCTATATCGGGCTTGAACTGGGTAGCGTCTGGCGCCGGTTGGGCGCGGAAGTGACGGTGGTGGAATTCCTGGATCGCCTGGTGCCCAGCATGGATCTGGAAGTGGGCAAGGCGTTTGAACGCATCCTGACCAAGCAGGGCATCAAGACGAAGCTGAAGACCAAGGTGATGGGTGCCACCAAGTCAAAGAAGGGTGTGGTGCTGAAGTTGGAGCCCGCAGCTGGTGGTGCTGCGGAAGAAATGATCGCCGATGTCGTGCTGGTCGCGATTGGGCGCCGGCCTTATGTCGCGGGGCTTGGGCTGGATAAGGTTGGTGTCGCTTTGGATGAGCGTGGGCGCATCAAGGTGGATGGCCATTACGCCACCAATGTGCCGGGCATCTACGCGCTTGGCGATGTGATTGCGGGGCCGATGCTGGCGCATAAGGCAGAAGAAGAAGGTGTCGCCTTGGCGGAAATGCTGGCTGGGCAAAAGCCGCATCTGAATTACGGCACCATTCCGGGTGTGGTTTATACTTGGCCGGAAGTTGCTTCGGTGGGTGAAACCGAAGAACAGCTCAAGGCCCGAGGTGTTGCCTACAAGATCGGGAAATTTCCCTTCACTGCCAATGGCCGCGCCCGCGCCATGGGGGATATGGATGGGTTTGTGAAAATTCTTGCTCATAAGGCAACGGATAAGGTCTTGGGCGCGCATATCATCGGTCCGGATGCCGGCACGCTGATTGCGGAATTGGTGCTGGCGATGGAATTCGGCGCGAGTGCCGAAGATGTGGCGCGTACTTGTCACGCGCATCCTTCACTGAATGAGGCGGTGAAGGAAGCGGCGCTAGCGGTGGATGGGCGGGCGCTGCATATCTAAATCGCCGCCGGCGCCTTGAAGCCGCCTTCCTTCGCCAAATCCGCCGCGCGCCACAGATACCAAGCCGCGGTGGTGCGATAGGGCGCCCAGGATTCGCCGATTTCAGCCAGTGCCTTGGGTTTTGGCTGTTCCGGCAGGCCGGCTGCAACGCGGTAGCCTTCACGTACGCCGAAATCATCCACGGGCAGGATATCGGCGCGCCCAAGGGTGAAGATCAGCAGCATCTCCACCGTCCAGCGCCCCACGCCACGCAAAGCAACCAGCCTTTCGATCAGCACCTCATCGGAAAGCCGACGTGCCGCGGCGCGATTGGGGATGACGCCAAGCGCAGCCTTCTCAGCAATATCGCGAATGGCGAGCACCTTATTCGCCGAAAGCCCGGCGCCACGCATCGCCTCAGGTGTTAAGGCCAGCACGGCATCTGGCGCGGGAAAGTCAGCCTCAGGGCAAAGTGCCATGAAGCGGCCAAGAATGGCTTCCGCCGCGCGGCCATGCACCTGTTGGTGTACAATGGCGCGCACCAAAGCCTCATAGGGTTGGCGCCGCGCTGGTTTCAGGGTGAACGGCCCCACCTGGCGGATGACGCGCTTCAGCACGGCATCACGCCGGAGGTGTCGTAAAGCCTCCTGCGTGCCGAGGCTCATCGGAATACAAGTTGCGGCAACGCCAAAGTGATCCACGGCACATAGGTGATCACCATAAGCGCCGCGAAAATAACGGCGATGAAAATGCCAAGATAGCGCATCATTTCATCCACACCGCAGCGCGCCACCTGCGCGGCGGCAAACAGATTCACGCCAAAGGGCGGCGTGATCATGCCAAGCGCCAGATTGACCACCATGATGGTGCCAAAATGTACCTGGTCAATGCCGAGTCGTTCGGCTGCTTCTGCGAAAATCGGCGCCAGCACGATGATGGAGGCCGAAGCCTCAACAAACATGCCAACAACGAACAGGAAAAGATTAACCGCCAAAAGGTAAAGGCTGGCGCTCTCGAAGGATGTCGCCATCCATTCCGCCGCCGCATCAGGCACGCCTTGGCGATTGAGCAGCCAGGAAAACACGGCGGCACAGGCAATGATGAAAAGGATCACAGCGCTGGAAATGACCGATTTTTTGAAGATTGGGAAAAGGTCGCGCCAGGCGATTTCCTTATGCACGAACATTCCGATGAGCAGCGCATAGACCACGGCAATGACTGAAGCTTCCGTCGGTGTTGTCACCCCACCGTAAATGCCGCCCAAGACGACAAATGGCATGAAAAGGGCGAAGCCGGCCTGACGTGTGGCCTTAAAGAAAGACAAACGCCCAACACCATCCTGCTTGCCCCAACCCTTCACGCGACACCAGATCAACACCGTTGCGATCAAGGAGAGGCCAATCAGAATGCCCGGCCCAAAGCCCGCGATGAATAATTCCGGGATCGAGGTTTGCGTGGTCACACCATAAAGGATCATCGGGATAGAAGGCGGAATGACGACGCCAAGCTCAGCCGCCGTTGCCTGCAAGGCCGCGGCGAAGGGCACTGGATAGCCAGCGCGTACCAAGGCCGGGATCATGATGGCGCCGATGGCAAAGGTGGTGGCCACACTGCTGCCGCTGATGGCAGCGAAGATCATGCAGGTGATCACGCAGGTTGCCGGCAGCCCGCCCTGAATGCCGCCGACAATGGAGCGCGCGAATTCAACCAGACGGCGCGAAATCCCGCCAACCTCCATCAAATTCCCCGCCAAGATGAAGAAGGGAATGGCCGCCAGCGGAAAGCGATCCAGCGAGACAAAAAGCTGCTGCGCCACCACCACCAGTGGGAAATTCGTGAAGCCATGAATGCCGATAATGGCGGCAAGCCCAATGGCGATGGCGACCGGAATGCTGGCAGCAAAAAGCACCAGCATTACGGTAAGCATGGTGCCGCTCATACTGCGGACTCCAATTCTTCAGAGCGTCTATCGAGGAAATGCGCAATCGAACCGAGCATGGCAAAAACCGCACCGAGCGGAATGGCGGCATAGCCCCAGGCCATGGAAACCTCGAGCCCCGCCATTTCCTGGAACTTTACGCGTTCTGCCATGGTCCAGCCGAACCAGAACATGACGCCGAGCATGAGGAGAATGCTGGCGAGCGAAATGCCTTCCAGCACGCTGCGCAGCATGCCGCGCGATAGGCGATGGGCAATGTCAATCGAAACCAGCGCACCGGCGCGGATTGCCACCGCCAGCCCGATAAAGGCCATCCAGATCAGCGCCGTGCGCACCAGGGCTT
>Ga0315899_10002255_pt1 | contig 21389 bp, 20 predicted proteins | sample LakEriMetagenome_2_FD_203518 | JGI IMG/M metagenome (GOLD analysis project Ga0315899, IMG submission 203518) | Freshwater fungal communities from buoy surface, Lake Erie, Ohio, United States - Buoy 4 MA112 | ecosystem: Environmental > Aquatic > Freshwater > Lake | place: USA: Lake Erie, Ohio... | reverse complement strand
CAACCGGGTCATCGATGATGATTTCGATGCCGTTCCAACCCCAGGTGGTCAGCGGCAGCAAGTCCGCCGGGGCCGCTTTTCCTTCGATCACTCGAACGAATACATCGGGTGACGGCTCGGAACTCAACAACAGGTAACGTTTGCCGGCAGCACCGGGCGCACCCCAGGCCTTGGCAAGTTCAGAGCTCACGACACCTCGCTCGCGCACCTGGTATCCCAACCAGCGCGCATAGTCTCGCTCGACGCCCGCCAAGTCTGCTGAAGTAAACGTGGCCATCGTGATGCGCTGCAACGCCGGGCCATTCGCCAGCGCAGTAGTGACATCGAGACAGATCACCGCCGCCATCAAGGCGAGCGCACTTCGGAAAATCGATCGACGGTTGTTCATAGGCTCACGTGAGTTGTCCTGACGATGGCATCCTACCAACACAACGCTATGATGAGCAGCGTTTGCGGCTAACATCGGTCTTCGCGTGACTACTCCTTACCCAAACCTGTTTTCGCCGCTACGTTTGCGGCACGTGACGCTGCGTAACCGACTGGTGCACGCGTCCATGTCTACCCGCTACGTGGCCGGCGGCAAGGTCACCGACAAGCTCGTGATTTACCACGCTAATCGCGCGCGCGGCGGCGCCTCGATGCTCATCACCGAGCCACTGAATTTGTTGCCGCGTCAGCGCAATCTGCAGAAGGTGATGGTGCGCGATCCGGATAATCGTTCCGGTCTTGCGCGTTGGGCTGCGGCGGTGCGCGCGCACGACTCGCATTTGATGGCGCAAATTCAGGATCCGGGTCGCGGACGCCATCAGCCTGGACGATCTCATGACGCGATCGGTCCTTCAGCGTTACCGGATGATCTGAGCTGGACTGTGCCGCATGCGCTCGAGACGTACGAAGTCGAGGCGTTGATTCAGGATTTTGCCGATTCAGCGCTCATTTTGCGTGATGCGGGTTTCTCGGGCGTCGAGATCTCCGCCGGTCACGGCCATCTGTTCCATCAATTTCTGGCATCGCGATCAAACATTCGTCGTGATCGATTCGGTGGAGATCTCGAGGGGCGAGCGCGTCTGCTCACAGAGCTTTGCTTGGCGCTACGCGCGCGTTGTGGTGACGAGTTTTTGATCGGCGTTAAATTGCCCGGCGAAGATGGGATGCCGGACGGCATCGACCTCGAGACGGCAGCGGCGGTCACTCGTCTGATCCACGCGACGGGTGTCGCTGACTACCTCACCTGGTGCTGGGGTGCGCACTCCAACACGCTCGACTGGCACTTGCCCGATCTGCACGGACCTCGCTCGCCGTACATCGACAAGATCGCGATGCTGGCGAAGGAAGCGCCGGGTACGGCGATCGGCGCACTCGGGCTCATCACCGATCCCAATGAAGGCGAAAGGTTCGTGCGAGATGGTCTTGCCGATCTCGTCATGCTCGGCAGGCCGCTCGTGACCGATCCGGCTTGGGGAATCAAGGCCGAGCAGGGCCGCGAGGCGCAGATTCGTTACTGCGTTTCCTGCAACACCTGTTGGGGCGCGATCGTCGGTGGCAGCACGATCTCCTGTGACAACAATCCGCGCGTCGGTGCCGATGACGAGGCGGATTGGCAACCGACTCGAGTGGCGCAGTCGCGCCGTATCGTTGTGGTGGGCGCAGGTCCTGCGGGGCTCGAGGCTGCGTGGGTGGCTGCGGCGCGAGGTCACGAAGTATCGGTGTTTGCGGCGAGTTCCGATGTGGGTGGCAAAACGCGTTTGCACTCGCTGCTGCCCGGAGCTGAGAACCTCAGCAGTGTCTACGACTACCAGCGACTCCGTGCCGATGAGTTTGGCGTGAAGTTCCACTTCGATCATCGGGCGAGCGCGGAAGACGTGCTTGCCTTGCAGCCGGATGCCGTGATCCTCGCGTGTGGTTCAACCCCTGCTTGGCCGCACTGGTTGCCTGAAGACTATCGCGACGAAGAGTTCTTCCCCGACGTGCGTGCGGTTGCAGCGCGATTTTCGATTCGTCGTGCGCGAGAAGCGGGCACCGCGGTGATTTACGATCAGGATCACACCGCGTTCACTTATGCAACGGCGCAGTTGTTGACGCAGCGATACGATCGAGTCGTCATCGTCACGCCGCGCGAAGGCGTGGCCGCCGAGGAGCCGCTTGTGAATCGGCAGGGCATCCATCGGCGTTTGCCTGCGCTCGGCATCGAAGTGCAAAACTGGTGTGAGCCCGTTTTCGATGAGGGCTTGTTCGAAGGGCGCATGACTTTGCGACCGGTGAATGCAGGTCCGATGCGATACATCGATGACGTCGCGCTGGTCACGCATGCGACACCGCGTGTGCCGAATGACGAGTTGGTCGGTCCGCTGCGAGCAGCGGGTATCGAGTTGTTGCAGGTGGGTGATTGTCACGCACCGCGTTCTTTGTTGATTGCGACGGGCGAGGGTTATCGCGCCGGTATGGGGGTTTGAAGAGCATGAGTACGGAAGCTGAGAAGCCGTGGCCGAATCGCGCCTATTCGTGGTACGTCGTCGCGCTGTTGGTGATTTCCTACGCGAGCGGCGTCGTCGATCGCATCGTGATCGGTTTGCTGGTCAAGCCCATCAAAGAAGATCTGAATCTGAGTGATACCGAGATCGGCATCATCCAAGGTCTTGCGTTCGCGCTCTTCTACAGTCTGTTCACGTTGCCTATCGGTTTTCTCGTCGATCGCTGGAGTCGCAAGACGGTCGTCTGGGGTGGCTCGTTCATCTGGTCGTGCGGCACGATCGCAGGCGGTCTCTCGAACTCGTTCTGGTCGCTGTTCGCCTCGCGCGTCGTCATGGGAGCAGGTGAGGCGACGATCACGCCGGGTTCATCTTCGCTGATCGCCGATTACTTTCCGCCCAAGGATCGACCGCGCGCCTACGGTGTGTTCGCGATGGGTGGCTCCATCGGCATCGGGATTGCCTATTTGTTGGGTGGTGTCGCGATCGGCTTCGCCGACACGGTTCGCAGTTGGATGCCATCGTTGCTCGGCGGTTTCGCCGATTGGCACATCGTCTTCTTCATCGTGGGTGTGCCCGGTGTGCTGCTGGCAATTCTGATGGCGTTGACCATTCGTGAGCCTGAGCGCCGCGGCGGGTATGTCCCGCAGGGGACCAAGATTTCTTTGGTGCCGCTGTGGCGTGAATTGTCCACTAATCGAATTGCGCTGATGGCGGTGATGATGGGAACGATCATGAACGTCATGATCGTCAACGCTCAGTTGGCGTGGTTCCCCACCTTGTTCGTGCGTGTGCACGAGTGGGAGCCGACGCGCATCGCAATGGCACTGGCGCTGGTGGGCGTGCCTTTCGGCATCATCAGCGCCATTACGGCGGGTTGGTCGCTCACCTGGCTCGCCAAGCGCGGTCGAACGGATGGCCCCATCCTCGTGATGATGTTGCAGTGTGCAGCGTGGGCGGTTTTCGGTACGGCCAAGTGCTTGGTGCCGACTCCGGAGCTTGCGCTGATCGGACATGTCTGCACCTCGCTATTTGCCACTTGGGCTATCACGGCTGCCTTGACCGCTCTCAACCAGGTGACGCCGAACCAGCTGCGTGGTCAGGTGGTAGCGGTCTATACGCTATTGACTGGCCTCGTCGGTATCGCCGTCGGTTCTGGAGCGGTGGGGTTGCTGTCGGATTACGTCTTCAACTACCAGACTGGCATTGCGCCGGCGCTCGCACTCGTTTGTCTGACCGGTGGCCTCGCGGGCATTGCGATGTTGGCCTACGGACGCAACAGCTATAGGGTGGCTGTCCAGAGAGCCGCCAACTGGGGCGAAGGTAACTGATCCATGCGCAACAAACCTTGTCTGACTCACGATGATGTTCGGCGTATCGCCGAGGCGGCTAGAAATGCGGCGCTTGCGGAAAAGATCGCGATGAGTATCGCGATCGTCGACGACGGCGGTCATCTGCTGTGGTTCGAGCGTCTCGATGCGCGCGCGAGCACCATCACGGTTGCGACCGGTAAGGCACGAACCTCGGCGCTGATGCGTGGGCCTAGCGGTGCACTCGAGAGCCGTGTTGCCGCTCAGCCTGCGTTGCTCGCGCTCGATGCGATGCCTTTGCAAGGCGGGCTGCCGCTGATGGTGGATGGTGATTGTGTCGGCGCCATTGGCGTATCCGGTGGCACTGGTGAGCAAGACGAGCGGGTCGCCTCGGTCGGGTGCCGCGCTCTGTGAAAAAACTCGGCGTCCTGTGGCTGGTCGTTTTCATCAGCCTCGCAGGTTTTGGAATCACGACGATTCCTTTTCCGTTGGTCGCCGAGTCGATGGGAGCATCCGATTTTTGGAAGACGTTCGGTGGCTCGGGCGTTTTTTCTTTGTTCCAGTTGGTGGCCACCCCGATCTGGGGGCGATTTAGTGATGCCTACGGCCGCAAGCCGATCCTGATCATCAGTTCTGCGGGCACAGTGTTGTCATTTGTTTGGCTTGCTTTCGCGCCGACCTTGGAGTCGATGTTGCTGGCGCGGGCCTTCGGCGGTATCACCTCGGGAAATCTGGCCGCCGCTTTCGCCTATGCGACCGATGTCACGGACCCCAAGGATCGTGCCAAGGGCTTGGGCATCGTGGCCAGTGCATTCGGCGTCGGCTTTGCGGTGGGTCCGCCCCTGGGTGGGGTCTTGGGATCGCTCGACGGTGTTCCAAGCATGTACTGGGCGGGTCTCGCATCGGCTGCCTTATCGCTCATTGCTTTCCTCGGCACCGTATTCCTGTTGCCCGAGAGTTTGCCCGCAGAGTCACGCAAACCCCTGAGGCAGGTGGTCGTCGAGGGAACGGTAAGCGTGCCGTCGGCATCTTTGCTCGACTCGTTGCGTGCTCGTCCGGTGCTGTTCGGATTGATGATGGCTTCGCTGCTCGTCGGGATCGCGGGTGCGGCGATGCAGTCGGTGTTCCAGTTTTGGGGTCGTGACTTGTTCGACTACTCGCTGCGCGATGTCGGCTTGCACTTCGCTGCTTTTGCGCTCTTGTCGGCCGTGGGGCAGGCTGGACTCGTCGGCCCCTTGGCGAAACGTTTCGGCGAGAAGCATGTGGCCGTAGGTTCCATCATCGGCGTGACGATCGGCCTTGGTTTGTTTGCCGTTGCGCAGACGGATGCCATGGTGTGGGTTGCGATTTCCGTCTTCGGCCTCGCCAACGGACTCTTCCTGCCTTCGATTAGCAGTCTCGTGTCGTTCGAGACGGATGCAGGCTCGCGCGGTGCGGTGATGGGCATTTTCAATGCCTCGAGTAGTGCAGGGCGGATCTTGGGGCCTGCGATCTCGGGTCCTCTGTATTTCAAACTGGGTCCGGCAGCGCCTTTCGTCTTCTCTGCCGCGTCGACGGCGCTCGGCGCGCTGATGCTCAGTCATGCTCGCGCTCGTAAATCTGACGAGGCAAACTGATCGTGATGCAGCGGCGCCTGTTTTTATCTCGATCATTGGCTACGTCTTTGGCGCTCGCCGGCTCTGCAGCGACTGTTCCGAGTTCGCTTTGGGCTGCGAATCCTGCGGCCGGTGGTGTATTACGCCGCTCGCGGGGTGGCACGCTCACGACTCTCGATCCGCATCGTGCGCTGTCATCGGTCGATCTCGAAGTGGCAGCCGACTGTTTCACCGCCTTGACCCGAGTCGATGCCGACGGTGCAATCGTGCCGGCTTGCGCAAGTCGCTGGCAGATTTCGCCGGACGGTCGTCGCTACGAGTTTTTTCTGCGTAGCGGCTTGCGTTGGTCGGATGGGTCCTCGATTGAAGCCGCTGATGTTGTCGCGAGTATTCGCCGGCTATTGCAGCCGGAAACGGGCGCTCTGCTCGCGTATCGCTACGATGCCATCAAAGCTGCAGCCAATTTTCGAGTTGGCAAAGCGACTGCGCAAACACTGGGTGTTTCGGCGCCGGCGCGTGATCGCGTGACGATTGAGCTCGAGCATCCAGATACCGATTTATTGAAACTTTTGGCCTTGGCGTACATCGTTCCGACTCGGCTCATCACCGAGCGTGGCGCCGATTGGTCGAAGCCGCCCGCGATCGTCGTCAGCGGTGCCTACAGGCCGATATCCTGGGCGCAGAACGGCAGTCTCGTCCTCGAGCGACAGCCGCATGTGCTGGGCGCAGTTCACGGTGCTGCTGCCATTCGTCGCGTGGAATGGTTGATGGGTGTGGACGACACGACGCGATGGCGCTTGTTCAAATCCGGCGAGCTCAATCTCGCACAGATCGGCGAACCATCGGTGTTGGCGACTGCACGACGCGAGTCACCGAAGGCGCTGCGCAGCACGCCCTTCTACGGTGGCGGCTGGGTGGGCCTCAATTTGCGCAAACCGTCGATTCGCGATCTGAAGTTTCGACGGATGTTGGCTCTCTCGGTCGATCGACAAGTGCTCGTCGAGAAGGTCAGAGTGCTCGGTGAACGTGTGAGTGAGAGCCTCGTTCCCGAGGCCGTGCTCGACTATCCGAACCGTGCGACCCCTACGTATGCGAGTTGGCCCATGTCGCGTCGGATGACTGAAGCTAAGGCGTTAGCGGAATCGCTTGGTTTGTCGCGCAGTCGACCGCAGCGACTCACCGCGATTTTCTCCTCCAACAATCTTACGCAGCGCACCTTTCTCGCGCTCGATGCGATGTGGGCACCGCTTGGCGTACGGCTCGACCTGCGCGGGCTGGAGTCGCGTGCCTATAGTCTCGCGCTCAATCAGGGTGACTTCGACTTAATGGACTATTCGCCGTTTTCCGCGGTGCAAAGTGCCACGAGCTTCATCGGGCGATTCCAGAGCGGTTCGTTTCTGAACTATTCCGGCTATACCAGTGCCGAGGTGGATCGTCTGATCGCGCTAGCCGAACAGCAGCAGGTGGCGACGGAGCGTGCACGCTACTATCGTGACGCCGAAGCACTACTGTTGCGCGATCTGCCGGTGATCCCCCTGTACTCGGGTATCACACATCGCTTGATCGGAGCGCGTGTAAGAGGTTGGACGGCGAGCGCCGCGTTGGCGTCGCCCTCAGCGTATTTGTCGATCGCTTAAGGTTAGGAGAAGAACATGACGATACTCGACTTGTCGGCGAAAACGCTCGAAGGTGAAGAGCGTTCGCTCAAAGACTGGCAGGGCAAGGTCTTGCTGATCGTCAACGTGGCAAGTCGCTGTGGTTTTACCCCGCAATATACGGGCCTCGAGGCGATCTATCGTCGTTATCGGGACCGCGGCTTTGAGGTATTGGGTTTTCCCTGTGACCAGTTTGGTCATCAGGAGCCGGGCGACGCCGAGGAAATTCGGCAGTTTTGCTCTACGCAATATGACGTGAGCTTTCCGATGTTCGCGAAGATCGAAGTCAACGGCGACAACACGCACCCGCTTTATGCGCAACTGAAGAGTGCTGCCAAGGGGCTGCTCGGAACTGAGTCGATCAAATGGAATTTCACCAAGTTCCTTGTCGATCGTGACGGACGAGTCGTCAAGCGGTATGCACCGCAAGATAAGCCAGAGAGTCTCGCGGCGGATATCGAGGCGTTGTTGTGATCGGCGGCAATGCGCGCATCATGAATGCGACTCGGGGGTTTTTGCGCCAAACAGCATGGGTCGCTGGTGTTGTTTTGGTTGCGGGTTGTTCGGCGCAGGTCGATCGTCCGGTCGTACCAGTTCCACCGGTCGCAGTCTCGACGACCATCGAAGCAAAGCCCTATGTGGGCTCGACCTCCGGAGCCTTGGTCGCCGCGGCCAATCCGCTTGCTGTCGATGCGGGTATCGAGGTGCTTGCTGCTGGAGGTTCCGCCGTTGATGCGGCGATTGCGGTCCAGGCCGTGCTCGGCTTGGTGGAACCGCAATCCTCCGGTTTGGGTGGTGGGGCGTTCCTCGTTCACTATGACGCCGCGACGGGTGACGTCGTTACCTACGACGGCCGCGAGATTGCGCCGCGCGGCGCAACGCCTGACATGTTTCTCGATGCCAACGGCCGTCCGCTCGACTACACGACGGCCATTCGTTCGGGTCGTTCGGTTGGCGTGCCGGGTGCCGTCGCGATGCTCGAGATGGCACATCGCGAACATGGGCGTCTGCCTTGGCGCCAGCCTTGGCAGCGCGCTGCCACGATTGCGAGCGAAGGCTTCGCGGTATCACCGCGCCTGCATCAAATTATCGGCGCGGCACTCGAGCGAGGTGCGTTACCGCCGTCAGCGAGTCGTTATCTCACGGTCGATGGCGTCAAGCCGTTGCCGATTGGCGCTCGTCTCGTCAATCCCGCCTACGCGAAGACTGTGAGTGCTATTGCCGATGAGGGTGCCAAGACTTTCTATAGCGGTGCGATTGCCAAAGAAATCGTGGCGGCCGTTGGCGAGGGGGCGATACCGGGCAGCCTCAACGCTGAGGATCTCCGCTCCTATCGTCCGAACAAGCTGGAGCCGATCTGCGGCAACTATCGGGTGTATCTCGTTTGTGGCATGCGACCGCCTTCATCAGGCGGTGTCGCGGTGTTGTCGGTGCTCGGCACTCTCGAGAATTTCGATTTGGCAGGGATGGGCGCAACAACCCAAGGCTGGCATCACTTCATCGAAGCGCAGCGCTTGGCCTATGCCGACCGCGACATGTATGTGGCCGATGATCGCTTCGAAGCGGTCCCGCTCGCGGGCTTGATCGATAAAGACTATTTGCGTTCGCGCGCCGCACTGATTTCTGCCGATAAGGTCATGGCGCGCGTAGAGGCGGGCGATCCGCCGGGTTCGACGCGTCGCGGTAAGGATGCAACCGGCGCTGTTACGGGAACGAGTCACTTCGTCGTGGTCGATCGTCGCGGCAATGTCGTTTCGATGACCACGACGGTCGAGAGTCTCTTTGGTTCTTTGCGTATGGCCGGTGGATTCTTCCTCAACAATCAGTTGACCGACTTCAGCTTCAAGCCGGTCGATGATCGCGGCGTACCCATCGCCAATGCCGTTGCGCCGGGCAAGAAACCCCGATCCTCGATGACGCCGACGATCGTGTTTCGCGATGGTCAGTTCGAACTCGCCGTAGGTTCACCCGGTGGCAACAACATCATCGCCTACGTCAGCAAGAGCATCATCGCGATGCTCGATTGGAATTTGTCGCCGCAAGCAGCCATCGATTTGCCGAACATGATCGCGCGAAACAATCTTGTGGTGGAGCGCGGTCGTGCCGATCCCGCATTGCTCGAAGGTCTTACTGCGTTGGGTCACGACACCAGTCGTAGTCGAGGTGGTGAAGGCTCAGGCTTGCATGCGGTGCGGCGCTTGTCCGACGGTCGGTTGGTCGGAGCGGCTGATCCTCGCCGCGAGGGCAAGGTGGGCATGATCCCGTAAGTCGGTTTTTGATCATGCAGTCAACGGGGGTTTACGCATGAGTTCTGCTCTCTACCGCAAGCCGTTGGTCGGCTTGCTCGGCCTGATGGTCGGCTTCCTGACGCAGCCATTGGGACACACGGTGTACAAGGTGATGCAAGCCGTCTTCGCGGACGGCGTGTATGTGGCAGCGGTCATCGTTGGCATCGTGGGTTTCGTGATCGTGTGGCACGGTCTGAAGCAGGACGAATTGAAGGCAACCTGGATGGGCATGCTGGGCGGCTGGCTGATCTGGATCGGTTGGTTCGAATACGCCTTCAAGTTCTTCTCAGTGCTCTATGCAGTCCCGTCCTTCCCCGTGGAAGTTGACGGTTACGCCGCAGCACCGCAGGCCAACATGCTGCAGGCAACCATCACGATCATGTTTGCGATGTTATTGCTGTACGGCATGTTCAACCTGCAGACCAAGTGCAACTTCATGCGCTTCTTCCATCGCAATCTGCATTTTTCGCCGGGGATGCCGACGCCCGAAAACCATCGCAGCTTTGCGCGTATCACCGCGATGGAAGTGATTTTTGTGACTTGGTTCTGTTACCAGTTCTGGCTCTACATAATCTATTTCGGCACGCGCGGCACCGGTGTCCAGGTCGTCATGGCGACCTACTTGGCATGGAGTGCTTGGGCTGCTTATCTGGTCTACAAGTGCACGCAACAGGTGCGTATGGCGCCCGCACTACGTTACGGCGTGGGAGCGGGAATCGTGCTGTGGGGCTCAGCTGAGATGCCGGCTCACTTCGGTGCCTATCGCGAGTATTGGTTGTACCCGCTCGAGTACCCGATATTCAACACGATTCTGAGCGTGATTTTTGTAGGAGGTATCGTCGTGATCGCGCGACGTCCCTTGCCTCAGTCGGCGGCGAAGTCGGCCGGCGTCAACACCTGACGCCGGCGGAATAGCGATCCGAAGAAGCGGCGGGCGGCTTTGCCGCTTGTCAGCCAGGCGATGCGCGCGCCGTTAGCAGGCATGCGCAGGATTTGCTCGACCAACCATGGCGCTACAGTTTCGACGCGATCAGCCAGGATTTCGTAGACCTTGCGGGTGCGCTCGAATTCAGTCGAGTCCGCTACGCCCATGTCGCGCTTGAGTAGGTCCGTGACGACGATGCCGGGGCTCAGGTAACACACTTTGACCTTGCTCGATGGCAGTTCCTTGAGCAGTGCTTGGTTGAAATAGGTCAATGCGAACTTGCTGGCGCCGTAGAGCGACATGCCCGGCCGCGACATTCCGTTCGATCCGAAGCCTTCCATGTTATAGATCGTGCCGCCCTCGGCCTGTAGCGACATGCCCTTTAGCGCAACTTGAGTGGCATGTATAACGCCGGTGAGATTGGTCTGCTGCACGGCGACGATATCCCGAGAGTGAAGATCGTCGGCGCGCTGGCGCGGATGCGACACACCCGCGTTGTTGATCCAGATATCGACTTTGCCGAAGGCGTCGACACTGCGCTGCCATAGTGCTTCGATATCGCCGCGACGAGCGACGTCGCAGCTCACACCGATGAGGCGGCTCTCCCCGCTTGCTGACGGCTGAAGCTCGCGAGCGGCGGTTTCCGCGGCTTCTTGCGAGCGTCCTGAGAGGACGACATGGTGTCCGCGTTTGGCGAACTCGACCGCCATGCCCTTGCCGATGCCGCGAGTACTACCGGTGATGACGATCACGAGAGGCTTTGTCATGCGAGACAAACTGCCTTCGCCACGGCAGGGCGCCAAGGGACGCGCTGTTTGCGTCCAATGCGTGGTCAGCAACGGGGCGCTCCTGTATCGCCTGGCGTGCGCCAGTATTCTTTGCGCATGTCTTTCGGGGGCAACATGAATCCAGTCGCGATCGTGACCGGCGGCACGCAGGGGCTTGGGTATGGTTATGCTCGTGAGTTCCTCAGGCGAGGCGCGCGTGTCGTACTGACGGGTCGAACGACTGCGGGCGTCGATGCTGCTATCCAACGGCTGACTCGCGAATTTCCGGATGCTGCAGATCGTCTGGCAGGTTGTGTCTGCGAGATCGCCGATATTGGCTCGGTGCAGTCGGTGTGGGATTTTGGGGTTGCGCGATTTGACTCGATCGATATCTGGCTGAACAACGCGGGCTTCGCTCGCACCGGGGTTGGATTTCTCGAGACAAGCACAGAGGAGATTGAGTCGATGATCTCCGCCAATGTCGTCGGTTCTATGAACGCGGCACAAGTGTCCATCGCCGGTTTTCGACGCCAAGGCTCCGCAGGCAAGTTGTATCTGACCCTTGGGGGTGGCGGCGCTACAGGTCGTGTCGTTCCGGGGATGTCGGTCTATTCGACCACCAAGCGTGCGGTCAAATATTTCGCCGACACTCTGGTCAAAGAACGTAAAGAAGCTCTGGATGGCATTCTGATCGGCACCATCAGTCCCGGTGTGAATGTCACTGAAGGGCTGTTGCGCGAGATGCAGCGCGTGCCAGAGTCGCGGCGTGCGCAAGCGATGAAGCAATTGAACTTTGTCGGTGAACACGTCGAGACGACGACGCCTTGGATCGTCGATCGCATCCTGTCCGACAAGCGTCAGGGAAACAACATCACGTGGCTGACGACAGGTCGCATGTTGAGCCGCAGTCTTGCCATGCTTTTCGGTCAAAAGCGCGATGTCATATCGCGATACGAGTCATCACGAGGTTTGACATGAGTGCTGCCGGTTTCAGTGCATGGGCTGCAGGGGATGTATTCGTCGCCGCCACCGAATTGAATAACGCCGATGACGATCACGCCGGCCGCGGCCGTCTCCTGCAGTACGACGCCGCGCTCAATCTGAAGGGCACGCTCTACATCGAGCAGACGACGCATTTGCTTGGCGGGCTCAAGTTTGATGCCGACGGTGTTCTATGGGCGTTCGACAGCCAAGGCTTCCGGATTCTCAACATTCATCGCGACGGTCGCGTCGTTCTGCGCAGTGAGTTCGGTGCGCGTGCGTATTCGCATGTACATTTTTGTCGCGATGGTTCGTTGCTGTTGGGTGAGCATGTGGTGGGTGATGCCGTTCGGCCCGAGATGCAGGCGCGCATGAAGACCCGGATTCCCTTTATGCCCGGTACGAGTCGTCTGGGCGACGGACATGTTTGGCGATTTTCGCATGATGGCCATTTGCTCGCCGAATACGCGACCGCGACGCATGGCGGCATGAGTGGGTTTCTCGGCGTGACGATGTCGTCACTGTCGCCGGATGAGCGGACACTAGTCTACTGTTCCGAGACCGGTCCGCGTCTGATGCGCTATGACCTCGCCATGAATCGCCAGTTACCGGATCTACAAAATTTCGTACCGCCGTTTCCGCCAGGGCCGCCGCCGATGTTCTTCGGCATGCAGTACGCGACGGATGGCACGCTTTATGTTTTGCGTGGCGCTGCTATCGAGGTGGTGGACGAACAAGGTCAAACCCAGCGCAGTATCCCACTGCCCGGATTCGGCTGGGCGTTGATGGATTTGATGTCCGATGACGAGCACTGCCTTGTGAGCAACTTCTTCACCGGCGAGGTCGCCCGCATCAACCTCGCCTCGGGTGAGAAGCAGGCGAGCGTGATCGCTGGCCTGCCGAAATCGGTGGCGGGGTTGATCGAGTATCGCGGCTGATTCTTACTCGTAGCGGAGTGCTTCGATCGGATCGAGGCTCGCTGCTTTCGAGGCAGGTGCGATCCCGAACACTACGCCGACCAGCGCCGAAAATCCGGCGGCGGCGAGCATGACCCACACGGGCACGTGTGCCGGCGGAAAGTTGGGTATCAACGAGGCGATGCCCATGCCGGCCAGTAAGCCGAGCACGATGCCGATCAAGCCGCCGAGCAACGATAGCAAGGCCGCCTCGAGCAAGAACTGAATCAAGATGTCGCGACGAGTCGCGCCTAGGGCTTTCAATATGCCGATCTCGCGGGTGCGCTCGGTGACCGACACCAACATGATGTTCATGATGCCGATGCCGCCGACGAGCAGCGAGATACCGACGATACCAGCGAGCACGGCCGTGGCCGTCGCTGTGATCTGATTGAACTGCTTGATGAACGAGTCGGCAGCCTTGATCTCGAAATCGGGCTCGGCATTAGGAGCAAGCTTGCGTGACAGCCGTATGGCCCGGTTAGCGCGTTCGCGTACTTGTGCAAGCTCAGCCAGATTCTCGACAGTGAAGGACACTTCCATGAACGGGCGCTCGAAAGTGCCCGTCAGTGAGCGTGCGACCGAGAAAGGGATGAAGACGCGATTGTCCTGACTGAAGCCGAAGATTTCACCGCGCTTCTCAAGCAGACCAACGACGCGGAACCACTCGCGTCCGATCAGTAGGTATTCGCCGACCGGATTCTTGGACATCCGCAATTCGTCCCGCACATCGACGCCGATGACGACGATGCGCCGACCGTTGCGATCGTCGCTCGCCGTGATGTAACGACCGATGCTCGCATCGACGCCGAGAACGTCCTGCGATTCTTCGGTTGCACCCAAAATCTGCGGAGTCGTCGTTCTGCCGCGATAGGCCGCGCCGCCGAGTTGCGGCACGATGATCGGCGCAACCCGTGAGACACCGGGCACTCGATAGCGCAGCGTCTCGACGTCATCGAAGGTGATGCGATTGATGCGGCCGGTACGGAAGTTCTCTTGCTCGTTGATGGCATCGAGCGTGAGCGTGTTGCTGCCGAGATCGGAAAACTGGTTGCTGATGGAGTCTGAAAAACCCTGCAGCACCGACACCACTGCGATGACGGCCATAGTACCGATCAGGATACCGAGCGTGGTGAGGAAGCTGCGCAGACGATGCGCATTCAGGCTGGCTAGGGCGGCGGAGAAAGCTTCGGCAAGCAGGTTCATGCGGCACGCGGGGGGTTGAGTGAATCTTCGACGATCAGGCCGTCACGCACACGGATGGTCCGGTGGCAATGAGCGGCAATGTCGGGTTCGTGGGTCACAATGACGACCGTTTGTCCTTGTGCATGCAGCGCATCGAACAGCGCCATGATTTCGAGCGAGGTGCGCGAGTCGAGGTTTCCGGTCGGCTCATCGGCGAGCAGTAGCGACGGTTCACCGACGAGCGCACGGGCGACGGCAACGCGTTGTCGCTGACCGCCTGAAAGCTGGTTCGGGCGATGATCGAGACGATCACCGAGACCCACTTTCTCGAGGGCGTGCGCGGCACGTTCGCGGCGTTCCGCCGGGGGCATGCGTCGATAGACGAGCGGCTGCATCACGTTTTGCAGCGCCGTTTGGCGCGGCAGCAAGTGGAAGCTCTGAAAAATGAAACCGATTTCTCGATTGCGCACGGTGGCGAGCTCGTCATCGCGTAGCGATGACGTGTCGCGACCGTTCAAAATGTATTGCCCCTCGCTCGGTGAATCCAGGCAGCCGATGATGTTCATGAGCGTCGACTTGCCCGAGCCCGATGGGCCAATCAGCGCAACGTATTCGTTACGTCCTATGAAAAGATCTACGCCCGCCAAGGCAAGCACGGTCTCCTCGCCGAGGACGTATTTCTTGACGATGCCGCGCAGCTCGATCATTCGTCGCCGTCCGTGCCTTCTTCGTTGTTCGTCGGCTTGTTCTTGCGCTCGGTGACCGAATCCCCGTCGCGCAGGCGACGGAGAGTTTTGGCAGGACCCGTGATGACACGATCTTCGACGGCGATACCGGAGTCGATGGCTTCCCAGCGATCATCCGAGAGGCCCGTGGTGATAGCTCGCTTGCGGGCTGTGCCGCCATCGTCGACCCAGACGAACTTCTTGACGACGTTTTTCTCAGGCGTCTCCGTGACCACCGCCTCTACCGGTACCGACAACTGTTTCCGACCATCGCCCAAGAAGATGATCGCGCGTGCACTCATGCCTGAGCGTAGCTGCAGCGTGCCGGGGGCCTCGATCGCCAGCGTCACTTTGTATGAACGGCCTTGGCCTTCTACGGTGGGTGTCAGAGCGATCCGCTCGACTTTGCCAACGAGCGCCGTGTCGGGATAGGCGGCTGCGAAGACGTCTGCACGTTGTCCGAGCGTGATCTTGGCGACATCTGCCTCATCGACCTTCACTTCAGCCTGAATTGCAGACACGTCGGCGATCTTCATCAACTGCGCGCCGGCGAGCGAGGCGGTTGAGGGAATCGCGACTTCACCGGCTTTGATCGGCAGCGAGACGATGCGACCGCCGATCGGTGCACGGATTTCCGTCTTCGAGCGCTGTTCGCGCGCATCGCTGAGGACTGCGAGTGAGCGTTGCAGTGCCTCTTCCGAGCTGCGCAAGTCGGCCTCGGCTACCACGAATTGATTCCGATCCTCATCGAGACGGTTCTGGTCGATCAGCTTGGCGGTGGCCAACTTTTGACTGCGCTCGTACTGCTGCTTACGCAACGCCACAACCGCGCGCTGCCGGTCGATGTTGATGCGATTTTGACGAACACTCGCTTCCTCGCGCGCAATGATGGCGTTGTAGGTTTCCGGGTCGAGTCGCAGCAACAATTGACCCTCTTGTACCGTGTCGCCTTCCTGCACTGCGATACTGCGAACTCGCGCCGTCACCTCGGCGGTGAGGTTCACTTCGACCTTGTAGGCAAGCGTCCCGGAGGCCAGGATGCTCGGCTTCACTTCCTGTTCCGCCGCGACGATCACGTCCACGGGAGTACCGGATTTGCCGGAGAGGCGTTTGACGGTCAAAGGCACGGCGATCGCAAGGACGATGAGTCCGGCTGCCAACCAACGTTTATCGAGTTTCATTGATGTGGTTTCCAAGAATTAGGCGAGCAGCGCCTTGATGATCATGAAGCCGAAGATACCGACGCTCGGTGCCGCGGCGACGACGATGGGTGTGATCCAGCGTTCCGCACGGGTCCACGATTTCCAGCCGAGTGCGCCGAGCCAAACGGTCCAGAAAGCGAGGAAAGTGAAGGAGGTCGCGAACGATTTCCAATGGCTGTCGGCATCGAGCTGAATCACGAGCGGATCGAGCGTCGTGATCGACAGACTCTCGAGCGGGGTTTGCGGATCCATCCCGATCGCGCCGACGATGATGAGGATCGAGTTGATCAGTGTCGGCATCGATGACCACGTGGCGAGGGCGAGACCCTGCTTGTAGCTGACAGTCAGCGCAGTCAGCGCAGTCAGCTTGCCCGCGAACCAGAAATAACCACCATAGGCGAGCAGTATCAACAGCAGCACCACGCCGCTGCTCAAGGTCGCACTCCAAAGGATGAAACCATTGCCGGTGTTCGATTCTCGGATGGCCTTGAGCTGGGCTTCGGAGATATCAGGATTCGACTGTAGGACGCTGCGCTCGAGAAACCAAGCGGCATCGACCGCACTGAAATACAGGAAAGTTCCGAGCATACTGGCTAAGCAAAGCAGCGCCAGTGGCAGCAACCAAGTTGGCTTTTCCTGCAGGCGCTGCAGTATTGGCGTGGGTTGCAGAAAGATGTCGATCAGGTCTTTCACAGGCCGTGGGTCCTTAGGGTTTCGACGGTCGGTTAAGGCTAGGTGTTATATTTGAATATAACACCATAACGGATGCAAGGGGTTTCGGGCTGGCCGAACTTCGTCCGCAGGTGTCAGTCTGACGAAGTATCGGAGGTACGGATCATGAAAAAGTTCCTGTTCGCGCTGTTTTCACTGGTCGCAGTCAGCGCATGTTCGTCAGGTTTACTGAAGTCCGACGGCCCGCGCCTCGACTACAACAACTACGCGGGCGAGCCCGTGAGCGATATCGTCGTGATGCGTGGTATCGATTCCTGGACGCCCGTGTCGCGTGACCAGCTGATCATTTGGACGGGCATCAACGAGGCCTACCTGCTGCGCGTCTGGGACAGCTGCCCCGATTTGATGTTCGCCAACTCGATCCGCGTGACGCAGACCGGGTATACGATCAACAAGTTCGAGAAGGTGGTCGCGGGGCGCGATAGTTGTCCCATCCTTGAGATCCGACCCCTCGACGTGAAGCAACTGAAGGCCGATCGCAAGGCCGCCAAGGATCGCGATCAGCAGAAGCCCTGATCGGCTGATGATCAGGCGATAATGCGGGCGTGAATTCACCCGCATTGGCCGAAGTCGATTTACAAAACGTGTTGGGCGATGTCCGGCGTATCGCAAGATCCGCGGGCGAGGCCATCATGGAGGTCTATCGGCGGCTCGAACAGTCCGGCGCAGTCGCGGTTGATCGTAAGGCGGACGCCTCGCCGCTGACCGAGGCGGATCTTGCTGCTCACCGGCTCATTGTCGAGGGCTTGCGGGCCCTGACGCCCGAGTGGCCGGTGTTGTCTGAGGAGGCAGCCGACGTGCCGCTTGAAGCCCGCCGCAGCTGGTCGCGTTTCTGGTTGGTCGATCCGCTTGATGGCACCAAAGAATTTCTCTCTCGTAACGGCGAGTTCACGGTCAACATCGCTCTAATTGAAAATCATCGCCCGGTGTTGGGTGTAGTGCATGTGCCGGTCAGCGGCGTCGATTATTTTGGCTTTGCGAATTTCGGGGCTTGGAAGGCCGCGCGTCTGGATGAGGCCGGTACGCGTATTCGAGTCGCGCCGAGTTCGCGTGCGCCGATCCGAGTCGTCGGCAGTCGATCGCACGCGAGTGCGCGGCTGAACGCAGCTTTGCAGGCATTGGATTCGCACGAACTCGTGAGCATGGGTAGCTCATTGAAATTTTGCGTGCTCGCCGAGGGCGCTGCCGATGTCTATCCGCGCATCGGTCCGACTTCTGAGTGGGATACGGCGGCTGCGCACGCGATCGTGCAGGGGGCCGGAGGCGACGTCCTGCGTCTGGATGGTTCGCCCCTCGAATACAACCGAGGCAATGATTGGTTGAATCCCAACTTCATCGCCATCGGTCCTCGCGATCAAGACTGGGTGCGCCTCTTTAGCGGAGTATCGTGAACGTATGATCTATGAATTCGATGGCTATCGTCCCGATATCGCTGCGGGCGTGTATGTCGCACCGAGTGCGGATCTCATCGGGCGAGTGCGTCTCGCTCGCGGCTCGAGTGTATGGTTCGGTGTAGTGCTGCGCGGTGATACCGATTGGATCGAGATCGGCGAGAACAGCAACGTGCAGGATGGCACCGTGATGCATACCGACCCCGGGGTTGTGTTGCATATCGGCGCGAATGTCACGATCGGACATCGTGCGTTTCTGCATGGTTGCACGGTGGGTGAGGGTAGTCTCATCGCCAATGGCGCGATGGTGCTCGATCGTGCCGTCATTGGTCGCGATTGCGTGATTGCCGCCGGTGCTTTGGTTCCTCCCGACAAGGTGATCCCTGACGGCAGTGTGGTGATGGGGTCGCCTGGGAAAATCGTGCGCGAGGTCGGTGAGCGGGAGCGCGCGTTGATTCAGCGATCCGTCGAGAACTATCGGCAGCGCGCCGAGACTTATTTGACGCGCCTAACGCCGTTGAGTTGATCGCAGGAAATACTGCATCTGACGCAGGATTTTCTCCGTGTCGCGAGGTGCCAGCACGTCGCCCGCCAACACATGGCTAGATGGATCTTGGCTGTCCGTGACGACGACGCGTCGCTTGAAGGATTTGCCGGGCACGCCGCTGCCGAGTCGATCGAACATGGCTTCGATCTGTTCGTGACTAACCACTCTATCGTTGGACGAATAGATCACCAGTGTGGGCGTCGCGATGAGTTCAAGGTCGCTGTTCCGCACGTGATCGACCAACGCCATCATCGGTATCAGCGCGCTCGACGGATAACGCCAAGTCCAAAACGTCGCGTGCGGCCCGTTCGCCGGACGCCATTCGTAAGTCGGCCCGATGACCGCGGAGGCGAGCTGTGTGCCCCAAGGTCCTGCGAGCCACTCGCTGCGCGGATCGCGCGGTCCGAGATTCGGCGATACGAGCAATAGCGCGGCTAATCGCGTGGCCTCGGGTCGTCGCGCAAGCCACAAAGCCAATGTTCCGCCTGTCGACGTTCCGATCGCGATCACTTGTTCGCCGATCCGCTCACCGATGGCATAGGCCTCGAGCGTGTCGGTAAGCCAATCGCTCGCACTGGCCTCGGCCATCGCTGGCCCGGGTTGTCCGTGACCGCGCAAGCGAGTGTGGAAGAGATTGGCACCTAGCGCGCGTGCGAACTGTTCGGTCAACGGCGAGATCTCCTGTCGGGTCGCTGAATAACCGTGCAGGTAGACGATCGAGAGCGCCGTCTTGCGACGATCCGCATGAGCCCAAAAAATCTGCTTTTCCGCGCCGGGCGTGATCGGCCCAAGAGTCGACTGACCGGCCCGACGTTCCGCGTCGGCGAGCTGTGATTCGAGGGCGAGCGGGTCGTTCGGGACCGTGGGCATCATCTTCGGCTCGACGATCTCGTGACGAGGACCGATTTGATAAGCGAGCCATACCACGAGGCAGAACGAGATCGTGATCGTGAGAAGTCGCAGTGACAGCCGGCGTATCATGCGACGCAAGTCTAGCGAAGCACCGGAGAAACGGGCAGTTGAGCGTCGAAGATTTGCGCGCAGCGGATTGGCAGATCGAGGGTCGCGATTGGCCAAATCGCGACTGTAGTCGTTTTGTCGAGTCCGGCGGTTTACGTTGGCATGTGCAGCGATGCGGTACGGGGCCTGTTTGTTTGCTGATCCATGGCACGGGTGCCTCGACTCATTCCTTTCGCGATCTGATGCCCTTGCTTGCTACCCATTTCGATGTGATCGCGATCGACTTGCCCGGTCACGGCTTCACTTCGAGGCCCGTTGCTCTCGAGGGGTTATCTCTACCCGGTATGACGCGATCTCTCGCTGAGCTGTTGCGCACGCTGGAGGCTAGCCCGGCGCTCGTCATCGGGCACTCGGCAGGAGCCGCGATTGCTGCCCGTCTCGTTTTGGATCGTGAGGTCGAGCCGCGTTGTCTCATTAGCTTGAACGGCGCTTTGCTGCCATTGTCGGGGTTCAAGCATCCCGCGTTCACGCCGCTCGTGCGTGCTGTGGTCAGCAGTCATTGGTTGCCGCGTTGGTTTGCCAAGCGTCTCGAGTCGCCGCGTGAGGTGGATCGTTTGTTGGAGGGAACCGGCTCGCGGGTCGACGAGCGCGGGCGGGAGTTCTACGGTCGGCTGTCGCGTTGCCCGGGCCATACCGGCGCAGCGCTCGCCATGATGGGGGTGTGGGATTTGCGGCCGCTCGAGCGTGAACTGTCACGGATCATCGTGCCGCTGCACCTGCTCATCGGTGGGCAAGATCGCATGATCCTGCCCGGTGAGGCCGTCAAAGTCAGGCGACTCGTTCCATCTGCCACCGTTGAGCAGTGGCCGAGTTTGGGGCACCTCGCCCACGAGGAAGCGCCCGCCCGTTTGGCTGATTGGGTGCTCACGCGCGCGCAGGCGGACGGTATTGTAGTTCCATCCTGACACCACACGCTGTATCGTGCCTCGGACACTTTGATCCGAGGCTCGCCCGACGTGACCGTCGATCGCTCCCATCCCTTGCGCCGAGCGCTGCACGACGAGGTGCACGCGAGACCACCACTGTCGTTGCCGACACCCTCGCGTCTCACCTGTCTTGCTCTCATGTCGAGTGCGGACGAGGTTGCGAAAGAGATTGCCTTACTCGGTGAGCTCGCCGTGCAGCACGGTTTGCCATCACCGAAAGGGGAAGCCGGCCATTGCGTGATCGAAGCGCCCGGGTTTCGGCTCAAGTGGGAGCGTCATACCGAATACTCGCGTTACGTGATCTCCGTGGATGGAGCGGGCAGTCGCCCCTTTGCAGAACCAGCAACAGCGTCGTTACCCCGGGATTGGCTAGAGCGACTGCCGGGCCAGATGCTCTACGCAGGACACGCCGAAGTGGTGCCGGGTGGCGCGGCATGGGGGGAAGGCTTCGTAACCACCTCGAACGAGAGTTTCGGGGGGCGCGCACTGGTGGGATCCTTGATCGCCGGAGGTCTGGCCACAGTGCTCACCGACTTTCGCATCGATGAGCAAGGTTTTAGTCGTTTGCTGTTGATCGATCGCGGCATGACGCCGGCGCAGTGCGGCCGTGCAGTGCAGGCGTTGCTCGAGGTAGACACGTATCGTCTTTTGGCGTTGCTCGCCTTCCCGGTGGCGCGCGAGTTGTCACCGCAATTGGCACGCGACGAACGCGAACT
>Ga0315899_10002254_pt1 | contig 21403 bp, 15 predicted proteins | sample LakEriMetagenome_2_FD_203518 | JGI IMG/M metagenome (GOLD analysis project Ga0315899, IMG submission 203518) | Freshwater fungal communities from buoy surface, Lake Erie, Ohio, United States - Buoy 4 MA112 | ecosystem: Environmental > Aquatic > Freshwater > Lake | place: USA: Lake Erie, Ohio... | reverse complement strand
GCCATTATGGAGCAGCTCGAGCAAATCGGCGCGACCGCCATTCTTGAGTTTTCCATCAACAACTGTCGAATTGATTCCGGTTCCTGAGTTCCGATTGCGCGCGGTTTGGAAACACAGAGACACAGAGGACACAGATAGAAGACTTGGCCCTGTCAGGATTTAGATATACAGTCTTCCCTATCGACTGTAGTTATCCACGACTATTCCATGTCTATCGCACACCCCCACACCCACACCCTCTGTGTCTCTGTGCCTCTGTGTTTCCCAATTGCGCGTAGTTTTGGAAACACAGAGACACAGAGGGCACAGAATAGAAGATTTGGTCCTGTTCAGGATTTTAGATATCCAGTCTCCCCTATCGACTGTAGTTATCCACAACTATTCATCGTCTATCACACACCCCCACCCACACCCCCACCCTCTGTGTCTCTGTGCCTCTGTGTTTCAAAAAAACCGACCCCGGGATGACAGAAAATTTAATTGAACGGGTGGGGTAAGAATGATAAATTTGGAAAAAACTCCAGCCAAGCCTGGAAAAAACCTTACGCCTGCTAGACTCTGCGGAAAACCGTCTTACATTACTTAAAGGGGATTTGTTTCCCCTTTTATTTGTTCTTATGTGTTTTTTTCTCACTTTCGGAGGTGGGTAATGAAGCGAACCGCTCGACGAACTGGTTTCACGCTGGTCGAGCTGTTGGTAGTAATTGCGATCATCGGAATCTTGGTCGGATTACTTTTACCGGCAGTGCAAGCCGCTCGCGAAGCGGCTCGCCGGATGAGCTGTAGCAACAATATGCGACAGCTTGGTCTGGCTCTTCATAATTTTGAAGGAACGTTCAAATACGTTCCAACCTGGGCTTCGCAATTCAAGTTGACGGATGCTTATGCTGCGCAGGGTAATCCGTTCTTTGCAGCGACATCCGACGCACGCCGCCCTTTCGGCGTACTCGGACAACTGTTGCCTTACATGGAAGGAAATACGATCTATCAGAGCTTCGATTTAAAGAAGCCTTTGATTGACCCTCGAAATCTACCCCCTCCCTTCCCGGGCGGACAAGTTCCTGCCTCGGCTGTTGTGAACTTGCCGCTGTTTAACTGTCCATCGACACCTGAAGCGCAATCCGATTACGGCGCGTGGATGGCACAAAATGGGATCCTACCTTCAGGAACAGTTTTCAATCTTCCTCGTACCGACTACGTCGCACTGCGCGGTTTGCACAGTTCGCTCGCGGCCTGTGCAGGACTTGCTGCGACAACAACTCATAACTCGATGCTCGGCGCAAACGATGGCGGAGGCGAGAACGCCGAAATCGTGATCAATCCACGACGCAAGTTCGCTGCGGTTACCGACGGATTGTCCAACACTTTGTGCTTCATTGAGATTGCCGGAAAACAGCGATTGTACTTCCGAGGTATCCCTTACCAAGGTACATGGACAACCACTCCTGTCCCGGCCTTTACGCTCAATTCCTTCTACGGCGATTGGAACACTGCTCGTCACCCACGTGGTCTCAGCGGTGCTGACCGAAACAATCCGTCTGCTCCGGGATGTTCCGTGATGAATATCTTCAATCAGGACAATCCGTATTCGTTCCACGGTAGTGGAGTTCAAGCTGTTCGTGGCGATGGCTCGGTGATTTTCCTACCATCCGCAATCAGTACGAATGTATTCGTTGCCCTTGTTACTCGCGACGGCTCTGAAACGGTAGAAATGCCCGAATAGGTTCTGATAGCCGTCTTTTTCCTTGGTATACGTTGCAAAACGAAAAAAGCATCAAAGCGAGCGAACTGCGAAGTTGGCTCGCTTTGATTTTTGGTATGCTAACACCGGGCTCATATTGAACAGTTCCTACCAACCTTTCCACGGATTTCAAGAAATGTCAGTTCCCCCCCTCTCCCGCACTCGCCCTTTTAATCATTGGATTACATCGCTATTGCCCCTACTGATCCTTTTCGTCGGTTTGACGATCACGGGTTGTGGTAAGGGAGGTCCTTCACTTGTGAATGTTTCAGGGAGCATCAACGTTGATGGCAAGCCCGCTGAAGGGGCAACGATGATCTTCTTTCCTAACGACGCTTCGATGACGCTGATTCCATCTGCACAAGCCGATGCGAGTGGCAAGTTCACCATCATTACCGATGGTAAGAATGGGATTCCAACCGGCTCCTACGATGTTACCGTTACTTGGCCGGACCCCAGCGTTAAACCAACGGAATCGCAACGCATGCAAGGCCTTGCCGAACCCGGTCCAGATCTGCTCGCTGGCAAGTATGGCAAAAAAGGGGCTTCCGGTCTAAAAGTAGACATCTCTGCTGCTAGCAAAGAACTCCCAGCATTCGATCTTAAAACCAAATAAGCCCTATTTTCAACTAGTACAAGTTTCTCGGAATCCGTCAGACAACCTGACGTAGTCATCCCTGAAAACTAATCTCACATTGAACACTCTTCGAGCCTATTGAAATGATTCAACGATTCGCACAACAAGCCTTTTTAAAGTCGATTCCTTTCTTGATGGCCATCGCCTCAGGTATGGATCCCGTCCAAGCCGAACCGCCAGTTGGTAGTAAGCTTACTGCGCTCGACGCATACGTAGCGAAGAAGGACGATACGTATTCTTGGTCAGTCAAAGACACGATCGCTTCAGGTCCATTGACGACCCATGTGATTCGATTGAATTCGCAGACTTGGCGGACCAAAGAAGAGGTTGACCGTCCCCTATGGGAACATTGGCTTGTTGTCACTGTTCCGCAGAAAATCACCACTGACCGCGTGTTCTTGATGATTGGTGGTGGAAGTCACACCAGCGCTCAACCGAAAGGTCCTGATGCGATCACTGGGGCGATTGCCGCTGCAACAGGTGGCGTTGTCGCAGAGCTAAAAAACATCCCAAATCAACCCTTGGTCTTCCACAACGATGCGACACCACGTGTCGAAGACGATCTAATCGGATACGCATGGGCTCAATTCCTTGAAACAGGGGACCCCACTTGGCTCCCACGGCTACCTATGGTCAAGAGTGTCGTTCGGGCCATGGATTGCATCACGGAGTTTTCCGCAAGCGAGGCTGGAGGAAAACGCAAGGTTAATCGATTTATCGTCGGTGGTGGTTCGAAACGAGGCTGGACGACTTGGCTTGCAGGTGCCGCAGATAATCGTATCGAAGCCATCGTGCCGATCGTTATCGATGTAGCAAACGCAAAGCTATCTCTTCAGAATCATGCTGAAGTCTACGGATTTTGGTCAGAAGCCATCGGTAACTACTACCAACACAAAATCCTTCAAAGGTTCGATCACCCACGCATGCTACAACTCTATGAGATTGTTGATCCCTACTATTATCGCGACCGATTGACACTTCCCAAATACATTGTCAATGCAAGTGGCGATCAGTTCTTCGTTCCTGATTCTTCGCAATACTATTACGATGAACTGCCAGGAGAGAAACTTCTACGTTATGTACCGAACGCTGACCATGGTTTGAAAGACACCGATGCAGTTCAGTCGATCGCTGCATACTACACGATGGTGGCTTCTGGAAAGAAATCGCCCCAGTATTCTTGGAAATTCGGTGAAGATGGGTCGATCCATGTGATGCCGAAAACGAAGCCTTTGGATGTAGTTTTATGGCGCGCGAACAATCCCACCGCTCGCGACTTCCGTCTCAAAACGATCGGTCCCGCCTTTGAAAGTACCACTCTTAAACCCGATGCGGATGGCAATTACCTCGCCGTACCACCGCCGACAGAACCGGGTTGGACCGCAAGCTTCGTGGAGCTTACCTATGACGTAGGTGGACCGTTTCCATTGAAGGTATCTACGGCGGTGAAAATCACACCCGATGCGCTACCGTACAAAGGGATCGAATTGACAGAAGTGAAATACGAGCCCGAAGTCGCGGCTGAAAAGACTCAAACGGGCAAGTAAGCCATCTAAGTAAAGACAGATGAAGCTTCTTACGCAATTCGACACCCATCTTCCGCGTCGTGTTCTTTTTGGTCGCGGTAGACTTGATGAAGTACCAGCCATCTGCATTGCAAATGGTTGGAGGCGACCTTTTGTTGTCACGGATTATGGTGTTTCGCAAGCTGGGTTAGTCGCCCCATTAATCGATGCATTATCCAAACTTGAAATCTTCGCGGGAACCTTCAATGCCGTTCCCGCCGAACCGGAACTTCAAGTTGTTGACCGGCTTGGCGAATTGCTTCGAGAGAGTCGAGCCGATTGCATTATCGGCGTTGGTGGCGGAAGTGTTATGGATGCGTCGAAGGTTGCCAGCATACTTGCGGTACACGGTGGGAATGCAACCGATTACTGCGGAATTGGTAAAGTCCCTGCACGTGGGTTACCTTCAATCCTGGTTCCAACGACGGCTGGTACGGGCTCCGAAGCGACCTTCGTCGCGATTCTGACAGAGCCTACGCAAGGAATCAAAGTTGGAGTTGTCTCGCCTCATCTGCTCGCGGATGTTGCTGTCGTAGACCCGACACTTACTGACAACCTTCCAAGCGGTATTACTGCCGCTACGGGCTTCGATGCGATCGTCCATGCCATGGAAGCCCTGATCGCAAAAATTGCCACACCCGTTGCTCGTGGATTGGCTCTACAAGCTGCATCGTTTCTGGGCCCAAACTTGGAAACGGTGGTTCTAAACGGCGAGGACAAGCAAGCTCGCGATGCCATGGCCATCGGTAGCCACCTCGCAGGGCTTGCATTTGCAAACTCTTCCTGCTGCGCTGTTCATGCACTCGCTCTCCCATTAGGGGGTAGATATCCGATACCCCATGGTGTGATTACAGGCTGCTTCTTCGCAGAAGTCATGCGTTACAACTTGGCGCTGGATTGTTGCAAAGAAGACGCGAAGTTATTTGCAGACGCTCTTGGTTTCGAGTCGAAAAATGGGTTTGATTTTTGCGATTCATTAGATGCTCTCGCCACCCGCCTTGGCTTATTTGCGCAGCTTCGAAGGGTCACCGTTAAAGCGTCGGATCTCCCGCAGATGGCTCAAGCTGCTTGTTCGAATCAGAGACTCATGGGCCCTAATCCAGTCACACTGAACGAGAATCAATCAATAGAGATCTACCGGAAGGTTCTTCGGATCGATGAGTGCACAGCGTAAATTCGACGGAATTTGGTTCGAACCAGCTCCATGGGTAAATGGGAGGTATGTTCGAAGTGATGCCACACGGTGCATCGTCAATCCAGCGACAGGCGCAAAGCTCGCCGAAGTTCATTTCGCGAACCCACAGATCGCTACTGAAGCGATCGATGGTGCAGTCGTAGCGCAACGATCTTGGAAAGAACTCTCCGCATTCGAGCGAGGAAACATACTCAAGACTATCGCGGCTGAGTTGATCGAACAGAAAGACAAACTTGCAACGTTGCTGACGGCTGAACAAGGGAAGCCATACTGGCAATCGGTCGGCGAGATTGACTACGCCGCTAGTTTCTTTCAATGGTATGGGGAGGAAGCACGTCGCATTTCCGGAAGGATCGCTTCCCATCCCCAAAGGGATCGTGAATTCGTTATTGAGCATTTACCGATTGGCGTAGTGGGATGGATTACGCCCTGGAATTTCCCTCTTGCGCAGGGAGCGAAGAAAATTGCAGCAGCCTTAGCGGCGGGATGTACTGGAGTTTGGAAACCAGCGGAAAGTACACCTTTGATCGCTCTAGCGATGGCACCGTTATTTCGATCAGCAGGAGTACCAGATGGAGTGGTACAAATTATCCCTGGTGAAGGGCCGCAGATTGGAAGCATAATGATCGACCACCCAGAAGTTCGATGCATAAGTCTCACTGGTTCGAAGGCGACAGGCAGCAAACTTATGGCTGGAGCCGCGTCGCAGATTAAGCGAGTATCGTTAGAACTCGGTGGGAATGCTCCGTTTATCGTTCTCCCTGACGCTGACCTTGATTTTGCAGTTGACCAATTAGTTCAGCTAAAATTGTTTGTCACCGGGCAAGTATGCGTTACCGCGAATCGAATCTTCATTCCCGAAGAGTTGCACGAACAAGTCTTGGAACGCCTCATTGGCAAGCTTGAACTATCCAAGGTCGAAGATGGACTGAATGATTCCGGACAGTATCGAGTGGACGCTGGGCCATTGATTCATTCCCAAGCATGCATAGGTGTGGATGCTTTGGTCGAAGAGGCTTGTGATTCCGGTGCAAAAGTCGCTTATCGATATGCATTTGGGAAAGGGGTGCGATCGAAAAACGAAGGAAGTTTTTACGCCCCGACAGTCCTCAGCCACGTGGTCGATGATATGCGCATTTCCAAAGGAGAGATCTTTGGCCCAGTGTTCGCAATTCATACCTACCGTACGGTGGACGAAGTGATCCAACGCGCCAATGGCGTTTCGCAAGGGCTTGCAGGATACGTATACGGAACCGATTTATCGGATTGTCGGCGGGTTGCCAGAAAGCTGGATGTTGGGATTGTTGGTGTTAATGAATGGCGACCATTGAAAGCCGAAATACCTTTTGGTGGAATCAAAGAAAGCGGGATAGGTTCCGAGGGTGGAACCGAGGGGCTAAGCGAATACATGCGTGTGCGAGTCATCTCGTTCCCGACAGATTGAGTCGCGCTTGCGGTTCGTCCGACTTTATGTCTCCTCGGTTTTGATCTCCGATGCCCCTCTGTGATCTCTGTGCCTCTGTGTTTCAACGTTTTTGTGTTTCAAAGTCTCTGTGTTCGAAAAAACGGCATCAAAGCCGCGAAAATCCCACCGGAAGCCCAAGTTTTTGTGTAGCTTTAGGAGTCAGACTCCCTAACTGAGTTATCGTCCGCGTAGAATTGCAGTCCGCAGCCATTGACTTTCATCACGCCTCTTCCCCGGTGGTACCTCCTTTCGCTTCTGAGCCCTTGGGCTTTCCAGTTTGAATGTAACTAAGTGACGCATGCACGGCCTGATACTCCTACAACTACAAAAATTTGCGCAGCAAGCCATCGGTTCCGAGCATTGGCGATCGTTACTCAAGGAAGCTGGTTTCGAGGAGAGCGTGTTCTCAGCTGGGCGTGTCTATGAAGATCAACAAGTCTTTCGCTTGGTCGAAATCGCCGCAAAGGCTCTTGGCATACCAGCTGACCAAGTGTTGGAGTCCTTTGGTAGGTTTCTCTCTACCGAATTAGTTCGACTCTATCAGCGAGTGATCAAGCCTGAATGGAAGACACTCGACATCATCGAGAACACAGAAACTTTCATTCATTCAGCGGTCCGAGTCGGCAATCCCGGTGCCATGCCTCCACCGTTGGATGCGATCCGCACGGGACCTAATGACTTACAGCTGCTTTACTCCTCCGAGAGGAAGCTTTGCAAGTTAGCTATTGGCATCATCAAAGGCCTTGCAGACCATTTTCATGAAGTCATTGAAATTGAACACGATGCTTGCATGCATCGAGGTGATCCGTATTGCACCTTTCAGTTAAAAACGGTTCAACGCCGACACGATACTCAACATATCTCCCTCAACAACACAGTTGCCCTCGACCATACCCTCGAATTGCGCGAACCAGTGAAACTTAAAGGTTCTGGCGAACTAGGGGTTACATTAGAACTAGAGAATGGAGCAAATGGTCTTGAGCATCCAACCTCACAATATGAATTTTCATCAAGTGATTTGCTTAGTTCCGAAGGTTTACTTGAACCGTCCAAGAAGGCAGCGATTTGGGAGTACTTTCTACAACCTGCGATCATGCCTTCCGATCTGGCAAGCATCGGTTCGTACCGCGTAATCGCCAAGCAAGGTGAAGGGGGCATGGGGGCTGTTTTTCGTGGGATCGATACCCGCACCGATCAGTCCGTTGCGATTAAAGTCGTCCACCCGAGAATCGCCGAGAACGAGAACTCGAGAAAGAGATTCTTGAGAGAAACGCGTTCCGTACAATTGATCAAGAGTCCACATGTTGTGGAAGTTTACGAGGTAGGTGAAGTTGGTGGGTTACCTTACATGGTAATGGAATTCCTGCGTGGAATGTCCGTGCAAGCTCATCGCGAAAGATTTCAAAGCCTGCCGGTTCATGAGATTCTCCGAATTGCCATCGAGACGGTAGCTGGTTTAACGGAAGTCCACCGGTGCGGAATCATTCACCGTGATCTTAAACCGGAAAACCTATGGGTCGAATCTCCAAGTCTGCGGATTAAAATCATTGACTTCGGTTTAGCTCGCAATATCGAAGAAGAAATGCGTTTGACGCGGTCCGGATCCTGCTTGGGAACCCCGTCGTACATGTCCCCCGAACAGGCCTTGGGCGAAAGCATGGACTTCCGCTCCGATTTTTTCAGCCTTGGTTGTGTGCTTTACGAACTTACCAGCGGCATACGACCTTTCGAACGCGAAGGGCTCATCAGCACCCTCAATGCACTGACCAAAGAGGAACCGAAACCGCCGATCGAAGTTGTTGAGGGAATCCCAAATAGTCTCTCGGAGGTGATCATGAACCTACTGAATAAGAATCCGGAAGAACGTCCCGCGAATTGTTCGGTATTGAGTGAACAGCTTACGCAAATTCTCGATGCACTTGAATAGCATGCGCGATCAATTAAGCCTCTCGATTAAACCAACAGTCAATGCATTAACAGGATTGCACTTGCTCAACGCTGGTTTGGTTTTTCTCACATGGCTTATCGCTTTCGGATCACTATCCGCTCAGGATGCAATTCCGAAAACTGTCGAACAACTTTCTGCTGACTTCGATCCCAGACGTGAGCCTCTGGAGTCCTTGATAGTACGCGAATGGGAAAAAGACGATGTCATCTATCGCTACGTCACGTTTCATGTCGGAGTGTTTAAGCAGCAACCGGCCCGGGTGGCAGGGTTCTATGCGTTTCCGAAAAATTCGAAAAACCTGCCTGGATTACTTCATTTACACGGTGGGGGACAACGAGCTTTTCTTCACGAAGTCGAATTCTATGCGAAGAGGGGATACGCATGCCTATCGATCAATTGGGGTGGCAGGGAAATGGAAGATTCTTTGAGCATAGATCCGAACACACAGTGGGGGGCAGTGGATCCGACGCAGACTAACGTGCCAGGTTACTTCAATCTTCAGCCCGGGGAGCGGTATCTCGACCCGATGGAATCCCCCCGCAATAACAACGGGTATCTGTTGACTCTCTGCGGACGGCGAGGACTAACGTTCCTAGAGCAGCAACCCGAAGTAGACGGCACAAAGCTTGGTGTCTATGGACATTCAATGGGTGGAAACTTGACACTCTACGTTGCCGGCACCGATGACCGGGTGCGTGTGGCAGCCCCTTCGGTCGGAGGATCCGGGTTTCGTCATCAGCCCTGGCCGCTGCTACCTGAGCAAAAAAAGCAACTTCCAAACGGCGATGTAGCCCTGTTTGACGCGACGCTGGGATTCGAATCGTATGCGTCTCGTATTTCCTGTCCGGTATTGTGGCTCGGAGCCACCAATGATTTCCACGGAATTATGGATGATACATTCCGTACCGGTAGTTTGATTCGCAACGATGAGGTTCGCTATGTCTTTACTCCTCACATGAATCATCGCTTTATGCCGGAATATGCAGTATCTCGTCCATTATGGATCGATCAGCACCTGAAAGGTACGTTCCGATTTCCATCAACACCGAAAACGACTGTGCGATTTGATGGAGTTGATCGTGTACCACAATTTCAAGTGACACCCGATCCAAGCCTACCTGTGGAGCGTGTGCAGGTTTTTTATTCACTGGACCCTCACCCAATAGCTCGCTTTTGGCGAACAGCAACTGCTTTATCAACGGATCAGACGTGGACGTCTCCACTGCCGATTATGAGTGCCGAGCAACCTCTCTTTGTTTTCGCTAATGTGCATTACCCATGTCCGAGAACCATTGCAGAGCCATATTCTGCGCCAACCGAGTCGGTTGTTATCAGCTCAACTCTCCATGTAATCACTCCAACGCAGCTACATGATCACAAAGCGAATGCTACCGACGAAGTCACTGATGTGATCGACGATTTCTCGGAAGGTTGGCAGGACTGGTACTTGCTCTCTGCGGACAACCCACATCACTGGGAGTATTCCACCCGTAAAATCAACGATCCAAAGTGGCGCGGTGGGAAAGGCAAGCAAATGCGAATCGATGTAACGACGGACCGCCCTAATGAATTAGTTGTTGTCTTAACGGAGAATTTCTTTCGCTCCTACAAAGGCCCCATGAGAGAATTCGTTGCTGTAGTTCAGTTGGATGGATCGGGAGAACAATCGGTAAGGCTAAGCCCTTCTGACTTTCGAATCCCGTCGAAAGAACCGAAAGGTCAATCGTCTAAGCTACATTCGTGGGACCACATCGACCTCCTAAGTCTAAGAGCCTACCATGAAAAAGATGGCACACTCATCGGGAGTAAGAACTGGCAAGGCTCCCAACCAAGCTTTCGACGCTTGAATTGGGAGTAAGAACTGCTGGAAAGTTCAGACGATTGGATTCCCAACACACTTCTACTTGTCGTTGCCAGCAAGATGTGTCTTGAACCATTCTCGCATCGATTCAAACATGATTCGATTGCCCTCTGCATTGAACCCATGCGCCGCACCTTCGATGACGACCAGTTCGCATGGAACCGATTCTTTGGAAAATGCATCTTTGATATTCTGACTATGAGAAATCGGAACCAATTCATCTTTGTCACCGTGAACCAATAAAGTAGGTGCATCGGGACCGGACACTTGCCGAAGCGGCGAAAATTCATCATTTCGCTTGGAATCAAACTTGAGTGCCGGGAACTGTTCCATGAGTGGATTTCCAGGCGTTTTATAGGGTGCTAGATCCGTTGGAGGAAAGACCGCTGCAACCGCAGCAATCTTTGGCCCAGCTTTTTTATCGTTCGCCGTGGTTCCGAGCATCAACGATAAATGGCCACCTGCGGAGAATCCAAAGACTCCCAACTTGGTCCGATCGATTTGCCAAGCGTCTGCTTGTTTATCGACGTGAGCTAAAGCTTTCCGCACATCTTCAACGATTTCTGGAATGTTGTACTTGGGGCTACTCCCGTGCCGAACAGCGATGATAGTATAGCCTTCATCGCTCAGCGGTTTGAAAAACGCGGCCATCTGCTCAGATGGCATCCATGTCGATACCCAACCACCGCTAACCATGAACAGCAAACCAATCCCCTTGCGTTTAACACTTGGTTCAAACACATCCATGGTTAAGGCCATTCCGTCTTTATGCCCATAAACGACATCCGGACGTACTTGCGGTAATGCATCCTCCGACCGGACAGCTGCGGTGTTAACAAAAAAACTCGAACAAAGAATTACAAGCGATCGAATTCCGCATGAGGAGCTGAGTGATTTCAAGGTAGTATCCTTTGGTATCTTTGGAAGGGAATAAAAGCGGCTAAGAGGCATGTGTGGAACAAATGAACATCCATTCTCCTGAGTTCTCCATCGTATCGAATCCAGCAGGCAACACCAATCCTGTGCCACAGGTTTGCTCGAAGGATGCGCAGCAATGGAGAATTTGTCACCTTAGTAGACCGGTGGGATTTACACCGCCGACGCTCTGTCGAGTTGTCCTTGGTTACTGTTATGACAGGCCCCGCTTCATAGCAGATTACCAACTAGCAGTTCGACTTAGGAGACGCCAATCGCCGGTTCTGGATCCGGCGGGATTTCAACAAAAATATCCTCGCCACGAAGTTCTAGTGCGTAGTGTTCGGTTCTTATTTTAGGATTGTCCATCCAAGTGCCATCCTTGAGCGCAAACCGCCAAGCATGCCAGGGACAAGCCACGCACCCATCGTGAATCCAGCCAGCCGCCAAGGATGCACCTTGGTGAGGACAGAAATCATCTAATGCGAAATAAGAACCTTGGTCGTGAAAAATTGCGATCATGCGATCGTTGACCGGAAATGCTTTTCCACTGTTCTCCGGTACCTCGGATGCCTTGGTTACGAATACCCAGTTAGCCACGAAGCATCTCCTTCCGCAAAGTATTGAGGGCGGTTTTCGCAAGGCGTTGGAAAAACAATTCAGGATGCCCGCTGATCGTTGGGCTAATCGTTGTGACTTCGCCCCCTTTTCTAGCAACACTGATTTGAAAACTTACAGTCGGCAATCCATCGCATTCCAGAAGGCTAGTACTCGTGGGATAAACGCCGGCAACAAGAGCGTAATCGGTCCCGTGGGTCTTCAAAGATTTTCGAGCGATCTCTTCGATCTCGGCAACGTCATGGTTTTCGCGTCCGACTGGAGGAAACCTAGGAAGCCACTCGTGATGCACCAGCCCAGTGCTGCTGGAGGAGTGGAAATCATCGGCTAGCATCGATCCGATCCAGCATCCCGATCCGAGCTCCGTCACGGAAAGTGATTTGGATTTTGTGGACAGGATCTCATGGATGACATCTTGCAGCTCACGCTCTCCCTCGGCGAAAATATGTTCTTCAAATGCGTTACGGATCTGCTCAAGTGTTGGTGTGATGAGTTTACGGAACTCTTCGTCTGAGCTGCATTCTGCTGCAACTCGCAGTGTGATCGTAGCTTTGGAAACGGTGATACCAACTTTTGGTATTCGGTCTCGGGCAATCAAATCGGGAATTATCTTCTCGACGTCGCTTTCCCCTAATCCGAAGAGCTTGACGCAGTGGTAGAACCAGCGAGTTTTCCCCATCCCCATTTCCTCAGTCAGCCGTGGCACTACGGTTTCGGCGAGCATTTGGATCATTTCCGCTGGAACGCCCGGTAACGCGAACAACCGGCACTTGTTACCTTGACGGGTAACTTCCAAGTCGATTCCTGGGGCGGTTCCGTGTGGATTTGGAATGATTCGAGAGGTTTGCGGGAACAAAGCTTGGACGCGATTGCGTTCAGGCATCTCGCGACCTCTGGTCTTGAACAACTTCAAGATGTGCTGCATCGCTTCTTCGCGGTGCTCCAATGGTAATGAGAACGCTTCTGCCATCGCTTCCCTTGTCAAATCGTCTGCGGTCGGCCCTAGTCCTCCACTGATAATTACTACATCGGCACGAGATGCGGCGAGTTGGAAAACAGCGACGTTATCGGATAAGACGTCACCGACGGTGACGTGATGTCGAACCTGGATGCCCAGATCCGCAAGCTGTTGGCTTAGGTACTGGCTATTGGTATCGAGACGCTGGCCGCTTGTGAGCTCGTCACCGACGGAGATAATTTCACCGATCACGCAAAAAACCTTTCTTGGGGATTGAATCGTTGGGGGTATAGTTCGTTGAACTATACCAAATTCGATTACGGGATAGGAGCAAACTGCGTGAATTCGCACAGATGCGCTTCCGCGACTCCTTGAGGGCAGCTCCACACGAGGAAAAACATCGCTTCTCGTGTCCAGCGTGCGATGGAATTATGTGCGAGAAAACCAGCACCTTTGCTGATCGCCAGCGCGGACTGGGTGGCTCGTAGAACCAACGTGTTCGAGTCTTTTCTCAATGTCATCGCGTCCATTCTGCAATCCGTTCCGCTTGCAAGGTGATTCATTGCCTCGAAAAGAGATGTCCACTGCTTTGCCAAGCTCTCATAGAACGGACTTAGGTTACCGCGCTGCTGCGTCTGGCAATAAATCCAGTCGATTGCACATGCGGCAAGTCCAAGCGCAAGCGCGCTGGTTTGCAAACCTCCTGCACCATTAGACTGCGAGACGGACAGAACATTCTCTATCGGCCCGTGCAGTAATTGCTCCGTGGTCACCCTCAGATCGCGAAGTTGAACTTCATCGGTACAACTGTCGCTCAGGGCAAGCAGGTGCATTCCGGAACCAGGATCGATGCCTGCCTGATGGGTTGGTACATAGAACAGATACTGGAATGCTGGGTTTTGCTCATCGGATGCTCCGACGACGATCGCTTTTGAATGCTTCGCAGCGGTAACCCAGGGGATCGTACCGTTCAAGATCCACCTAGGGTTAGAATCTGGCGAAGTCGATTCCACAGCTGATAATCTTGCACTAACCGCTGGTACGGCTTGATGTTGGCGGCTGGTCGTTAGATGACTGATTCCTACCGTGATCCACTGCTCGGCACAAAGATGCCTGTTGAGTATTTCGCTCGCATTTTGGTTTTTCGATGATTCTATTCTGCGAAGGGCAGCGGTTCGTTGCGTCAGGATGAAGGCAGTCGATAGTGAGGCAAATGCGACCGTGATGTAAAAGTGCAATTGCGACAATGGGGTTTTCCCCAACCGACCTTCGATATACGCAAGTTCACACAAGGACCGTTCGGGATAGTCGCTTAGTTCATGACCCGAGGGATGAAAATCATCAATCCAATTCCGAAGCGCAACGATGGAGCGTTCAATTTCAGCGGAACCCAATTCGGGGGCTTGCTGAATGCTGCTCTTCTGAAATGCATCATAGAGGATGTCAATAAGTCGCACGTTTTCGCCAGGATCTTCTTCGATATAGGATGCGTAGGTAATGGATCAAGTGTAACCTATAAATCGCAGATGCACGAAGGCTTTTCCCGGCTACAAAAAGCTAGGGAAACGGCATGTCGGTACGGGGCGTTCGATCATCGAAAGCGTCCAAGTCGGTTGCAGGAGATTTCTCGTTGAAAGGTTAGGTTGAAAATGGAACGTAGTGCATTCGATGCATTGTGTCATGGAGAAGAAGGAATCGCGGCGGTTTACGAGAAATGCTGGGCCATAGCAAGAAACCTTTGGTGGAGTTGGCAACCGGACGTCGTCCGTTTATTTCGTGATATCGATCCGGTCCGATGGAGGGAAGTCGATCACAATCCAATTGCACTGCTGCGCGAATACACTCCTGAAACCTTGTCATTTCGAGCTAGTGAGTTGGTTCTTCACAGCCGAATCAATCATGCCTATCGGCGGTTACAAGAATATTTAACCAACACCCATACTTGGGCGCATACCCATGCAGGAGTACTTGGTAGTAAACCAGTCGCTTATTTTTCGGCCGAGTTCGGGCTTCATGAATCCTTACCCATCTACTCAGGTGGATTAGGTGTCTTATCCGGGGATCACGTAAAGAGCTCCAGCGGCCTTGGAGTCCCACTCGTTGGAATTGGGTTGTTTTACTCGCATGGGTACTTCAAGCAGCGACTTGACCCAAATGGCTATCAAGCGGAAGAATACATCGAGTCACGCGTGGATAACCTTCCGTTAACCCCAGCTTGTACACCTGACGGCCAAGCTTGCACCGTGCGACTACAAACGCGTTCGGGAGAGCTGTTAGCTAAGGTTTGGAAGGTGAACGTTGGGCGCGTGGTTTTGTATCTGCTTGACAGTAACGTTGAAGGGAACAAGCCCGAGGATCGGGAACTGACGAGTCGGCTCTATGGAGGAGATGAACGCACGAGAATTCGGCAAGAATTGCTGCTTGGGGTCGGAGGTGTTCGCGCATTGAATACGTTGGGAATCGATCCGGGAGCCTATCACCTCAATGAAGGACACAGCGCTTTCGCAACGCTTGAAGCGATTCGGTTGCGTCGAGTGGAAGACGGCGTCAGTTTTGAAGATGCGTTACGTGATGTCTCGAATGCCACGCTATTCACAACGCATACGCCGGTTCCTGCCGGGCATGATCGTTTTTCCAACGAATTAATCGAAGAGCATCTCGGCCCGTTGCGCGACGCTTTACAGATTTCCCATGACCACTTGATGAGTCTCGGACGTGTCTGTCCAGACAATCATTCCGAACCTTTCTGCATGACGGTGCTCGGGCTCAAAGCGTCGCGACGAGCCAATGCGGTTAGTCAATTGCATGGGCATATTTCCAGACGTATGTGGCGGGCTTTATGGCCACAACGCGAAGAGGTAGCAATCCCCATCGGCCACATCACCAACGGTGTTCACGTCGAGAGCTGGTTGGCCGAGCAGATGCAGCAACTCTACGATAGGAATTTCCCAGTAAACTGGAAATCGCAGATGGGGGAACCGCATTGCTGGCAATCAATTCATAACGTCGACCCTGGTGAGTTATGGGAGACGCATAACACACTTAAGAATCTTTTATTCGCGTTTGTTCGTCGTCGAGTATACAAGCAGAATGAGCAACGGGGCGAACAGGCTGAGAATTCCGAAGCGACGTTTCGCAACTGCAATCCATCGATTCTGACGATTGGGTTCGGCCGACGGTTCGCCACTTACAAGCGCGCCAATCTTTTGTTTCGAGATCTTGATCGCCTCGCTGCGATCGCTAACGATCCGCAGCGTCCTGTGCAGTTCCTCTTCGCCGGTAAAGCCCATCCGAAGGATGAACCGGGAAAGAGATTCATCCAAGAGATTGCGAATCTTCGACAGGACCCAAGGTTCGTTGGCAAGGTGCACTACATTGAAGACTATGACATCAATGTCTGCAGGCATATGGTTCAAGGGGTCGACGTGTGGCTCAATAACCCACGCCGACCGTTGGAAGCATCGGGGACTAGCGGGCAGAAGGTCATTCTCAACGGCGGCCTGAATTTAAGCATCCTCGATGGATGGTGGGCGGAAGCCTACGATGGTTCGAACGGATTTGCAATCGGCAAAGGTACGAGCCACGTGGAGGATCGCATCACGGATGATCGCGATGCGCAATATCTCTACGAGGCGCTGGAGAGAGAAGTCGTACCGCTTTATTACGACCGGGACAAAGATGGATTACCGAGAGCTTGGATCAATCGGATGTGCAACAGCATCAGCACCCTTGCATGGCGATTCAGCTCGCACCGTATGGTGATGGACTATGCACGGGTCGCATATGTCCCGGCATCGGGTGGCGTGAGCTACTCGTTTTAGAAGTTTAACCGAATGGCTTGCTTAGCTTGCAACTTGGAACACGGTTCCAGGTTACTTACTTAGGAAACAAGTCCGATTACTTAGGAAGCAATGCCAATGCCGCGGTCGATGGTCGTGCGATCACGTGCGCTGCAATCAGCTTTCCAAGTCCTTCGACCTTTGGCTTAGCAGCTTCGACGGCGGCATTGACGGCCGCAACATCGCCACGGATAACGATGGTTACATAACCACCGCCGAGTTTCTCCTTACCCACGACTTCTACCGATGCGGCTTTGCACGCAGTATCGATCGCTTCGAAAATTGCAGTGAAACCTTGGGTTTCAATAAAACCGAGAGCCTGACCATTCGCTTGGGACATAACCGATTCATCCGATAGTGGAAATTTAACAACTGCTTGTTCGATCAAAACATTAAATTCAGGTGGGCTGATCATCGCACGAAATGCGTCGCGATCTGGGCTGTTAATCGTATGGCTTGCGCCGTACTGTTGCATCTTTTTCGCGGCTTGTGCACCCGTTTCGATGGCCGATTGTACGTCACTGGCGCTTCCGGCGATTTTAATCACCGCACCAAGCATATCGTTCCACTCGACTTGCAAGACTTGCACGTTGGCAGATTTGCACATCGAATCAAGTGCAACCATGCCAGCCGTCCAACCTTTAGTCTCTAGGATCCCAAAGGAACGGACCCCATTTTCATTTCCGGTGCCCCAGTCGGAGCTATTGGTCAGTGATGAAGCCATAAAGGATCTGTGGAACAGAGGGTGGGGTGTAAGTTGCAAGGCCAGCGTGAGTGAAAGCTAGTTCAAGAAAACATCAAGTCAAAGCTTTCAAGGAATTTTTTATCTTTGCAATCCATCCCGGAATTGCTTCGAGTGGATTTTCCGCCGCTTCGTATTCAAGCGCAAGCCACCCGCTGTAGTTTGAGTTGGCAAGTATTTTGACGATTCGATCGAGGTCTGCAAGTTCCCGTTCTCCGTTCGGGAACATCTCGACCTTTATCTGAGCGTTTACGGCATAAGGAGCGATGCTTTCAAGTTCCGCGTAGGGGTTCTCAGTGGATCGGAAGTTTCCGGAGTCAAAGTTTACTCCAAAACCCGGCGCTTCGACTTTGCGAACAATTTCAAGTAACCCGTCTGCCTTCGCAGTGACCCCACCGTGGTTTTCTAATGCTAAAAAAATGCCTTTCGAATGCGCGTAGGTACTGACGTCCACTAGAGCTTCGACGCATCGGTCGACCGTCGATTTCCAGTCATCACCCTTGGGTTGATTACCCGCAAAAACACGAATGACGTTTCCCCCAAGCAACGCATATCGGTCGATCCATTGTTTCGTGTATTCGATGTCCCGGTTGCGTTTGACGTCGTCGATTTGACAGAAGTCATTTGCGATCGCACCTCCAGAAACTGTTACGCCGCGACGGTGGCAGTGTTCCTTGAGTTCCGCAATGTATGTATCGGTTACGTCAGTTGGAAAGTAGTAGCTCGTTAACTCCGCTCCATCGAGCCCTTGCAAATGACAGTAATCGACAAACTTAAACAAATCCCAACCGTCCTTGTTACCTTTGAGCAAGTCGCGTAGGGAATAAGCCGCGAGACTCAGTCGCATACGACTGGGCGCAATACGATTCATCGGTTCAATGGCTTGGGCAGGTTTTGGCGAGCAGAATCCGATAGCCCCTGAGATGCCCGGAAGCCCGGAAGTGCCCGACAAACCCGTGATAGCGGCAGCAAGTGTGCCACTTGAGAGGGACGTAAGCAAGGCTCGTCGAGACAAGATTGAGTTTGCCATGGTGGGCTTCATCGAAAATTTTCCAGCGGAGGCGATTATGAAGAACTACTGAGCGTTCGTTGGGAATCGAAAGCTAAGGGGGTGACCTGTGAGTCATTTGACTTCTTCAGCTGTCATTTTGTAGATCGCGTAGTGACCTCCATCTGGGTACTGAAAGGACTGCGAATCAACCTCTAGTTTCCCCTTCACAGCGACAACGCGGGTCGAAAAGTTAGCGGTTTTACCAGCTTGCATCTCGACGATTACGCAGTCGTAGAGGGCTGCACCAGGTCCGAAACAGCATTCTTGGTTATCGCGTACCAACACGAATTGTTTGATACCGGATTGTTGGAAAACGGAGGTTGGAAGTATGAATCCTCGCAGTTTGACGGTCTTCGTGTTAAGTTCCTCGATCTCTTTGGTGATCATTTCCTTTTTGAATTCACCACCTTTTTCAATATCGAATTTCAAATCATCGAAGGTGATTTCGCCCCGTTTGCGCGCCGCGTCGCGAGCTTTGCGTTCTTCAGCAAGTTGCTTTTCTGATTTTTTGGGCGTCTCTGGAATGTCTTTAGCTGTCGACTCTGGGACTCGCTTCGAGCGATCCGGTGGTGTCAACGGGTCTTGGCCATAGATGAGCGTCGATGAAATCCAGCACAGGATGCAGGCTCCGAGGGAAGCCTTATCGAAAAGAGTCCAAAGAGAGCCATAGGAAGCTACCGGACTGGAAATACCCCTCGGGAGTGTTGTTTCTATGGTCTGAATCCAGCGTTTTGGTTGGCTTATCACGATTTTCTCGATTGCAGTTTCTAGGTTCAGAATGCCGGTTGGGATTAGAAGTATAACACGGAATGAGACAGCGAAATTCTATAAGGTCGCAAGACTCAATTCCACAGCCCATTTTTGATTTGCGACCCATTGAGAAGTCTGACATCAAATTTAGGAAAAAGAGTGGAAACACTCAGGGTTTTTTCAGTCGGGAGGTGGTTAGAACGATTACTCCAGCACGGCGACTTTTACGATTCGGAAAAATGTATCGATTTTTGAAGATGTTACTTCCAAGCAAACTTTTTCTAGCTAAACTTCGGAGCGTGCCTGTGGAAGTGCGGGGCTCTCCTTCCAAGTGAAGAACTTGGAAACGATGTGTCTATCCCGCTCTAAACTGCGGCCATGCATCGTGAGTTTTGGTTTGTAATGAGCGTTATTACAAATCGCCCTGTGTTGTTCCGGCCGAGTGGCCGAATAGATTCGTTTTCTTTGAGGATACTGCAATGAAGTTTCGCCGAGGTTTATTCCTAGGTTTGGCCACAATTCTTGGGGCCAGTGTAAGTTTTGCTGGTGATTGTGGATGCGGCAATGCTGCTTCGACCGCACATGTTGCTTCCGGTTGTGGATCAGCAGCAGGCAATGGCGTTGTCGGCGGCGGAGTTGTTGGTGGAGATGCTGGAGCAGCAGGATGCGGCGCTCAGATTACTTACGTCGAGCGAACTGTTATGGTTCCGACCCAAGTAACCGAAAAGCGATCCGTTAACAAGACCGTTTACAGCACCGAAGAACGAGAGCGTCGCTACAACGTGACCAAGCGCGTTCCACGCACTGAGACCAAGACCGAGACCTACACGGTTCAAGTTCCAAAGACTGAAACCAAGAAGGTTGATTACACCGTTCAAGTTCCAGTTACCAAGCAAGTTGAAGAGAGCTACAACGTTCAAGTCGCTCGCACTGTAACTGAAGAAGTTCCGTACACGGTCAAGAAAACCGTTTACGACGACGTGTCCAAGACCGTCACCGTCCAAGTTCCTAAGACTGTTACCGAAGACGTTTCCTACACGGTCCAAGTTCCTTCGACCGTTACCGAAGAAGTCTCCTACACCGTCCAAGTTCCAAAGACCGTAACCGAAGAAGTTTCCTACACGGTTCAAGTTCCTAAGACTGTAACCGAAGAAGTTTCTTACACGGTTCAAGTTCCTTCGACCGTTGACGAAGTACAAACCTACACCGTCAAGGTTCCTGTAACGACTCAAGAAGAAGTCGCTTACACCGTTCAAGTTCCTGTTTACAGCGACGAACAAGTTCCTTACACGGTTCAAGTTCCTGTTTACAGCGACGAAGTTGTCAACTACACCGTCAAGGTTCCTTACACCGAAGCACGTACCGGAACTCGCAACGTTTGCCGTCGCGTTCCAGTTACCGCAATGCGAACGGTTACCAAGGACCTCGGATCGTACCAAACCGTTACGGAAGAAGTTCCTGTAAGCAACGGTTGTGGTTCGGCTGTTAGCTCCGGATGCGGCGGCGCTGCTGCTAGCAACGGTTGTGGCGGCGGATGCGGCGGTTGTGGCGGATGTGGTGGTTGCGGCGGCGCTTCCGGCGCTGCTGCTGCAGATCCTTGCGGATCCGCAGCTCCTGCAACCCGTACGGTTTGCCGTAAGGTTTGGGTTCCAAACGTCGTAACGGAAGAAGTTCCTTACACGACCTACCAAAACCAATCGAGCACCGAAGAGTACACCTACAACGTGACTCTCTATCGCGACGAAGTTCAATCCAAGACGGTTAAGAAGGTCAGCTACTCGACCGAAACCCGCTACCGAACCGTCAAGAAGTGCTCGATGAACACCGAAACCCGTACACGTACGGTTAACAAGGTTACATACAACGACGAACAACGTACCCGTACCGTCAAGAAGACCGTCATGAACACTGAGACGAAGACCCGTCCAGTTTCCAAGACTGTTTACTCGACCGAAACCCGTACACGTCCTGTTTCCAAGACCACCTACGAAACCGAAACTCGTACACGTCCTGTAACCAAGACCGTTTACAACACCGAAACCAAGACCCGTCCTGTTTCCAAGACGGTCATGACCACCGAAGAACGACAAGTAACCAGCAAGGTTGCTCGCGTTGTTG
>Ga0315899_10002253_pt1 | contig 21407 bp, 35 predicted proteins | sample LakEriMetagenome_2_FD_203518 | JGI IMG/M metagenome (GOLD analysis project Ga0315899, IMG submission 203518) | Freshwater fungal communities from buoy surface, Lake Erie, Ohio, United States - Buoy 4 MA112 | ecosystem: Environmental > Aquatic > Freshwater > Lake | place: USA: Lake Erie, Ohio... | reverse complement strand
GGCACAGCCTGAGAGATCCACACTGAAGTGTTATCGGAAATTAGTCCAGGTGACTTCAGTTCGAGACCTCCTTTAATGTCCCCGGTAAACAACTTTATTGTGGTCGGCTTCACAAACTCTTCAGGGGTAGCTTCACCGTACGACCCTTGTCGAATGGCTCTCATGAGGTACTTTTCCAGTTCCTCACCGTACCCGTAAGAAAAGTCTTCAGGTAGCACAATACCTGCGTGTTCACTGTAAGCTTGAACAAATTCCACCGATCCCACAGGAATTAATGTAGCCATGAAACCTTTAGGGTCTAACTTCGACAGATCATCAAACGAGCAATATCGAACGGGGTAACAGGAGAAACTACACGCAACCTTTTCGATTTGTAGTGGTCCTCCGGACTGGAGTAGGAAAGTAGGATTTTTCATCACGGTGGGCAATTAGTTAGGTAACAACGACAGTACATTGGCATTGACCCACTGGGCCTCTTCTCTCGACAACTTCAGCCACAGAAGGTCAAGCTCGTCGAGCAAGGCCTCCTCCGCGTCCTCGTTTCCCTCTCCCCTTAACTTCAGGGACAAGCTAAGTTTTTCGCAGTACTCTTTAACTTTGTTAGTCACTAAGATAGGATGTTGAGATTGGGTCGAAGCATATTGCAGAAAATACGACCTTGCTCGATGGCATCATCCACAGCGATGTGAGTGTGCTTGTTTTCGAGTGGAAACCACTCCTTTGGGTAGTTCCGTTTGGTGGACTCCCGGTATCCTCTTTTGAGCAAGGCCATAGCATAGGTCTTACCGTCAAGAGCCGAGAAGCTAAATGGGGACTTCCCGGTAAATCGAATGAGGTACCAATACACGAAAAGAAAGTCAAACCCTGCAGGAAAACCCACGAATACGGGCAAGGCTTTCCGACCACCTGAACCTTGGTTACTGTTAGCTTTCACGGTCTGGTCAACCCAACCCGAGAAGAGCAACATGGCTTGGTCCGGGCTCCAGGTATGCTCCCGAGAGGCTCTGTAAGCCTTTGGGTGGGCCTCCCACCACGCTTGGGTAGTGGGGTCCGGCTCGGCTCCGGGTAGGGTCTCCAGGTTCACAGAGAAGGTGCCCAAGAGTTCTCCTTTAGGAGAAAACGCAGCTGACCCAAGCGAAAGCATGCTGTTAGGTCCGGGGATCGGTCCGTCGGTCTCAACGTCTGTGCTGAAATAGATTTCCATAAAACAATCATAGCATTTATGCGAAGCAGAAACAAGGGGGAAGCCGAAGGCTTAAGGGCGTTTACCGATCTTGTGTAAACACTTGTACGAGTTTCCACCCTTCGCCTGGATCATCCTTGAACAACTTCACCTCTTTAGTAACTTCGTTCTCGTACGGCGAGGAAAGCTGCCAATTAGAGTTTGAACAGTGTTCCAAGTTTCTTTCTTTTCTAAAGTCTAGCCATTCTTGAGAAGTCCACATACCTTGCCAAACACCTCTCCAATCTTTATGATCTTTGCCCCGTTCTTTCAGAGACTGAAGTGAAAACTTCATGAACTGTTTTCGGCATTCTTCGCACTCAAGATCGTCCAATCGGGTCATGTTCTCTCGTGAGTAGAAAACCAGAGAAACCCGCTCAGCGTCTTCAGTAAGTTTTGTCATGGGGCTGTTACCATGAAGTAGGACTTGAGTGTCCCCTACGATAAAGTCCCCGTCTCTCAGGTTGAAAGCTAGCTTAACTTCGGGAAACACCAAGTAGTGGCCTTCATAAACACCTTTTGTAAAAGCAGTTAAGACGGCCATACTCCCTTTCAAGTTGTTCTTGTCAACGTGGTAGGCAGTCTTGAAATTGAAGTTTAGAGTTACGCTCGTAAAGGCAGTGCCGAACAAGTTGTAGTTAGGGTCTTTAGCCCTTGAAATTACTTCCTTAACTTTGCTCCAAGTATCCGGAAAATTGTACCTAAAACCTTCGCAGGCCGCGTAATAAATGTCTCTGTATTTTGAGAACTGCTCGTAGTATCTCTGAGTGGTTCCGCTCAAACGACCATAGGGGAATCTTGCCCCACGGTCAATTGCCCCCAGGACGTTACTGTAGCAATGGTTGAAATTTAACTGAGAACTAATATAAGTGTTTAAAACTTTTTTAACTTCTTCTACTTTGTTTTCCGAGGGCAGCCAAACTTCCAGCAGCCAGGGTTCAAACCAACTCCAAAGTTGCTCTCTTCTTTGGTTCCTCAGACTTTCTAGTTTCGGGTCGTTGGGGTTTAGGGTGCGAATCTCTGCCTCTAAGGGCTTCATTCTTTCCGCGAGTTCGGGGTAGTCTTTCTTTATGTACTTGATCTTGAGTGTCTTGCTGGTAAGTTTACACGAGCTTTCTAGAGCCTCTCGCGCTTGGGCAAGCGTTGCAGTCAAGCCTACTGAAGCACCGGCGAAGAAAGCAACTTGCCCCTTAGTTAAACGAGACTCTGGGCGAGTTGTAAACTCTGTGCCTGCGACAACACCTCTCTGTGTTCCGTAAACTTCTCTAGAAGCTGCTCGGAAAAAGTCCCAAGTTTCCTTATGTTTGGAAGACCCGTCAGAAAGAATGGGGAAGAGGTTTTTCCTGAAAGAAATAACTTTCACTCCAGAGACGTAAACGTCACAGTCTTCATCGATAACCCGATCATAGTCAGTGGGTACCGGAAATTGCCCAATGTATTCACTGCGAGGGCAGTTTTCAAGGGTTTCCCTATCAATCCGCAAAGGTTTAGCTCTAGACTGCAATTCTTTCGCTATTGCTTCTCGAGTCATTGCCTCTTGCCGGGGATGAACAAGTTAGATTCGGGCTCATCTTCGATGCGAATTGCTTCCTTGGCGGTCAGATCGTTGGTCCCTTCGATTCGTGTAAACGACAGAGCGTAGCCTCCTTTCTCAGCTTGTGATGCCACTGAGTAAAGGCCAAGAGAGCGCATGACCAAAGCGTCTTGAGTCAACCCTTCTAGTTCTGCCAGAGAATTGAAAGCTTCGGCGAAGTCTGTCGGCAAATTAATTGAGATTGTCGTTTGGGGGGCTTGTTGTTCGGTTGTCATGTTTGTTATTATGTGGTAGGACTTCAAAGGTTCAAATTAAGCCCGCGATGTCACGGAATGTTTTGACTTTAGGAAACTCAGCTTCTATGGCTTTTGAGATTCCCTTTGCTAAGGCCCCCTTAATTTTCTCCGTAGTCGAGGACTTCCAGGGGTCCGATTTTAACTTAAGAATTGCTTCTACCGCTGACTTATGGTCAGAAACTTGTAGCAAGTTAAGCAGTTCCTCGTATTCTCTCGTGAGACCTTCAATTTCATCACGTATAGTGTCTAAACTCCTGGACAAGTCGTATGAAAAAAGACTCTAATGCTTCAAAAAGGTCATCAAAGTTTGACATATTCCTCGTATTAAACTTCAGTTCTAATGTAGCTGGACGAAAGCGGAGTAAATCTGGATCTACTCCGCCCTGGTAACCGGGGGTTAATTTTCAGTTCCCCAGTAGTTGGTGTTTGAGCAACGTTCCATGCCGTGTTTGGCTTTATACGACATCCATTCCGGTGATCTCCACATTCCGCTCCAGACACCATTCCAGGTCTTGTGGCCCGTTCCGTATTCTTTGTGGTTTTCTGCCGCGTATCTCATGAAGTCACGGCGGCACTCCTCGCATTCCAGATCGTCAAGAACGGTCATGCGCTCTCGTGAATAGAAAACGAACGACACTCGTTCAGCGTCCGGAGTTTTCGGGATCATCGCGGTGTTGCCGTGAATCAAGCCCTGGTTGTCGCCTGCAATGAAATCTCCGTCGCGAAGGTCAAAAGCGCAACGGATCTCAGGGAACACAAGGTAATGGCCGTCATATTCGCCCTGAGTAATTGCGGTAAGAACGGCGATACCCCCTTCACAGTTATTTCCGTCGTAGTGCATCGCACAGCGGAAATTCCAGTTTAGCGTTAGGGCAGTGAATACCGTCCCGAACAGGTTGTAGTGCGGGTCTTTCACGTTACTGAACCGTTCGTTAAGGCGGTCCCACCGAGGGTTTTCAGGAGTGTTTAGGGTCTCTTTGAGTGCGGAACAAGCGGTTTGATAAATATCAGTGTGACTGACGAACCCTTCGTAATCTTGAACGGTAGTTGCAGTTAGTCGACCGTAGGGGTTACGTGCACCCCTATCAAAAGCACCAATCACGTTGGAATAGCACTTGTTTGAACGGTATTGTTTTCCCACGTATCTGTCGTCGGCACGTTTCGCCTCAGAAACCTTGTCCTTAGATGCACTCCAAGTCTCAGACAGCCAAGTCGGGAACCACTTCGCAAGTTCCCTACCCTTCGCTTCCTTCAGCTCTACCTTTCTTTCTTCGCTCAGCGTTTTCTTGCGAAGTTCCTTCTCGATAGGTTCTAAAGCTTTCTCAATTTCTGGGAAGTCCTTTTTAACATCATTCACTCGGACAGTGAGCTTTGACATGTCGGGAGAGAGAGAAGCAATTTTTAGTGCCTCTTCCACGTCAGTGACTTGACCGGCCATCGCCTTCTTGAAGAAGTTTAGAATACCGTTGGTTACCCTTATCTCGAGTTGGGTAGTTAGTTCTCTACCAGCAACTAGGCCTCGCTGATCTGAGTACAAATCTCTTGCTGCCCAGCGAAAGTATTTCCAAGTTTCCGGGCTACCTTTCGAGCCATCGCGCAGCTTGGGAAAAAGTGCCTTACGAAAGGCAACAACTTTCACTCCGCCCACATAAACGTCGCAGTCTTCTTGAATAAGGTTGTCGTAAGAGGTTTCGTCGGCGAAATAGCCAATGTATTCTTTCGGGTCGCACTCGTATAGTTTGTCGAGGTCGATTCGGCGGGGCTCTTGGCGAGAGCGTAAATCACAGACAACGGCTTCACTCACTGAACAGTTATCGTTGCATTTTTCATTTCCGGTTGAAGCGGCTTTAGAACCCTTCGTTAAATTTTCTGTCTCAAAAGTCATCTTCGGTTGATCAGGATGAATTATTACCCAACGAGGTTAACTGGCTCTTTTTCTTGCGACTAAACAAAAGAGTTGACCCTGGTGAAAGGTGTCACTATTAACATCAATCACAAACTCTTAAAGAGTATTGGTTGGTGTCTCGGGCAAGGTCAAAATAACGGTTAACAGCAGCTTGTATGAACTTTTCTCCCTGTCCTCGAGAGGCACAAGTTCGTTTAGAGCAAGCAAGGAAAGCTGCTTCAGTGTTGGACCAGGTGGCGAACCAAACTGTCGTACTAGTTTAGCGGGAACACTTGGCCCGTAACCTTTTGCACCTGCTTGTTCTTTGCGATCAAATTCTTCTGCGATTTTTTCAATGGTCCAGTTCATAACGTCTTCTACGAAGGCAGGAATAGAACTCCCTGAAACTGCTGTAGGAATAATCCACTTCGAGCAATAAAGCTCTGCCCATTCGATTAACTGTTCGTCTGATGGTTTCATAGGTTGTCACAATAAAAAGAGATCCGGAGATCTCATTGAAAGTACGTGAATTTTTGTGAGAACGCGGCCCTCATCACAGACTGCATGTTTCGAGCAATGTCTAGGTCTTTGCTGCAATGAACTTTGTCTCCCAGAAGCTCTGGTACAACAAACGGATAACTCTGTGTGATCTCTTCGTCGTAGAATTGAATGCGGTGCTTAACTCCGGTTCTTTCACAAAGTTCGTTGATTCTCTTTGCCTCCTTCACGAAATTTTCACCGTGGCCCTTAATCCCGTCGTCTCGACACTCAAAATCAAGGTACTTGTGAAGCATCTCGTGCAGGAGAATGCTTCTTGTTTTTACAGGGTCACCTGCAATTACGCGAGAGAGGCGAATGGTTCCGAACCCGCGCCGTGCAGACGTTTTGTATGTGCCCAGGATTCTGCGACCCATGCGACCATCCCACTTTAGAGTGTCATATCGCGACCAAGTTTCTCCGTTTTCGTCTGTCCGAATCTTACACGGAAGAATTGGTAAGTCCCCGTTGAAGTAGCGGATGTTAAATTCTGCGTAAATCTCTCCAAGATCGTACATCACCGTGGGATCTGGGCAGAACCGGCGAAAGAACGACTCAGAAAGGGTCGATTTTAGTTCCATAACCTACTATAGCGTCTTACGATTAAAAAGGCAAGCGGGGAAACCGTCCTCGAAAGGTTCGGTTAACCGTCACTTGCCCGGTGAAAGTGCTGCTAGAGACTAGCAGATCTCATTTAGCTTTGTAGCTGTACGTGAGCTTTGCTTGGTGCTTACCGTAACTCTGTTTTTTCACCGACCACGACACGGCCAAGGTCTCCTTGGTCACTTTCTTTCCACATCGGTCTTCAAGGGGGAAGTCAAAAACGTCAACAGTGTTTCGCTGAGGGTTTACAGCAACGAGCAAGACTGAGTCTGGCTTATCTGCTTCAGATGCGAAGTTGATAGGGCTTATCTCAGCAGACCCTGCAAGTGCGACCAGTGCGTTATTGGCTCTACGTGAAATAACACGAGTGAACACTCGCAGCCTTTTCCCTGTGTCCGTGACAACGTCTACGTACTTTCCATCCTTTTCGTCAGCAGTTCGGCCCCGGAAAACTTCACGAACGAGGTCTCGCCCCAACCAGCGGGTGTCGAGTGCTACATCCCTCGGTAGCTGCTGAACAGACCCCTCGGGTTGGTAACTTAGGGTAGGTGCGGCCAGGGAGCGCGTGGCGCGGAGGAGAATTTGTCCAGCGTGCTGCTTGTTGCGGGGCTGAGCAGTTTGAGTTAGCATTTTCGTTGTCTGATTGACTCTTTAACTATAACGTTTCTGTGGGGCAGAACAAAGGGGGGTGAACCGCCCTAAGGTGGGGGTTAACCGTTCAACCCCTTCACCAAGTCAGTCATGTTCAGCGCAGTCTACGCTGAAACCCTCCCGAGTCGCAACTATGACGTTGTCAGAACCAAACATGATCTCCATGATCGGCTCCATAACACCTGATGTGAGTAGTTTTGCCAGGGATTGTGTGGACTCAACGTTCACGCCGTCGAACTCAGGGTCTTGGTCTGACCACACACCCTCCTTCTCTCCGTCGTACTCTCCCCAGCTTGACAAGTCATCAAGATCGTCTCCTTCGGCGTTCGTGAAGTACGGATCATGAACACTAAACTCACAAGGTTCCCCATCGTTGAAGTACGGGGCGTACTGAGACCAATGTACGGCCTTGATGGCAGGGTTCTTTTCCCAGAACTCAGCAAAGTACTCTTTCAGCCTTTCCTGTGCGACCTTTTGAAATTTCTCCTGTTGCTCTGTAAACTCTTGAAGAAGTGTGTCTAAGGGGTGTGTCATGTTAGTCTCCGATTGGAATGAATTTGGTTTGTTTGTTGGGTGACTTGTTAGTCCCGGACATCCACGGTTGCGCAACCATGTTGTTCAGGTACTTTTCGACCGTGGGAATGAACCCGAGGTCTTGAACAATGTGATCTTCGGCGATGTCTCGGGGAGAGTAAGTTAGTCCAGCAGAGTTTGTGCGTGTGCGACCGAACATCTGCTCAACGACAAAACACCCGAACGACGAGTGCAGCAATGCCCGATGACGAATGTCGGGAAAGGCGATCTTGCTACTGTCAATAAAGTCGTCGATGTCGGCGTAGTCGTCGGGTGAGCCTCCGTACTTTCTGGCATGTATCCTCCCGTGTAGAAAAGGTTTCATATCAAATGTGGAAGTTTTAACAAAGTTTTTCGTCAGTCTTGCAAGATCGTGGCTGAATCCGTGAGGTCTCCCGCTCAAGCCGAACTTTGTAGGTTTCTTTAGAAGTGTCGTACCAAAACTCGGGATCGTCTACTCGGCACGGTGGCACGTCCGTGAAGTTCGCCTCTCGGGGCAAAAGTTGGGATACTAGTCGTATGCATTCCCGAGTAATCTCGTCAACCGTTTGACACCCGTCGATTGTAACCACGGGGTACCATTTCAGTCCCATTTGTTCGTTGGGCTTATGAAATCCTGTAAGTATGCGGTCGAAAAAAGGTCGTTCTGACCGCTCAAACCTGTCTCGGACAGTCAGCCCGTCGTTTTCTCGCCTTGAAAGCCGTCTCATGGACTCATCAACGGGAACGTCGAAAAACAGTTCCAAGTCAGGGTACAAGACTCCGCAGGCAAGTTCGTGGGCTTTCTCTACCGCTTCAGGCCCCAAACCTCGTCCCCACCCTTGATAGGCTAAGGTGCTCGCGTAAAATCGGTCGCATAACACCCAGTTACCTTTTTCCAGCTCTGGCATTATTACTGTTGCAACGTGCTGAGCCCGGTCGGCCATGAGCAGTAAAAGTTCGGCTTTCGGTGTGATCGCAGCCTTAGGGTTCTTAAGCAAGTCTCGTACACCGAGCAAACACCCTGGTTCTCGAGTTTTAACAACCTTGGTCCCTTCAGGTAGTCTCCCACTACGTGATAGCCAGTCAAACACAGCGTGGAGCTGTGTTGTCTTTCCGCAGCCGTCAAGACCTTCAAAGGTTATTAACTGTCCTGTGTAGCTCATAGCGAAATTGTTCGAATATAGTTTTGGTAACGGGTGAAGCGACCAACAGACACTTTCACGTTCAAGCTCCGACAAGCTTCACAGTAGGAGAGAAACTCGTACCACGGGGTTGTGGGATCTAAGGTCTCGAGCTTGGCTTCTGCCCGTGTCTCAGAAGTACCATGGCCCTTAGTCATGTCTCAGCCACGGGGGCGCCCTGAAAAAGTTTGCAAGATCGTCTGGGGACTGTGGTCCAACTAAATGAGAGGAAGGATCCGCAAAGCCGAGGTTCATCCCGTCGATAAGTTCGTCGAGTGACCCCGGCTCAGGCTCCCCCGAGATTGCTCTCCGACGCGCCCTCTTAAGGATTTCGTAGGCGTGGCGATTGTGGTCTGACCATTTCTGGATAAAGGAAATCTCCTCAAAGGAAATCTCCTCGTGTCTTGAGATTCGGTCTGCAATGTCTTGTAGCTGGAGTCGTGTGTCAGTGGACAACATTTGATATGGGGATTGTGGGGCTGGCTTAGCGCTTGTCTTTAGGCAAGTCGAAGGAGGCCAAGGAGTGTGCTAAGCAAATTTCATCAGACGCTTGCTTGCATTGGTCGGCGCAATCGATTAGAACTTGAGCGTAGTCAGCCCCACCGATGTCATCCACTCTGTCAATGTCACGTTCGAAAGATGCTTGCTTCTCCTTAAGAAGGTCGTTTATAAACGACCATGTCTCGCGAGGAAGTGAAACAGAAATAACGGGGTCAGTTCTCATAGGTGTTGTTTGGTGTTGCGGGTGTTGTTTTGGCCGGTGGGAAGCACCACGAAGTTGGTCTACCATGAAGTTTGCAACAAGCTCCTGTCGCTCAGGAACGACGTTTGGCAGGTGGAAGTTCATTTCGGCCATGGTAGCCATTAAGTCTCTTCTTTTCCTAGGGGGTTGGTGCGAGTGTGTATGAATCATTGCATAACCTGAACGCAAGGAATCCCAAGTTCTCTCACAACTTTGCAGTTGTCTTGGTTGTCGTCGTACCAAAGCGAAGGACGTCCGAAATCTTCAATAATTGCAAGAGCTTGCTCGGTCTTAACGTAGTGGTCGGGGCGATCGTCCCCGTCCTTCCTCATATATATGGCGTCGAACTTAACTCCCACACTTTGTAGCCAGTTTTCTGAGTCGGCTCGAAGACGATTTGGGCGAGCAGTGGATATAAGGATTGTAACACCGGATACAGCTAGAGATACCGCAAGTTGAACGAGTGGCAAATTGGCTCGAAGCGTTGCAACATTATCTTCGTAATACCACTCACTCGTAAGTGTCATATCAATGTCAAACACTACTAAGGGGTTATTTTTAGGTGTCACGACACAAGGGCAATATAAATACTGTCTAGTTTTTGAAGCAATATGTTCATTTTCGCTGCCTCGCTCACAGCCAAATCAAGCTGTCCACGTGTCACATAAGTGGCAATTACCTGACTCGCTTGTGCCCTGAAGGTGGAGGAAAAGGCTTCGGCACACTGAGCTAAAACGAGCCAGTCTGAGTTGGGGAGACTCACCGAACGGTGAATTTCTTCACCTTCACACTGTGTAAAGACCTGTGTAATCGCGGAAGTATGGCTCATGGGTTAGGATTGGGGTTTTTTGGCCATTTCAAGCTGAGCCTTGTAGAGTGCCACCCTCTTCTGGGTACCCTTCTTAACAAGGTTAAGATGGTTGAGTGTTCGAGTGGGTTTTGTTGGTTTCATTGGGTATGGTGTCGCCTCTTGTGAAGTTGGTTTAGGAAGAGAAAGCCCCCTATCTTAGTGAAAACCTCGATTGGTTGCCACCTTAAGTACGAAGAGGTAAGATACCACTTTCCTTCGGCATTTTTGTAAACTTTCCCTACGAGTACATCCGTAGTGGGGCACTTGTATGTTACGAACGATGGGAAATTAAACCCAACTCGAAGGGGTGACTTGTATGGGGCAGGTTTATCGTACACGGTTGACCTCCTCCCAGTAGTCCGATCGTGGTTTGCTGGTTTTCGTCACAACTCGGACTTGGACCGTAGCTCTTCGCTTTCTAAGCATTTCAGCCAGGGTGGCCCTGAGTTTAGGATCCGTGGTGGTATTATAGGCTTGTTCGAGTCTCTCGTAAACTGCGGCCCGGTTCGGGATCTGCAGGTTTTCTTTGTTCAGTACCTCAGAGCTGAGGTCCAGGGTTCCTAGTTTACCTTGGATTTTGTTCCTTCCGAAGTTCCCCGAGACTCTGCCGTTCGTTCGCAGTTTCGGCTTAATTTTGCTTAAGTTGCTGTTTTCCATGTCCTACACATGCTCCACAGAAAGGTTGCGAGAAGCTTCGCATGAGTACTGGAAAGCCAAGTCCATAAGGTAATCCTCTACCTGCCTGAGCTTTTCAAGAGCCGCTTCTCGTTCCTCGCAGAATAACTCCCATGCTTCCTCATCCATAGCGCCACGAGAGGGGCAGTTCGCTTGGACAAGTTTCTTTCGGACATCGTGAACAGACGCCCAAACTCCGTTGTACTCAGACGCAAGGGCAGAAGCATTAGTTTCACTCTTCTCAGTGGCAGGGGTGCAGGTCATTGCTTTGCTTGCGGGTGGGACTGAGGGGTCAACTTTTGAAGGAGGCAGGCGCGGCGAGCCCTCGCTTGGCGAAGAGCTTGGGGCTTGGTTCTGCCCTTTCGTTTCCGACCCTTTTGGCGAGGTCCGAGTTTGGAGCGGACTGAGTCGTTTTCCATACATTTACTATACCGTTTCTGCGAGGCAGAAACAAAGGGCGGAAACCGCCCTATGAAGGGGGCTAACCGCCCACTCACCAACAAGGGCTAGTGAGAGATTGGACTATATATTAGCCCAAAGACGTTCAGGGCTATTCCAACTACGATGACAGCTACTACATCCCACTGCTTTTTCTTTACAAAGAAGGGAAGGCTCAGAGTGCTCCCTGTAATCAGAATTAATAGGCCCACCTTGCGGTCCAAGAAAAGCAAAACAAATTGTCCAACTACCAACGCAATATTTCCAAGGATGCGGAGGTAAGTGAGTCTGGGGCGGACACGTGGGTATTTCATGGTCCTAAGGTGTGATCGGTAGTTATTCGTCCTACGAAACAACCTTGAGTGTTTTCAGAATCTTGCTCAACCGTGCTGGCTTCAAGTACGACTTGAACTCTAAACCCTCAAAGAGTGCTTCTACACTCTGTTCAGACGGCGGTGAAGATGCGTACCACGACAAATCGGGAACATCGTCCTCAAGAGTGACCAGGCGAAGGTTTCTAAAGAATGTGGACGCAGTTGTGATTACCTTGGGGTGAAATGCGATTCGATCGGCGAGCGACAGCTCTGAGTTTGTGTCGCTGGTATGGCACTCTTGGATTATCTTTACTGCGGTTTTCGGACCAACTCCGGGGACACCTGATATGTTATCTGAGGAGTCCCCTGACAAAGCTTTGAAGAATTTGACGTCTGAGGGGGGAACACCGAAGTGCCCCTTAACACCCTCAATGTCAACCAGCTCCATTTTCTTAGCTGAGTTGAAAAGCAGCACCTTTACTCTGTCGTTGACAAGCTGAAGCAAGTCCTTGTCGCAAGTCAAAATGTGAACTTCACTATATCCAGGAGAGTTACGAGAAATATGAGCTACAACATCGTCCGCCTCAAAACCCTGAGCACCCACTGGCGAAAAGCCAAGAGCTGGAAGGACGTCTTCAACCAGGAGGGAAAGGTCGGAGTAGTGCTCAACGCTGGCTTTTTCTCGATTCGCCTTATAAGTACCAGATTCTTTCTTGCGAAAGTTTCCACCCTTATCTATACAAGGAACTACGCAATCGTACTCGTACTGAGCCATCACGGCAAGTAAGGCGTTGCAAAACCCATAAGTCCCAGTTACTGGAGCTCCATAGCTCGTAACCATTTCACCCATAGCTCGACAGAGAGCTGAGCGCGAGCGAAAAAATAGCGCGGATGTGTCTACGAGAAGCAGTTTCATTGTTTAGGTTTTGGTGTGGTTTTGGTGTCGGAACTTGGCTCCAGACTAGTTCTTGCAAGGTTGCCGTGAAAACTGGTGGAAAGTATTTTGAGTGGCGTTGTAAGCGGTTAGGCGGCCCTTTATCTTAACGAACGCACCCGTATCTATATTTACGCGTTGTCCCTTCACAACGGGGAGATGGTCCTGGGGTGGTTCTTCGAAGTTGGTCGGTGTGTGCCCATGAACAACTTTCTTTAGTCTTGGGTTCCACCCTTCGAACTCCGGCCCGTATCTCAGAAAAGGTTGTCGAATCCATAGCAGTGCCTCACCCCTTCCATAGGCAATGCTCTCTGCAGGATCGTGACCGGGGTAGATCCCAGCGTGAATGAAGAGAGTGTCCGCAATTGTCATGTACAAGGGTAGATTTCGAATCCACTCCTTATGCTCTCTTTCCATGTCGCCCACCTGGTCGTAGTTTCCGCCGTTTTGAACCCACAGCACGTAGCTACTGCCGAATGGGTCTTCCAAAGCATCAAGAAACATCTTCTCGTGGTTTCCCATCAGGGCGTAAAAGGCTTGAAGCCCCCAACTTTCCGGATCGTCGAGGAGCCTTTTCACCTGCTCTAAAACTTTCAGGTCGCCACCGCCACGGTCACACATATCCCCCAAAAGGACGACTGTAGCCTGAGAGTCTTTCACCCATGCCAAAAATTGCTCGAAAAGAGGCCAGGTCGCGTGAATGTCACCAAGGGCAACTACATCACCTTGATGTAATTTGTTGCTGTAGGAAATCATTGTATCAGTATATGAAGTCAATACGGTGGAAGGGTTCGTTGGTGATATTCTTGAGGGAAGCTTGTAAGGAAGCGTGCATGCGCTCAATCACTTCTTCCGGGACCCTGCGCTCGCGAGAAGCATTTTGCCGCAAGCAAACGGCGAGGGGCTTGTCAAGGACAACAGCGGTGATTTTGCAGTAACCGTACGAGTTTAGCATAGCAACTGCTTCCTTGCGGTAAGCTGCTCTGTAGTGGGTTCCATCCATGACTACAGTCCGGCCCACATTCTCTTCGAGAATCTCCAGCATACGGTCGTGGATTTCTACGTAATTTCCTTGAATGTCCGCGTTTCCGTAGAGCTCAGCGCGAATTTCATCGCCGGAAAGTACAACGGCATCTGGGTGAAGCTCTAGTAGCTTAGCCACATGGGTTGACTTTCCGGAGCCAGGGGCACCGACCATCACGTATGCTTCAGGGTTGTTTTCCATACTTACATTATACCGTTTCCCCTCGCCAGGGCAAGGCGGGAAACCGGCCAAGGACAAGAGGTTTACCGGCCAACTTTAGCTTTTGGTCTCAGACCGAAAAAAGTTGTACTCTTCAACCCACTCGTGGAGAGGATCCTCATTCACAACCTCCCCACTGTTGTTCACATAGTCCTGAACCACCCAAGCAATTTCTCTAAACTCAAGGTCGTTCCAGGGCCATGACGATCGCACTTTGACGCCAGAGTAACCCCTAAGCAGATACCTTAGCTTTTCTTTGAGCTTTTCTGAACTTTTCATTGTTTCTCAAGAGTGTTGCAAGTTTTAAAGCGTACCTGTTTCCCCGGAAAGGTGCCGGGATTTCACCTTTGTCCAAAACTTTTCGGAGTGTCGTACTAGACCCACTTCGTTCGTTCTCGTGAAAAGAGACACCGAAAGTTTGCGAAAGTTGCAACCCGAGCGAAACTTGGTCGGACCCTAGAACGAGGATCACCTCGCTTGGCTTTCTACCTTTTAGAACCTCTGACAACCCGGCAAAGGGGTCGATGGCCTTTAGAAATGATACCCTACTTAGATCAATGCTTGCTTGGCGGCAAAGCGTCCGCAGAAGTAAAACTCGAAGGTCCCAGTCGTTGTTCCTCCCTCCTAAGGACACATACACTCTTGCGGTTGAACCGTAAGATAGCAACTTCTCAATTAGCTCTACATGGCCAGGATGACCGATGTTAAATCGCCCGAACGTTACAGCGGTTTTCACAGTTGTTTTGGATGTCAGATGTTTTGGATGTTTTCGGGACCGGTTGCCCCCTTAGGTCGAGCAAGGGGGCTTCAGGGTCGTAGTGCACGTATCCCTTTCGAGAACCTTGCCACATTCGGCTAGGGTCCATGCTATGCTTGTCCGCCACCCCCTTTCCAGCTAATGCGGCAAGGGCTTTGATGAAGCCATGGGTCGTTTCGTAGGAAACATTTAGATTCACGTCAACTTTCCACAGGAGCCGGTAGGAGCTTTTTCCAAGGTGTTGACCGTCGGAAAACGTTCGGTAGGCGAGCCAAGGCTTGTAGCCTAGCTCAGTGTAAAGCTTGACCATTTTCTCAGGGTTAACCTGACACTTGTCAAAATCTACTCCAATGAGAGTTTGCGTATGCCAGCAAAGTCTCTGGTACTGCAGCTCCACGAGGTCGAGTCCTTTGAACAGGCAGCCGTAAAAGGTGCAACCTTTCTTGGTAACTAGCTCAATGAAGGCCCCGTCACTGAGCGACTCCCAGGGCCTTTGAATCATGTAGTCCCGAAGCTTTCCGTACTCCTGAAGTGTTTCAGGTTTTTGTAGGCGCCCTCGGGGGTCAATTTGGCAGAGAATACTTTTCGGCACCTTTCACTTGTCGGTTGGTTAGTTGAAGATGAATCTTTCGTTATACTCAGCTTTTATGTCCTGAAACTTTGCCCTAACCTTCCTTTCTAAATCAACTTCAGGCACTCCGTAGATAATCGCAGGCCAAAATAAGTCCCCAATTCTGCCGTCTCCGCCACCATCCCAGTTGTCAAAGGAATGTTGTGCAACTTGTTCGACGAAAGAATTAAGTGGGAGAAGTTTCGGCATACTAAACTTTGTTGAGGGGGCTAACGAGAAAGAACCAGCAGCCGTTGGCCATCCAAGAGTGCGTTTCCCTGTCATCAAAAACCAGCGAGTCCCCTGACCTTAGTAGGGTTGTTTTTCCGCCAGCGTAAAACTCACCTTCAGATATGAGCTGGCTGCCGTAGGGAGCTTCGTCGTCAGGGGTGTGCCCCCCGAGAAAAACCAAGAGAGACAAACCAGTCATTTCGTAGTCTTCGTGCGAACCTACGGACCCTTTCCCGTACACAACCGTGGCGCCCTCGCGGCGCATATTGTCAGTCGGGTCAGGAAACCTGTATTGCTGTCCTGCACGGTTCAGAAGCGTAAGAGCCTCAGGCAAAGTGGCGCGAAGCCAGTCTGGCACTGGCATGGACCCGACATCCCCGAGAGTCCACAACCGTGGGTCGGACCTACCTGCCGCGTCCTCTGACACCGACCGCAGGAGTTTTTCAATAGTGAAATTAGGGACGGTAACCTTGCCGTCAATTTTGATGGCACGCTTCATACTTGGAGAACCAAGCTCGCTTACACACCCATTATAGCCCCTTTGATCCAGGAAGGCAAGGGTGGAAACCGTCCCTTTTCACCGGGTCTTAAGTGTATCCTGTAGGATCCGAGACTCTTCTTCCTTTGGCCCTGGTATCCAGTGTCACTAGTCCGAACGTCGGTCCGTCAAAGACTAGCGTCAAAGCTTAGTTCGTCAAGAGCACTTTGAACTTCCGACCTTCCTGTGTTATCGTAAACCACACTTCCTTCACCCCCCGAGAAACCCTCAACAAATTCGTCAAGGTCGTCAAGGTCTGTGTACTTTTCAATTAGGTCTGTGTACCCTGCGTTAAGCACGGCCTGAAAGAAGCCGTCGTCGTCAAGTTCATCAATTGCCGCTTTTACGGAGAGGGAGTATACGCGGAGAACTTCGCTTATTGGTGCGTTGTTAATCACCCGTGAAATCACTTCATTCACGAATTCCGGTTTGTCTTTAATTGTCATTTTGCATGTGTATAACGGTTTCTTTAGCTCCGTTGAACATCTGTGTGGTCAAAGGGGAAACCGTAAACGGAAGAGGGGGGATTTGAACCCCCGGAGGTTTAACCCTCTACAGTGTTCGAAGCTGCTGCTTTCGGCCGCTCAGCCACTCTTCCTTGTCACCGTGGTGGGCCACTCCTGTGTCGTTCACCGAAGATGGCCTTTGTGTGGGTTCTTTAACGAGTTTTCGGCTAGTTGAAACTAAGTAGGCGCGTAGGGAGTCGAACCCTAACTAGCCGGTAATCTGCCGGAGAGGACTTTATAATGGTCCCTGTGCACCGTACACCACGCGCCCATGAAGGGGGAACCACCGTGTGGGGTGGAACCCAAGGTAAAGCTCAGACAGAGGGAGTTTGAACTCCGAACGCCAAGTCAAATTCGTCAAGAGCACTTTGAACTTCAGTGCTGGTGCTCGCCTCGCTAAGCTTCAGAAGGAGCTTTGCTCCCCTGGGGCTTTTGTTGCTAATTCGTGCGGCACGATCAACTATTGAAAGATTTGCCATTTTGTATTGTTGTTGTTTAGTGTGGCTGCAAAGGCAGCCGACGCCCTGAGAGGGATTCGAACCCACGACCGGTGTCTTAGAAGGACAGTGCTCTTCCACTGAGCTACCAGGGCTTTCATGACTATAATAGCGTCCCACAGGGGGTAGTAAACCTTATCTGCAAGGCACCCCTGACTTAAGCCCCCTCTCCCGCGTCATTGGACTCCCCTCTCACCCACTCAACCCAGTAGTCTCGCGGGCACCGCATGTTTGCCATGGTTGTCTTAGCGGGAAGAAAGCATCCGCACACGTCACAGGTTGAGCTTTTTTCATTGAAGGAGCCGCACACGTTGCTCTCACAAAGTGCGAGTCGGTCCTTTGCCACTTGGCGAGGGGCAAACGACGGATCGTCCAGCATTCGTTTAGCTGTGTCAATCAAGGATGCGCCGAAACTTCTGCGGCAACACTCTGGCTCTTTATTCGTTTGTTCCAAAGTTGCTCTGCAAAGGGTATGTATAGTGTAATTTACCCGGATCAGTCCGTGAAGGTGCACAAGACCGAGAGATGCTTGTACAAAATACTCGCATCGAAAAACCGGTACTCCGACGAAAACTCTTCTCTCTGCTGAAAGTGTTCGAGCTCTTTTAAGGTGGCCCTAACGACCGGGCAGTCTGAAACGTAATCCTTGTACCAGAAAGTTTCGAACTTTGGAATGTACTTCCACCTATCTCCGTGCGGAATCCAAACTTTTTCAAAGTTCGTTTCGTGTAGCGAGCACGGGTCGTTCCACGTATCGGGGTCTACAACACTTATCTGCTGCACGATATCTTTCGTATCGTCAAGGAACGCCTGAAAGTAAAAGTCGTCAGGTGAGATTTTCCAGGTTAGGTTGACAATGAGATAGGGGATGTTGGGAAAGTCCCCTGACTTCACCGAAACCTTCTCGGCCACCCTTAAGCTAGTGATTGCCGTTTTCATCTTCTTCCGAAATGTTTGAAACTTCCGTGGTCCCCCTCAAAAGAAGCGTCTCAAAGAATTCGACCACGTCTATGCGATTAGTCGTATCAACTCCCGCCGTGCGACAGAACTCGATCGCTTCGTACTCAAAGGGGAAGAACGGGTTGGACAAGCCGAAAGATTTAAGTCTCTGCAGGAAACAGTCTCGGATTGCGCCATAAAGGGGCGGGAAATCGGACTCGTTAAGTTCGACGGTGCGTTCAACTTTCGACGGTGCGTTATACGTGATTTTCATACTACTCAGTGGGGGGTACTGAACGGGAATTACGTTCAATAACTTGTTCTAGGAAAACAAGTGCTTGTGTGTCAGTGTCGAAGAAGTGGTCTGCTGCATTCGATCCGAGAAGCACCTCTCCCGCTTCTTCAGGTGTGAGAGCAAAAGCACCAATCCCTCCCATAACCTGCGCGAAGCCCGCCAGACAGTGGGTGGTCCCGCACGTGTGAAAACCGGCTTCGTTTGAAGGTTCCTTATAGTAGCACCAGTCTTTGTAAGAAAGTGGGGAAATGTCAAACCAGAGCTTGTGCCACCTACCCATGTGGAGGTTTTTCCGGTCGCGCTCAACAATCCATAGTGCGACATGGAGGAGATTGGCTTCCTGTTGTTCGGGTGTCAACCCTCCCAATTCTTCTACGTTTCTGTACTGGCACTCCTCTAAGGCGTCAAGGGCGAGTAGGAAATTCGCCGGGATATGCGGGAGCGGAGGGAGCCCTTGTGATGTGCACGTCCGGTGAGCAACCCGAGTGGCTTCAGCTGGCGTCAGGGCTTCGGTGCAAGTTGCTGTGGTCATTGTTTCGTTCGAAAATACGGTAGTTTGTTTGGAAAAGGTGAACGGTGAGGGGTTTTCCTCGCCCAGCAAACCTAGGGGAAAGGCTTACGCGTTACAAAGTAAGTTGAGACCCCTTGGTCGTTGCAAATGTGGAGGCTTAGGGGCCTATCGGTTATGTACGGGTCTGCACGAACTGAGTTACTCACCGGCTTGCACTTTTCGGCTAAGACCTTCGCTTCTTCCCTCTCAATCTCAGCGGTGCTCTCTTCGAGTCTACGACTGGCCACGCTAACCGCACCGAGCCCTAAAAGAAGTAGGCCGACTATGGAAGCTATGAGAACAAAGCCAGCGACAATGCTAACATACGGGTTATCAGTTTTCATACCTCGTGTCGAATGCGGTATTTCATTGGAGGGTTGGCGGTGGGAGGTAAGCTGATTAACTTTAGCGTGTGCCCGGTAAGGGATGGGGGCGGAAAACCGCCCATTCCCCTTGGTAAGATCTCAGGAGCCGGACCCTTGGGTCCTAACCCCTCTTGGTTAGACAGTAGCCATCTCAAGGGCCACTTCCATCGCCCGCTGGTTGATGGTTGCGCCTTGGCCGAAGTTTGCGTAACCGAAGCGTCCGGTCTCGCTCTTTCGACTACGATTGGAACTAAAGTCCGTAACAGCATTCATGGCATCGTAAAAGGTACGCCCTTCGTTTCCCGCCCCGTTGTAAAACAGGTCGTTGAGAACGTTGACATTGCGCATCTTGTCGGCATCCTTCTTGTAGGTTGCTTCCAGGAAGGTGCGGAATTGGGTTGAAGTGCAAGTTGCACTTGCGATGGTTTCAACGCTCTCGGAGTACTTCTTCATCGCCCCGTTAACGTAGTCAAGAACTGCGGTGCTCGCCAAAACCCGCTCGTTTACTCCGGAAGAGTGGCGGAATTTTTCTCCGATGTTAGAGTAAGCCATCGAAAAAGTGTTGCCGCAAATTACGCGAGTGGCAACCGGACCGATGGCCACGGAGGCGTTTCCCGTGTGCCCATTCAGAAGAGTAATGTAGGCGTTGTAGTCCTCGCCAACTACACGAAACTCCTGGTTGATTTTCGCTTGGGCAAACACCTTGGCCCCGTGAGCCAAGTATCCCATGTTTTCCACTACCAGAAGCCCCTCTTCAACCATAGGGTTGATCATCTGGAGAAGCTGGGCGTTTTGAACCACTTCGTACCCGGTGGAAACATATCCGAGGCGTTCGTCGGTGTCGTCCCGGTGAATCGCTTTGCGGTCTGGATCCGCAACCCAGACTCCCTGGGAGTTAAGCGATGCCGTGGGCCTTGGGGAAACAGACCAATTAAGGTTGTTGGTGATGGCGAAAGCGGGCATGGTTTGTGAGGGGTTGCTTGGACTGAAATAACTATACCGCTTTCCTGTCGGAAAGGAAAGGGGGTAAACCGCCCTTTCTTTAGAGCTGAGAGTCTCCACATCACACTCAATCTCTTTCCCACAATTGGGAGCACCGTTGACTACACTTTAGAGGCCTGAGCGGATAGCTCATTTTGGCTCTGAACGCATTTCTTTGTACTTCTTCTGCGTTCCTGCCTGTGATCACTACTTGAGTCTTGCCTAAAGCCTCACCGCCAGACAAAACGGTACAAAGTACTAAGATCGCAATTGAAACTCTGTTCATTGTTCGTGTGAAAATGGAACCGGCGGGACTCGAACCTGAAACCGAGCCTTAGACACCCGAAGTACCTTAACTTGCGGGCTTTTCCGGCGAAGAACCAAGTTCCTGCGATGCGGCTAGATAGTCTTCGATGGCTGCATGAAAGTTGGATTCAAATTCAGCTATCGTTTCGCCGTGAAACGAGATAATGTCGTCGATGTCTAGGACATGACCAACAATAATCTTGTCTTCAGTATCGAAGACCATACTGGCTGTGTAGTCTTTGTAGATCATGGAATTGATCATGGCTTTCCGCACCCATGTAGAAGAATACGGTTCAGTAAGCATGTACAAACCTTCCTCAAACTTCCCCGTAGAGAGAATGATTTGTAGGGCTGTTTGAGTTTGTTCGTGGAGCTGCCTGTACTCCTCTTCCTGTGACTCGGTCAATTCTTCTAGGTCTTCTCCAGTCAGAATTTCGTGTATGTCCCCGATAACCCAACTGTTGCCATACGGTCTTTTCGGGTCTATTTCCGGAGCACCGAATTCACAGTTGCTCCACCCAACGTGCATTCTTCTCAGCAGTTTCAGGTGGTTTTGAGTCAGGAGAAATGAGGTTTTTCTGTTAGTCATAGCAAAAATGGGAATGGGAATGGGACCGGCAGGACTCGAACCTGCAACCGCGCCTTTAAAAGAGGTAATTTAATTGCTGATGTATCTTTGTCAAGATAACTTTTCGTGCTCTACCATTTGAGCTACGGTCCCGTATTTGCTCCGAAAACTACCTGGAGCGATATTGAAAGTTTTTTCTTAGCCCTTGAGCTACTCTCCAATGTTATTGGGTTCAAAGGTTAAATTAAACCACTCCCCGTCAGAGTTACAGAACAAGAGCTTAGAGTCGCTATCGTCGGGGTAATACCAGATCAGCATGTTCTTTAACGATTTGTTTTGGGAGTTTTTGGGTGCAGTTTTACTGCGTGGCAGCCGGTACAATCCACCACCCTGCATGTTTGTCATTCCTAGTCGTATGCCCTTGACACCGTCAAAACCTGCTTCAGTGGGTTTCATTTTGTTATGCAACCCTAAAGGTAGAGGGGGGAGAATAGTCACTACCAACTCCGGAGATTATCCCAACGAAGTTCTCTAAACGATTAGGCCTAAGGTCCCAAGGTATATTGTTCAGGTCGTACTCTAAACCTGTGCAGTCCCCTTCTAA
>Ga0315899_10002252_pt1 | contig 21410 bp, 20 predicted proteins | sample LakEriMetagenome_2_FD_203518 | JGI IMG/M metagenome (GOLD analysis project Ga0315899, IMG submission 203518) | Freshwater fungal communities from buoy surface, Lake Erie, Ohio, United States - Buoy 4 MA112 | ecosystem: Environmental > Aquatic > Freshwater > Lake | place: USA: Lake Erie, Ohio... | reverse complement strand
TATTTGTAATAAATTAGTTATTAACATTTATAATAATGTTACAGCTAAACAAAAATCAAAGAAAGAATTGTATGAATCAATTATTCAGTATTTTTAAATTAAAAAAAATTGAACAACAATTTAAAAATATGTTTTAATATATATATAACAATGAGTTCTATCGATAAATCAATCGTTTCTATTTTAGAAGGGGACATCGAATCAATGGATTATGGTGTTCCTGAATTTAACAAATTATTTAAAGGTCTCGATAGTAAAACAAAGAAGAAACTTATTCAAGATTTTCCTCCTGATGAAGAATATAGTAAAGATATTCATGTTGGTGTTCTAAAGAATATTAGAGATCCAGAAATTCAAGAAGTATGGAATGAGTTATCACAAGAAGAGAAAGATAAACTTGATAAAAAGAATATTCGTGATAAATATTTGACCTTAAGACATACGCTAAATCAAAAAAAGAAAAAACCAATACGTCCGCCAAGTCCATCGTCAGAAGAAACAAATGAATCTAGTTCCCCTTTATCTGAAAGTACAAAGGCAAAAATTGCTATTATAATTCCTTTTCGCGATATGGAAAAAGAAAAAAAGCGCACCAAACAACTAAATAACTTAGTTGAATATTTTGCGACTTATCTAAAGGACGACGAATATAAAATCTTCTTAGTTGAACAAAGTAATGATTCTCGTAAATTTAATCGCGGTCAACTCTTAAATATTGGTTTCGAGTATGCTGTAAAGGAAGGATATAATAACTTCATTTTCCATGATGTAGACTTATTACCTTCTGAGGAATTAAAAGAATATTATGAAAATATTCCTCAGGATAAACCAGTTCATATCGCAGCCGTTTGGGATAGATATGGAAGCAACCCTAAATATTTTGGTGGTATTGTAGCATTTAACAAAAAAATGTTTGAGCGCATTAATGGTTATCCTAATGATTTCTGGGGATGGGGAGGAGAAGATGATGAATTATATAAAAGAACTAAAAAGTTTTACGATATATTAAAGGTTAAAAATGGTTCTATTCGCGATTTAGAAGAGTTATCACTTGAGCAGAAGTTGGATTATTTAAGAGAAAATGACCTTAAATTTATGCAAAAAAATGAAGCTCTCGCAAAACACGAATCTACCTGGAAAAAAAACGGCATTAATACTCTAAATTATAAAGAAATTAATGTTGATTCTTGCGGGGAAAGATGTGAAAAAATTGAGGTAGAATTAAATAATGTTGGAAATGTAGCGCTTATAGATGAAGAAAAAGAAGAAGTATTTTCAAATGTTCCAAAAGAAATATTACAAGAAGACGAAGAACTTGAGATGCCTAAAAAACAAGGTCAAAAACCTCAACAAGAACGTTTTAATGATTTGGTTAAGGTATTTTATAGCACAAATCCCTTTTATAAAAATCAAATAAATCATGAATTAGAAGTTAAATTTGGAACCAAAGGTATTAAACAATTAACACGAAATGATTACGATAATGTTATTAGAAAATTAAAGTCATCTGAATTCTTTATTAATGGTGATAGTTCAGGTATTTATAATTTACGTGTAAACTGTGAGTTTTTAGACAGTGTTACAGGTAGATTTAAATTATCTGACGTTAGAACTGAAATTAAAGGATTACATAATATTAAAACTTATTGTGGAACAAATGATATAAAATCATTGTATAAAGAATCTCCCACTGCTATTGATTTTATTCATAAAAAACCTGGAAACATAAATAAAGAAAGAATATATCCTGTGGATTTTGATGATTTTAATTTTAGAGTTTCATATCAATTAGAAGAGACTGTAAAAACTGGGGTTAAAAATTTTATCCTAGATAGCTGGAAAAAATCTAAAAAAGAATTTCGTTTTATGAATCGTGTTTCGTTTTCTCATCCAGAATATCCATTTATCGTTGATTTAAGTATAGTTAAATATGCGAATAGGTCTCCCGATAAATTTGGACGTGAAAATCGAGGTCAAATGATTAGAGTTTATACATTAGACGAATCAAATGTATTAAATAATCAAGAAATTTATGAAATTGAAATTGAAATTGACAATTATAGAATTGGTCCGAGTACAAGATATAATAATCCAGAATCTATTGTTGACGCTTTAAGAAAAGTAATTAAAATTGTTCTTAGTGGTCTTCAGGGAACTAATTTCCCAGTTTCATACCCAGAACAAAAATCGGTTATTGATTCTTATATGAAATTAATTTGGAAGGATGAACATGACTCAAGCAAATTTGTTTCGAGTAAAAACTTTATTGGTCCTAATTCAATTACATTACAAATTTTAAATGTAGCACAAGTTGATGAAAATTCCAATGAACCTAATATTAGAAAAGATTTTGTTGTAACAGAGAAAGCAGATGGAGAACGTCATTTAATGTATATCTCAAATGAAGGTAAAATATATCTTATTAACACAAATATGGATGTTATATTTACTGGAGCTAAAACACATAATAAAGAATGCTTTAATTCATTGCTTGATGGTGAATTGATTGCGCACGATAAAAAGGGTAAATTTATTAATTTATACGCAGCATTTGATATTTATTATGTTAAAAAGGAAGATATCAGAGCATATACATTTATGTTGTTAGAAACAGAAGATGACCCATTTAAATCACGATATCAGATTTTAAAATATTTTGAAAAAAATTTAAATGCTGTCTCTATTTTAGATACTGGAGCTGGAAAAGTAGAAGAAAAGGGAAAATCATTTAAGGATAAATTAAATGCTATTAAGCATTTAGAAAAATTCGTATCTCCTATAAGATTTACTACAAAGGAATTCTTTCCAAATAGCAGTAAACAAACAATATTTGAAGGCTGTGATACCATTTTGAAAAAAGTTACAGAAGGACGATTTGAATATGAAACAGATGGATTAATCTTTACTCAAGCATTTTATGGAGTTGGTGCTAATGAAATTGGAAAAGCAGGACCAAAGACCAAAATTACTTGGGAAAATTCATTCAAATGGAAGCCACCTCAATATAACACAATTGATTTCTTAGTGACAACCATAAAAGGAAGAAATGGTGATGACATGATAAAATCTTTGTATGAAGATGGACAAAATAATTTATCAGTTATTCAATATAACGAATACAAAACTCTTGAGTTAAGATGCGGATTTAAGGAAAGCAAAGATGGTTTCATTAATCCTTGTCAAGATATTATTGATGATAAGCTTCCTGAATTTAGTAACCGTTATGAGGACAGACAGGATAATGATTATGTTCCTATGAGATTTTATCCAACTGAACCTTACGACCCCAATGCTGGATTATGTAATATTATGCTTAGAATGGATGGTTCTGGAGGCAAGAAAATGTTTTCAGAAGATGATGAAGTATTTGAGGATAACACAATTGTCGAGTTTAGATATGATTTATCAAAGGAAGAAGGTTGGAGATGGATTCCCTTGAGAGTTAGATATGATAAAACTGCTAAGATGAGACGTGGTGAAAAGGAATACGGCAACGCTTATAAAGTTTGTAATGAAAATTGGAAATCAATTCACCCAACTGGAAGAATAGAAGAAGACATGTTACGCACAGGATTAGGTATTCCAAGTGTTAGCATTAGTGAAGATAAATATTACAACACCCCTGCTGGAAAATTTAAAACTGAAGGCATGAAGGATTTCCATAATTTATATGTTAAAAAGAGACTTATTACTGGCGCATCAAAACAAGGTGATACATTAATCGATTTTGCTTGTGGAAAAGCTGGTGACTTACCTAAGTGGATTAGTTCTAAACTATCATTTGTATTTGGTGTTGATATTTCGAAAGATAACTTAGAAAATCGTCTAGATGGAGCATGCGCAAGATTTTTGAAAATGAAAAAATCGAATAAAAATATTCCATATGCTTTGTTTGTTAATGGAAATAGTGCGTTTAATATTAAGAATGGTAGTGCTCTACTCAATGAAAAGGCAAAACAAATTACATCTGCTGTATTTGGTAATGGTCCTAAAGAGGCTGATAAAATTGGTAAAGGTGTAGCTAGACAATATGGAAAAGGTGCTGACGGGTTTAATATATCATCATGTCAATTCGCAATCCACTATTTCTTTGAGAATCCTGATAACCTAAAAGGATTCATGAAAAATGTTGCTGAATGCACTAAACAAAATGGTTACTTTATCGGCACCGCTTATGATGGTAAGTTAGTATTTAATGAACTTAAAAAAACAAAGACTGGCGAGTCTATTAAAATTGTTGAAGATGGTAGAAAAATTTGGGAAATAACCAAAGGTTATGGCGCTGACACATTTGAGGATAATTCAAGCTCAATCGGTTATAGAATTGATGTATACCAAGAATCAATTAATCAAGTTATATCAGAATATTTAGTTAATTTTGATTATCTCAATCGCATCATGAGTGCTTATGGATTTGAAGTAATTAGTCGCGAGGAAGCTAACGAATTTGGATTACCAGAAGGTTCTGGATTATTTAGTGAATTATTTATTAATATGTTAGACGAAATATCTAAAAACAAGTTTAAAGCTAAGGACTACGATCAAGCTCCTAACATGACAAGTATTGAAAAGAAAATTTCATTCTTAAATAGATACTTTGTTTATAAAAAGGTAAGAACTGTAAATACAGAGTCAATTGAACTTGAACTTGGCGAATATAACGAGACCGAAGCAATTAGAGATGCTGTTGAAACAAAACATGCTCAATCAGTTGCTAAAGAAGAAGTTGCTAAGATTAAACCTAAGGTTAGAAAATTAAGTAAAAAATTATTGCTTGTAGCAGCTACAGAGGCTGTAGATGAACCAAAACCTGTTTTAGAAAAAGAAAAAGTAACTAAAAAAGCTAAGGAAACAAAACCCAAAGCATCTAAAAAATTATTAATTATAGAAAGTGATGATGAAGATGAATAAATCTATAATAAATCTATAATAAATAATAACAGACTTAAATAAATTTTATAATATATAATAGTAAACCAATGAGTTATTATATATTACCAAAAACTAATAATATTATAAATGTTAATCCTATTGATAGTGATGATGACGTATTAAAACCATATATATCACACAGTCTTTATCATTATTACAATCAAACTAGAAATGAAATAGAGAAAATTTGCTCAAATGAAAATGATACATCTAATAATTGTTTTGATGAACTAATTAAAATTGTAAATCCTTATGAATATATTTTTTCTAAGGTCCCTGGCTCTAAATTTTCGGTTAGTAAATTAAAACCAAAATCAAATGTATTTTATGATTTTTTAGAAGTTTCAACAACTGTTAATATTTTTGAGTCTTTTAAAAATCAACCTGTTAAAACCTTACATTTTACACCAAATTATAATGATACAATAGAATGTTTTGAAATGTTGCGTGAAAATTTTAATGATGAAATTATTTATTATGATGAAATAAATGAAGATAACATGAAAGCTATTGAAAACAATAAATATAATTTTTTATTTGTTGAAGTTGAGTCTATTAATTTTAAAAAATATGTAACTAAATTAATTGAATGTTTAATGCTCATTTTTAAAAATCAAGAATCTGGAGGTAATTGTGTAATTAAATTAAATCACATTTTTCATAAACCGGTTGTAGATATTTTATACATTTTATCATCTTTATATGAAAAAGTTTATGTTTTAAAACCTAATACAAGTAACGTGACTTCATTTGATAAATATATTGTTTGTAAAAATTTTCAAAAGAATGAAAGCAAAAGTCTGTATTATAAATGTAATTATTATAGGTTAATTGTATTTCTAAAAAAATTAGAAGATAAGAATATTTTTTCTATTTTAGATTTTGATATTCCAAATTATTTTTTAATGAAAATGGACGATATGAATATTATAATCGGTCAACAGCAACTAGAATCGTTAGATATGGTGATTAATATTTTAAAAAATAAAAATAAAGAAGATAAAATAGAAACAATCAAAAAATCTAATATACAAAAATCTGTTGCTTGGTGTGAAAAATATAAAATACCATGTAATAGATTTTCAGAAAAAATAAATATATTTCTGCCAATAAATAAAGATGTCAAAGAAGGGATTGAATTTATAGATATTTAAATAATTAATAATATATTAATAATGTATATTATTAATGTCTAGTTACGAAGTAGTCGAAAAAGAAAATGTTGTAGAAAATACAAAAAATAATAAAGTATCTTTAAGTAATCAGGATTTAATTCAAAAAATTAGTATTGTTCCAATTGTAGCAGTTGAATTATATAAGGTTATGATTTCATCCTTTTTAATATTATTTGTACCACAAAAATGTGAAGATCATGTATGTCAATTAAATGAAAATTTAGTTCTTGAAAATGATTTATATAATACTGGTCTCGTTTTAAATTTTATTACAATGTTTTCATTCATTATTTTTTATTTTTTTGAAATAAAGAGAGAAAACCGATTAATAGCTTATTTAGAAGTTAATCAAAGTAGACCTTTTGATAATGACTCTGTTGGTAAAATATTAGAAGTTTTACCTATTGAAAAACGCTCTGCTATTTTGAATTTAGATAGAAATTATCAAAAAATTGGTTATTTTGTTTTATTTATGTTTATGTTAAACAGTATTGTTAGTGGATTTGTGGTTTACGAATATTATTTGGATAATCAAACTACTACTACATTTATAACAAATATTTTATTTATGATTACCAAACTATCAGATATTTATGCTACTGTAAATACTGAAAAAAATGTATTTTACTCTTCTTATTTAAAAGGCAAAATTCAATACAATGATGTAGATCCAGATAAAATATTAAAATTAGAAGATAAAAAAGAAGAAATAATAAAAAAGGATGAAATAGAAATTACTTCTATTAAAGAAAATACGGAAGAAACAAAAGAAACAAAAGAAATATCTAGTAGCGTGTAAATATAAATTATAAATATAAAAGTATAAAATATTTATAATTATTTAGAGTTTATCTATAAGCAGCAGAACCTGATGTTGTATTATATGTATTTGGTGACTGAGAGAAATGATTTGAACTAAATACGGTTCCTGGAAAGTAACGATAAGGACTTTGTTGGGAAACAGGGTTTTGATATTGTGGTAATTTTCTATAGTGACAAAACTTTTTATTTTGAAAGGTCCCTGATTGAGAGAAGTTAAGAGGCCATGGAGTATTACATCCTGGAGCCTTATTCTTTTTCAAATTAATTAAGTTAGGATCAACGCCAGCATATAGTTGGTTAGCACTAACCAAACTTCCCGTGTTATTGTAATTATTTCTTGAAGCAGCATTAGTTGATATTGTATTAACATTAAGTTTAAGATTTCTAGTTGAACTTGATACAGCACCTTGTTGAGCATATTGATAGTTATTTGGTTTATAAACGGTTAATTGACAACCAGCTGGATTTGATGGACCAGAAAGAGGCATGCCCCAATAAGGATTGCGAATAAAATCGTTGAATACTTGAATAGCAGGTGTCTTTTGATTTGCGGGCAATCCATTTAACCAATTGTAAAACCCTTCAATTGAATTAAGTCCAGTAGCATTAAATGCAGTTTGATCTCCGCTAGTTAGTATATGGGCTTGTATCATAATAGCAAACATCTGGTTAATTAGAGCAATTTGAGTCGCATCATATATTTGAGAACCTGGTTGACAATTGGCAAAATATAAATTAGTATCCAAAAATGATGCTGTTTGGGTTTCTGGACTTCCAGCATTATATGTAGCATCTTTTCCAGTTTGTAAAGCATAGTAAGGATTGTTATCACCATAAGGACCTGCTGTGTTTGTTCTATATGATAAGAAATTGAAAGCCTTTTGGTCATAAGTTTTACATCTATTTTGAAGATATTGCTTGGTAGATGTATAATAATTCTTTTTTAAATTGGTACTAGCATAAATAGCTCTACGTTTAGCTTTATATTCTTCGTTACAACAGAAAGCAGGAGGGTTTGATGAAATATTTGTTGAAACTGTTTCAGGATTTTCTGTTAAATATCCTTTGTTAGGATAATAGTTGGCAATAATACCAACACCTTCACATGTTTTACAGTCTTGTTGTAAACCAACGAAATTACCACTTGTGTCAACAGTATTTTGTTTAACTATAAAAGCACCTGGTTTATCCTGTAAATCATTTAATAAACCAGAACCTCCAAAACCACCTCCGAGAGAAGTTCCTTTACTAGATTTAACAAATCTATTCATATTGTAGTTTATTAAAGCTGCTTCATTTGGAGAAATATTAATAGTAGTGATTGTTTTTTCTTGTGGTATGGCGCCGTTTGGATAAGGACTTGAACCACTACTACACACACAATTTACATCATTATACGAATTTTGACCTTGCTCTATTGGATAAGAAACAACAACTCTACCCTTTCTAAAATGTTTGATTGGTCTAGGTAAACCAAAACCTGTTTGAAATACGTTTCCTGGGTCATTGTTTGTTAAAGGTCTTATGTGACCTGAAGCCGTTCCTACCGGATTTGAGTTAATACCAGTGCCTTTCCATGTAACATATTGTTTATTGTAAGTAGTACTTTTATGATTATATCCTGAAGCAGGCATAGAATTCATTCCTAATGGTTTATTGGCTGATGACATTTATATTATTATTAAAGAAAATAAAAACTAATATAATATTATATTAATGTTAACATTAGTAAATATATTAATTGTATTTTTTATTATGTTGATTTGTTTTCAAATAATTTTAGCAAATCATATTGTAGAAGGACTTGAAACAGGTAAAACTTATAAGAATTATGATACTAATAATCCAGAAAATGCTCTAATTTTAGCTCAACAAAATGCCGGCAATATTGAATACTTAAAGGGTAGATTCCAAGATGTTCAAGGTATGTATAAACAAGTTCAAGATTTAAGCGGCAATTATCAAACATTACAAGAACAAGTTAATGGATTAGTTACAGCTCAACAACAATATGCTACACAAATGACAGGTGGTACTGCGCCAGAAATATCAGGTGCCTTACCCGCAGAAGACGATGAACCTACAGACACTAGTAATTTAGTAACATAATAGTATTTAATTTTAATTTAAAATAAATATATTTATATATTTTAAGTATAATGTCTAATTTATTTCAAGAAGTATTAAATGATGCACAGGGAGTTGAAGAAAAGTTATTGGGACCTACATACCCTTATTATAAAAATATTAAAACACCTAGTCAAATTGGCATGAGTGATAAAGGAACTCTTCAACAAATGGGAAGAAATATTGATGGATTAATACAATATGTTCAAGTATTAGTCACAGGGAAAAGTACAGCATCAACAACTGGTGGACCTTTAGGCAACAAGTTTTTTCTTAAAACTGGAGCTAAATGTGCCGCTATTGACAATTGTACAAATAAAAACGATCCTTCTACCTGTCAGCAAACAGATAGATTTATTTATGTTAATAATGTTCCTGCCGGAAATATACCATTTATTTCCAGTGGTCTTGGAGTTAATTTTTCTGAATTTAAGGGATTAATACCTGGTTCTATGGGAAATTTAAATGTATTAAATCCATTTGCTATTATGCGCGCTTTTCTATCTGGTTCAACACCACCTTGCCAACAAATAACTATGCAAACAATTGATGTTAACAATAATAAATCATCTGAATCTCATTATGTTACATTAGCTGATATACAAAATATGGACCCTTGTATTTTTCCAAATGGTAAAAATCCTGCTACCGGAGCCAAATGTAGAGAGACATTTAAAACAGGTGTTGCTGCTGACGCTTCTCCTGTAATGAGTGATGACCCAATTGACCAACTTTATTTTGCCAGTTTAGCTGGATTAGGTGTTTACATATTATACCGAATAATGGATAAATCTCAATAAATATTTAATAATTTATTATTTAATATAAAATATTAAATTTAACGTCTACTTCTACGAGTTCTTCTTCTTTTTCCACTCTTTCTTCCTCTTGTTTTGCGTCTTCTTCCACCTGTTTGTTGTTCATAATAGATAACGTCAAATTGACCTTTTTGAGTATTGGGACTCTCGCTGCTTGAAAAAAAGTAAGAATCATTATTTGTTTGAGGATTTTGACCAATGTCCATAATTTGCCCTATTTTGTTGTAATTTTCGTCATAAAATGTATAATCACCACTAGTTCTTGTATTAAAAATATTTTTAAAAAACATAGATCTAGGACTATTGTAGTTTTGTCCTTCAACTCCCATAGGAACTTGGGGAAGGGACCCACCTCCTACAGAAGACTTGACATAAACTGGTTTTCCTGAATATAATAAATTTGGAATTTCTTCGTAACTCATCTCTATATAAATATATTAACAAAATAATATAGAAATATTTAAAGATAATATCTAAATGTATTACGAAAAAACATATACTGATGGTTTTTTTAATGTATCTGGTGATAATGGATTTTTACCAATAAAAGAACCTATTTCTAGATTGCCTGTTAAATATAACGAATTACAAAAAGTAATTGATAATTTACATGTAATTAAAAATGAAGAAGAAAAAGGTATCTTAGGTAAACCCAATGAGATTGTAGTCCAAATTGCTACTATTCCTAATTATAAGGATATAATTGAAAATGAAAAAGATGTTTTTATTTTACAGGCATTATATCGAGCATACACTTTTATTACTTCGGGATTTACTCTTGAGTTATCGTATCAAGAATTTATGAAAAATGGAAATTATGGTGAAGCAAGAGGTTTATTACCAGTATATATAGCTGAACCATTGGTATTAGTAAGCAATAAATTACAAGCTTATCCATGGTTAGACTATCATTATGCTTATTCTCTCGGTAATTATGTTAAAAAGAATCCTGAAGAAGGTTTACATTGGAAAAATCTTGATATGGCGTGTAAATTTGTCGGTTCAAGTGATGAAATTGGTTTTATAATGGTTCACGTGTATATTAATGAAATGTCTCCACAACTAGTTAGAAGTGTTATGGAATATGGTAAAGCATCACGTTCTGGAACATCTGTAGAGTGTTATGTAGATGCTTGTGATCATGTATTTGATAGAAAGGTGCTGTATGTTCCTCAAGAAGATATTATAAATGAACATTTACAAGAATGTGGGTTAGTAATGACCGAAATGAATAAACGTAGACGAGATATGTGGAGTGCTTCAAGACATGAAAGATATAATGATTTTAGAGTTTTTATTATGGGAATTAAAGGTAATGATAAAATTTTTCCAAATGGTTTAACATATGAAAACTGTTTTAATAACGAACCTCAATATTATAGAGGTCAAACTGGAGCACAAGATAGTATTATTCCTATGATGGATATTTTTACCGGAATTGTTGACTATTATCCGGACAATCAGCTAACACAATATTTGCTAGATTTGCGTTCGTATAGACCTGTTTGTGTTCAGAACTTTTTCAATGATTTGAGAGAACATTATAAAAACAATAATATATTTGAACAATTGAAAAATGATTCTAATTATGAAGGATTAATTTATCTTTTAAAAATTGTTGATGAAGTTTATTTATTTAGAAACGGACATTGGCAATTTGTTCAGAAATATATTATGTCTAACACCAAATACGCATTTGCTACAGGCGGAACACCTATTACTACATGGTTAATTAACCAAATTGAAGCTGTTCTTGAATTTGAAAAGGTAATTGTTATGTTTTTACAAGATAAAGATTTACAAAATGTTAAAAATACTGAATTATGGAGCCAATTAAGTGAAGGTTTGGAAAGAAAACAACAGTTACTTATCGAGCAAGTTAATGAACTTAAAAATGTAAATTATAACATTGATTTGATTTATTTAAAAAATGATGAATTAAAATTGGAAGATTCGAAACTTTAAATATTTTAATAATATAATATGGATACAAAATATTTATTTTATATTACATTAGTAATTTCAATTATTGTTCAAATAATAACAGGAATAATAGAAGTAGGAGCATTTTTTGTAAAAGTTCCAACTATTTATACAATAATAAGACAATTACTATTAATAGAATTAGTTGTTCAACTTCTTGAAGGTTCGTTTTATGTTTGGTTAGCTTATAATTTTACTAAGGTATTAAATGTCACACCAAAAAGATATATAGATTGGGTTATTACAACTCCAACCATGTTAATATCATTAATTATATATTTAATTTATTTGAATAAAAAGGAAGAAAATAAAACAAATGAATTAGAATTTTTTTCACTTATGAAAGAAAATTCAAATATTATTATACCTGTAGTTCTTTTGAATTGGTTAATGTTGCTTTTTGGTTATTTGGGCGAAATAAGGGCTATCCCTGTTTTACTTGGAGTATTTCTAGGGTTTATACCATTTTTACTTTATTATTATCTTATTTATGTAAATTATGTAACTGAAAATACTAGTGGATATTTATTATTTTGGTATTTTTTCTTTTTTTGGTCATTATATGGTTTTGTAGCTGTTTTACCTTATTATGTTAAAAATTCACTTTACAATATATTAGATTTGTTTGCAAAGAATTTCTTTGGTATATTTTTGAGTTATATAATATTTTCTGGAAATTATTAAAAAGTGTAAAAATGAATCTTTCGGCTTTAAGTATCTTTTTCAATTTATTATATAAAAATGCAAAAAAAGTGTTGGGAAAGTTTTTATGAATTTTGAAATTGGACATTTTTTTTGTCCATTTTTAAAAACCTTGGATATTTTATGTCAAATAATGCAATTCTGTGACCATAATTGAAAATTAGCATCTGGTCACCAAAAAAATAATTATAAATTTGTGATTGTTAATTTTTATAATTATTTTATAAAAAAGGATTTAGCAACTTTTTTTGTTAACTAATTATAGGAAAATGTTAACAGAAAGTTGCGAAAAAGTTGCGCACAAATTTTATTGCGCAAATTGTAACTATAATACGTCACGTAAAAGTAGTTATGATAAACATAATTTGACAGCAAAACACTTACAGTTAACAAATGTTAACAATAAGTTAACAGAAAGTTGCGAAAAGGCAACAGAATCTAGCAGTTATATATGTCATATATGTGACAAAGAATATAAATCAAGAGTTGGTTTATGGAAACATTCCAAAAATTGTAAATTTGAAAATAAAAAAACTGAGAAAGACGAAATAACAGATAAAGAATTAATTATGATGTTAATTAAGGACAATTCTGAATTTAAAAATATCATGATGGAAGTAATTAAATCTGGAACACATAACACTACTAATATTACTCATACTAATTCTCATAACAAAGCATTTAATCTTAATTTCTTTCTTAATGAGACTTGTAAAGATGCCATGAATATTATGGATTTTGTTGATTCAATTAAGTTACAATTAAATGACTTAGAAAAAGTTGGAGAATTAGGTTATGTTGAAGGTATCTCTAACATAATTGTTAAAAACCTTAAAGAACTCGATATTAATAAAAGACCAGTACATTGTACAGATAAAAAGAGAGAGACAATATATATTAAAGATGAGAATAAATGGGAAAAAGATGAAGAAAAAAAGAAATTACATAAAGTTGTTAGAAAAGTTGCTTGTAAAAATCAGAATTTAATACCTAAATTTAAGGAAATACATCCAGATTGCGGCAAATATAATTCCAAATTTTCTGACCAATATAATAAGATTATTGTTGAATCCATGGGAGGAACAGGTGACGATGATTATGAAAAAGAAGAAAAAATAATAAAAAATATTTCTAAGCAAGTTTTTATTGATAAGGAACCTAGTCAACAAGTAGATTAATTAATCAAAACTTATCAAATCAATAACATTTGGATTTTCTTTGATTTCTATTTTTTTTGTTAAATGAACAATTAATTTTAAATTTTCATCGTTCTCTCTTTGAAGTTTGGCAATGATTAATTTTTGATTTGCTATTGTTTCATTCAACTTTATATTTTCAGTAAAATAATTCATCTTATTTGTATTTAAGTCTGAAATCCATTTTTGATGCGTTTTAGTTTTAATGTGACCAGAAAAACTAGATCTAGTATCAAATATATGTTCTTTTCTAGTGCCACACGGACATCTAAGACCATTCTTAAATTTACTTGATGTTGGTAAATAATCGGAATAATCACCACAATCATCAATATTTGGTTCGTATATATCTGATTCAACTTGTAAATCCATTATTAGAATTATGTAATAATAGATTTAAATGATATTTTATGTAATATATTTAATGTCTGCGGTTTTTACATGACTTACCATGTCTATGCTTACCTCCATGACGTCTCTTTGTTCTTCCTCCAACAATAGTTTGAGGTTGGGCTGATTTAATATCAGAGATAGGAGCAGCACTGGCAGCTAATCCAGTAAGAGCAATGTTATCACCATAACCTCCTCGCATTTTTCTACTTCTCTTTCTTCCTCCTATGTAACCAGACGATGAAGTAGCTGGTGGGGGTGTAGATGTAACAGGTGCTATGTAAGATGATGAACTAGTAGTAGAACCGGTAGCAGAGCTGTAAGCATCACTAGCGGCTTTTTTGGTGTTTTCCCAAGCATTGGTTAATGTGTCCCAAAAACCACCTTTCATTGTTCTATGTCTTTGTCTTCTAGGCATTGTATATTATATTATAAGAAATTATATTATAATATTTTATTAAATTTGCTTAAGCTTTGTTAACAAATCTTTTATAAGCATAAAAAGCGCCCAACGCGCCTAAAATTTCAACAATAATGTATGGAATCAAATCAGATTGAGGTAATTTTCCAGCAGCATAGAGAGAAACAGCGACAGCAGGGTTAAACGCACCACCAGAAATAGCACCACCTAATAAAACGCCAATAGCTAAAGCAGCACCAATAGCAGCCCAATTTCCAGTAGCAAAAATGACAAACATAAGGAACATAGTTCCCAAAAACTCAACTAAATACTTGTTCATTATATAAATAATATTGATATTTTTTTATAATTGTATTGCTTAATAATTCAATTATAAAAATTTAAATTAAAGACCAAGGATTTACTCTTGGTTGTGGTCCTAGAACATTAATTAAAAATTGAACATATTGATAACCTTGACCGTTATTTTTCATCCAAGCATAAATACGGCCTTGAGAACCATTTTTAGTGCGAGGACTGCTGATAAGAACGGCAGCTCCGGTTCTTCCGTAGCTACCAAGTCCATATGTAGGAGATAAAACAGGATATCCGAATGGCATATTATAATAATACTAAATATTATTTTTTATAAAAAGTTTATTAATAATTTTGACGCACAATTGAACCCCAGGCACAAACCTGTCCATTTGTTAAACTTGTATTATAAATAGAACCTTTCTTTTTTGGTGCTACACATCCTCCTGAACGCGCTCTTCTAATAGTACTTCTTGTTCCACTTGGATAATAACTTTTTGTTCCAGTAGGAGCAGCATTTGGTAATTTAACTTTATAAGCAGTTTGACCTACAGCATTGCTCTTAAGTGTATTAACATATAAAGAACTAGGTACTGGAGGAATATAATTAGTATGAGTTGATATGGGAACCTGTCTTTGAGATGATTGAACAACATATCCCATAGGTGATGATGCTTTTCCTAAAGCAATTTGTTGTTGTAGACGTTGATTACTTACAGATGTTCTTAAATATTGATGTCTAGCGTTTGTATTCATTTGAGCATCAACTGGTGTTTGCATTGGATAAAATTGAGGTGGAGTTGGTCTGATTCCAGTTAAAATACCATAACTATGATAAGGAATGGCACATGGATATTGATTAGTGCTTAATGGTCCAGTAATTGGAGCATTTACATAATTATTATAGGATACAGAACCAATATTTGTAGATACAGCATAAGGTGTTGTCATTTAATATAATATACTAAAATATAATATTAATTTAATTATAATATTGTGATTTATATGGATTATAATGTGGTGGTGGTGGTCTGTAACCATAATGCCTGTAATATGGATCTTCTCTTACAATTACAGTTTTTGTTGTGGTAGTAGGTATAAATGTTCTACTACTATGAACCAATCCTATAAATATAAGCGCTAAAAGAGCTATAATCAACATATTTGTCTTTTCCATTTATATATTTATTATATACTTTTTTCTCTCTTAACATAGTTCGGAGTTCCACAAAATAAACAAGATTGAACTAAAGATTTGTTTAGAATATCACAGTTATTATTGCGTTTACATTTACAACATTTGAAAATATTTGATAATTGACAAATTTTATGATTGTTAAAATCAGTTTTTTGATACAACATTTGTTTTCTTTTATCAGTTTCCATAATATTATAAATTGTATAATATTATAAATTTAATTAACCTAATAAGTATTTAAGATTCCTTAATATCTTCTAATAGCTCTCTGAGCAGATTGACTTGCCTTAAAATCATCTCCGCCATTAGAGAAATCATTGTAGTTCTTATTAACAGCCCTTTGTTTCAAATAAGTAGTATAATCTGAGCTATCATAAACGTATTTAACGTTACATGCGGCAGCAGGAACATCCTTAATTTGTTGAAGACTGTTATAGGTGGCACTTGGAGTACATGATACGGAAACAGAGCCAAAGTGTGTTCTTAAACCATGTAAACCAGGTCTACTTTGAAATGTTTGGCAACTACCACCGCAAGAAAAATTCTCACGACTTAAAAGATCACCTGCGTTGTTAACCGCACGGAAAGGTGTAGTAATAGGTCTTCTTAAATTTTTGGGTTGTAATTGAGCAGGATAAGCACGTCTTAATTGACTAGGATATGTAGTATTCCATGAGTTTTTCAAAGTGTAACGAATTTGTTCGTAATCAGGGTATCTCTTGTCAACATTTTGTGTAGTTTGTGGCATCCAACCTTGAATTGCTCCTCCAGCATTTCCAGGTCTTTTTGCGAAAATAGAAAAAGCAACATTGCTTCCATTGATTGGGCTAGTATATCCGATAGACATTTATATAATACTATAGTAAAAAAAGTTTATTAAATTAGAACTTTATCTAAACATTAAAAAATATTGGATTAATATATAAATGTTTGACTTTTTGATGTTAGTAAGCGCAATTGTATTTATAACAACTGATTTTGTTTATTTAAATGTTATAAAAGATTATTTTTTAAATCAAATTAAACTGGTTCAAGGGTCTGAACCTAAGGTAAATTATTTAGGTGTAGCTCTTTGCTATATATTTTTAATTGCTGGAATAAATTATTTTATTATCAAGCCACGAAAAAGTGTAAATGACGCGTTTTTATTAGGTATTGTTATTTACGGTGTTTATGAAACAACTAATTATGCTTTACTAAAGAATTGGTCTATAATTACTGTAATTATTGACACTCTATGGGGTGGTTTGTTGTTTGCCTTTACAACTTATATTGTAAATATATTACGCGGTATATTTTAACCAAAGGGAGCTTCGCTTTAAACTTCTATTCGTAATTAATCATATAAGGAACAAAATAGAGAGAAACCACTAATACTATTATATTTAAATTTAAGTTATATGTAGCAAAATAAGAACTAAATAAACATGCTAATATCATCATAAAACTATCACCGACAATAGCACCACTTCCAACTTCATTAGCATAATTTTTAAAGAAATCTAACATAGAGTTATATCCTAATGGTAAACTTTTAAATAACCAATAAAATAAAACATCATGAATAATTTGTATACAAACTGCTAAAAAAGTAAAACTCCAGATACTAAATGTATCAAATAAGTATTTGTAAAAGAATCTTGCTAAAATAATACCAATAACAAGTATTAATACATCAGCTAATACAGCACTTAATTGGTATTTTTTATACCATTTTTTTAAATAAAAAGATTTAAACACGCCATTAAAAACTAAAAATAAAATAATTAAATCAGCAGTTACACAGCCATTTAAAATAGGTAAATAATCATCTACATTTGAAAAATTAGAAATATTTTTAAATAACATATATATATTTTATATATTTTATATATATTTTATAATTATTTTTAGTGGTCAGTCATGATTCTAGGTGCGATATTCATAGTATTTAATTCTTGGAACAATAGCTTACAGGCATATGGAATTTCTACATAAGAGAAGTCTGTGCGATTATCACAAGTGCGACAATGATGAATGTGCATTTTATCATTATATGAAGCAATAAGACCGCACTTTTTACAAATGTGAACTGAATATTTATCTGACGCATCATACATTCTGCCTCTTGTAAATCTGGAAGCACCGTGAGAAACCATACAATCACGTTCCATCTCACCAAATCTTAGACCGCCATCTCTACTGCGACCTTCAGCAGGCTGTCTAGTAAGGTTAACCATTGGACCAATTGAACGACTGTGTGCCTTATCATTAACCATGTGCTTAAGACGCTGATAAAACACAGGTCCCATAAATACACTACATTCATGTTGTTCTCCGGTTAAACCATTATACAACAATTCATTACCGTGTGCTTCATATCCAAGCTTAATAAGCTCATCGCAAATATCCTTAACATTAAACTCACCAAACGCAGTTCCATCACCAAATAATCCTAATTCAATAAGAACCTTTCCAAGAACAGTTTCCTTTAACTGTCCAATAGTCATACGAGATGGAATAGCATGAGGATTAATAATGATGTCAGGTTTAACGCCATTGGAAGTAAATGGCATATCGCACTCTGGAATAATATTACCAACTGTTCCTTTCTGACCATGTCTCGAGCTAAATTTATCACCAATAACCGGCTTTCTCACGGTTCTCAATCTTACCTTCGCAAAGTTATAACCTTCGCCATTTCTATCAATATAATTCTTATCAATATAAGTCTCCTCAACAGTTTTATAAATTTTACTTTGGTCTTCATACTTAATAACCTTAGTATGGTCATTTCTATTTTCCTTAATTGGTGTAACCTTAGCAATAATGATGTCTCGATTTTCAACCAGAGTATTCTCGGGAATAACACCCTTTGAATTAACCTTGTTGTAGTTACCCATCTTCATTCCCTTAGTCTTTGTAGAATCTGGCTTACATCTGATTTCTTCATCGCCATTAATTTTTTGCTTATCTTCATCTTTTTCAGTATGATAAACTGTAACTAAAGCCATTCCTCTATCAATAGAACCTTTATTAATTAGCAACGAATCTTCTTGATTGTAGCCAGTGTGTGTCATGATTGCGACAATTACTTGGGTTCCAGAAGGAATTTTATTGAGTTGAATCATATTCATAATTCGAGTATCAACAAGAGGACGCATAGGATAGTTTAGAACATAAGCTGTCTTATCCATTCTGTTTTCGTAATTTGTCGTATAAACGGCCATCGCTTGCTTACCTTGAGCACATTGATATGTATTTCTAGGTGATTGGTTATGCTCAGGGAATGGAATACATGACGCAAGAACACCAAACATAGTGGAGGGATGGATTTCGCAATGAGTATACTTATAAATATTAGCAGACTTAGCTATAATATCTTTAGGTTTAGTAGCAATTAGAGACCAACTTTGCTCATCAGGGTCAATATATTCAATAACAGAATCTTCAATCTTTGAACTTGTTAGCAAATTGTCCCAAACAAGTTCCTCTTTATTTAATTGTGAAATTATATTATTTTTAATCAAAAGGTTCTTATCTTTTACACGCAACAAAGGTCTTGTCAATCTACCACTGTCATTGCAAACTCTAATTTCTCGCATTTTATAATCAAATATAATAGAAGTATAAATATTAATAATACCCTTATACTTTTTCTCTTTTAACATGATATAAAGCTCTTGAGGTGTATCAGTAATGCCAACCCAAGCACCATTAACAAATACCTTTACTTTTTCATACATATCCTTTGGAGTTAGCTCGGCACTGTCAATATGTGTAACATTTGGCATTACATACTCATATAATGGTAATGAATTTGAATAAATAGTAATATGAGTCATGTAAGCTAAATTCTTTACAACACCAACAGATTGACCTTCCGGAGTTTCAGCAGGACACAAGAATCCCCAACATGTGTTGTGTAACTTACGAGGAGGAATTAACTTTCCACTTTTATCAGTTGGAGTAGAAATTCTTCTAGCATGACTTAAACTCGAAACATAATTTAATCTGTTAAGCACTTGAGCAACACCAACCTTATTTGAGTTAGTATGCTTAATACCAAAATCACCAGTTGAAAGAGCGCGCTTCAATCCATTTTCAATAGTGGTTGATTTAATAATTTTATAAATATTTGTTAGATTGATAATATTCTCATAATCATCAGTTGATTTCCATGAACCAGTATTAATTTCTCTAATGATTTGCTTTTCCATGTCTTTAACAAGTTTGTTAAAGTAGTTTCTATAAAGATTATTGAGAAGTGTGCCAGTTAAGTCAACTCGCTTATTTAAATAAGAATCTCTATCATCTTGTTTGATAATTTCAAATGAAGCCAACAATAGCTTATTCGCCATATATCCTAAGAAATAAATCTTTTGTTCCATGTTATGACAATGAGGAAACAAATCATTGTGTAAAATTTCTAATGTGAAATCGTGCTTTTTCTTTGCGCCGGTTTCCTTATCCATATTAATCGGTGTGTACATTACAAAACTAGTAATATATTTAATACATTCTTCTTGAGTAATGTGTTTATTAGCATCAATAATAGAAGCTTGTAGTGCTTCTAACATTCTCTTATTTTTCTCAGCATCAATATTTAATAAGATTCTTTCGCAAATTTCCTTATCAGAGGTAATTCCAAGTGCTCTGAACACAACAAATAGAGGAATAGGTTGTTTTACACGAGGCAATTCAATACAAATCGAATAACCAAATCCGTTATTCTTAGAACTAACCATCATGTTAATTTGCTTAGGTGAAATACACTTGAAATCAGGCACTGATTTGATTTCAGCTTTCCAAGTATACTTAGTCTCATTCTTAGAAATATTGAAGCAATAAACCTTATTCTCAGCAGCACGTTCTTGACCTAATACAGTCTTTTCAGAACCATTAATAATAAAGTATCCTCCGGCGTCAAACTTACATTCACCAGTTTGTGTGTTCTCAAAATGCTTGTATTGGTTTAGAACACAAATATTTGACTTCAACATGATAGGCAACTTGCCAATATGAACCTTTGGAAGAGTTTTATAGAAGGTTTGAGTATTTTCTAGATTGGGACCGCTGCGAACAATATACTTAATGTTAATGTCAATAGTTGTTGACGAAGCATAAGTAAAGTTTCTTAAACGAGCTTCTTGTGGAAACATCAATTTAATAGCTCCATTGTTCTCATGGATTTGCGGTCTGTAAATATGAAAGTTTTCAAATGTGATGAAAATTTCTAGTGAGTGTTTTTTAGACACAGGGTCAAAATCCTGTTCAGACGCAATATGAACAGGATTGAACATTTCAATAGTTTTAATAATTTGGTAACCGACAAAATTATTATATGATTCCAATTGATGTCTCACAAATCTT
>Ga0315899_10002251_pt1 | contig 21410 bp, 15 predicted proteins | sample LakEriMetagenome_2_FD_203518 | JGI IMG/M metagenome (GOLD analysis project Ga0315899, IMG submission 203518) | Freshwater fungal communities from buoy surface, Lake Erie, Ohio, United States - Buoy 4 MA112 | ecosystem: Environmental > Aquatic > Freshwater > Lake | place: USA: Lake Erie, Ohio... | reverse complement strand
CGCAGGCCCGGGCCGAGGTGGATGCCCTGCTCGGCGAGCACCGGCTCGCTCCCGACTTTGCAAGCCTTCAGCAGATGGACTATGTGGAGGCCGCGGCCAACGAGGCCATGCGCATCAAGCCCGTGGCGCCACTGGCCGGGTTTGAGGTGTTCAGGGAGCGCATGGTGGGCGACGTGCGGGTGCCCGTGGGCACCCGAATCTTTGCGCTGATGCGCGCAGCGGCTCTTGATGACGCGCATTTTCCGGATGCGCAGCGCTTTGATCCGCAGCGGTGGCTGACCCCGCAGGGCCAGGGTGCAGGCGAAGCGATGGACTCACCCGCACGCAAGGTCTTTCCGTTTGGTGCGGGCCCGCGTCTGTGCCCGGGGCGCTATCTGGCCTTGGCCGAAATTCGCATGGCGGCCTCGATGATCCTGCGCAATTTCGAGCTGTCGTTTGATGACGATCCGGCGAGCATCGAGGAAGTCTTTGCGCTCACCATGACGCCGGATCGGCTGCCGGTACGACTGAAGGCTCGCCACCAGGCGACTGTCGTGGGCGCTTGAGGCGCCATGCGGTTTTCGTGAGGACCTGAGCGGGCGGGCGACCGGCCATGGTCCGGGCTCGAGGGCCCCGACGGTCGTCAGCCAGGCCGCCCGCAGGGCCTGACATCGAGGCGGCCTGGCGCATCGAGCGCCTTGAGAAAATCCAGGGCGGCCCCGGAGCGGATTGCATATTGCGACTTGGCCGATTGCTCGGAATCGACCACCAGGAAGGTGTTGACGCCCATCACGCGCGCGCACTGATCCACCAGCGGCCCGCCGGAATTGCCTTTGGAGATATTTGCAGTATGAATCAGCAAGGGCGTTCCTCGAGCGCCTTCCTGCAGCGACTGAACCGCGCCTTTGGTCAGGTTCAGATCGGGGGCGGCCGTGGCGTCGCCTTTGAGCAGGCGCCCAAATGCTGCATCCGACGTGGTGACCTGCGCCGGATAGCCTGCCGCGACAACCGGAGTGAGTTTGCCCGCCTCCGGACCGAAATCGAGCGGAACCACCGAAGAGGGCGCTGGCTGCTCGAGTTGCAGCAGCGCAAAGTCTGGCGATCCGATGTTCGAGTGCCGTGTTGCCCCAACAATCGTGGCCTTGCGAACCGCCCCCAGAGCACGACTGGTGACCATGACCTGAGCGTTCTCAGCCTGCTCAACCACATGCAGGTTGGTGAGGATCAGGTCCTGGCGCACGAAGAATCCCGTGCCCATTCCCAGGCCGTCCTTGGACGTCGGTACAAGCACAATGGCCGTCGCCGCCTCGAGCTTTGCCGTGAGTTGCGGATCGGTGAGTTGATTGGCCTCACCGGTCTGCGGCAAAGGTGGAGGAAGCGCGGCACGCGTGGCGGGTCGCAAGGATTGCCCAGGCGGACAGTCGGCAGGGTCCTGGGCCTTGGCGCTCTGCACCGCATCGCGCAGCTGCGCCTGGCGCGCGAGCTCCTCAGCCAACAGGCGCTCGCCGCTTGCAGAAGCCGCGACCGGTCGAAACCACAGCCACCAGATCAGTGCGGCGATCAGCCCTGCCAGCAGGATGAGCGCGGCAACCGCCAAGGGCGTGCGCCAGGCGGGAACCGGCTGTTGAGGATCAGGGGTGCTCATGGTCGACGTGTTGCAACAGGCAGCTTGGCTAGTTCGGCGTCGATCTGGGCACCATCGGCTGCGCGGCCTGTCCGGGCGGTAGCCGCCAGACGACTGACCAGATCAACGATGGGAGGGTACTCCGGAGGAGCGCGGCGCGCTTCGAATTCCCGCTTGAGCACTTCGCTTTGCGCGGTGATGCTGGCCGCAGGATAGTCGGTGCCGAGCTGCTTGATGGTCTCGCTCAGATAGCCCAGTGTGGACTCCAGGGCCTCCTTGCTGTTGCGCAGATTGTTGCGGTGCCCGACCTTGATGTCCTCGGGCAGCGGGCCCGCCACGATGCTCTCGATGGCCCGTATTCTGGCCTTGTCTTCGAGAACCTTCTTGGCCAGATAGGCGGCCACGCGCAGCTCGCTCTTGGTTGCGCGATCCCGCTGCTCGTTGCGAGTCTGGATGTTAGCCTTCACGGCCACGCCCACCGACTGCACGCGACGACGAAGTGCAGGATCGTTGAGCGACTCAGCCAGCGCATCAAGCTCTCGCAGGGGATCGCCGGCTGCGCCGGGCTGACCCGTATTCGGATCCGCCAGCGTCGGCCACAGAGTGCGAACCGATTGCAGCCGAGCCGGCGAGGGCAGCGAGGCCGGCACGACCACCAGTCGAAAACCGGTTGCCTTGTCACGACGCTCACCCGATTTGTCGATGGGCACGTACTCCGAACGCGCCGCACTGCGCAGGTCGGCCGACGGCGTCCGGAAATCGCCTCCCTTGACGGTGTGGCCTCCGGCCTGACCATGCAGCCGCGAGTGCTTGTTCAGGCGAAAGGGGTCAAGCACGAACTCTCCGGCATTGCCCAGCATGTCATGCAGTCCGATCGGGTTGGGCTTGAGCAGACCGATGGCATTGAGTTCATTGTTGGATGACTCGGTGCCCGCGTACCAGGCATAGCGGGCGACGCCTTCAGGCATCGGAAAGGCGGGCTGCTCAAAGACCGAGTCCTGCACGGCGATGCCGCCGCGCGCCGCAAATTCCCATTCCGCCTCGGTTGGCAGGCGCACAAAACCGGGTGCGCCATCTTCCTGAGGCAACTTGGGCAGGGCATTGGAGGCGAGCCACGCGTTGTACTGCCCGGCAAAGTGAGCCACCTCTGCCCAGGTTTTTGCCGTCACGGGCAGGCGTCCCTCCGGGCTCGGCGCAGGGCATTTGCCGGAGAGGGCTTCGAACTGCAGGCGAGTGACTTCGTATTTGCCGATCAGGTAGAAACGCTGATTCTTGGCCTTCGGATCGGAAAACCCTCCTCCAATGTGCTCGGTGCGGGCATTCTCTGCATAGGCGTGTCGTGGCTCCGTACCGCCGAGCTGAACCCTCCGGTCGGACAGTGCATCGGCAGCGGGCACGCTCACCGCTCGAAACGCCATGGAGCCACCACAGGGCATGGGCAGCACCACATCACCCGCCACCGCAGCCGGATTGAAATGAGTCGCCGGCCAAGGCTGCTGCTGGGCCTGGCTCAGGCCCGCAACGGTCAGGCCGGCAAGGATCACCAGCCAGGCAGACCCTCGGCCAGGCAGACCAGAAGATGCGGGTCGTGAAGGCGCGGATCGTACGGATGCCGAGCGGGCTGCAGGGGATGGTCTGTTCATGGGCGGCTTTCTTCAGTGCTCTCGTAATTCATCGGCAGCCGGAATGCGCGCGGCCTTTGCGCCAGCCCAGATCGCGGGCAGCACGGACAGGGCCAGCGCGATGACTCCGGCTCGCAACAGATCGGGCAAGGCCAGGACAATGGCCCGACCCTCCGCCTGCAACTGTGCGGCAAAGTACGCATTGACAGCCCATTGCCCGAGGAGCGCGAGGGCCCAGGCCCCTGCGAGACCGGTCAGTGCAATGACCAGCGCATGCAAGGCCGGCAGGGTCATCATCCAACCCCGCCCATAGCCCACCAGCTTGAGAATGGCGTACTCCCGGCGCTTGCGGTTCACCGCGGCAACCTGCAAGGCAATCAGGGCGACCGCCGCACCGGCGAGCGACACTCCGCCGATCAGGGCGATCAGCGCACGCAGATCCGACTGCAGTCTCAGCGTTGCAGCGATCTGCGGTGACTCCGCGTCGGCGGTGATGCCCATCCGCTGCAGCCGCTCGAGGACGGTGGCCACGTCCTGGATGGTTCGCGTGTGAAGACGAAAGCGTGCATGGACGGTGCGCTCTGGCGCAGGCTGTGCGCCAGGAGCCTGCCATTGCGGCACGGCATGGCCATCGCGCCAGGCTTCGATCCGATCGAGCAGGGGGCTTGTGACCAGACCCACCTCGCGGCCGGTCGCATGCACCGGCAGGATCGATGCCACCCGCAGGTCGATGACCTGTCGTTCGGATTGCCCGTCACGCTCGCGCTGCAGCGCCAATCGCACCGTTGCGCCGACCTCCACCTTCAGGCGTTGCGCAGCCACCGTGCTAAGGGTCAAATCGAGATCGGTGGGCATGGCCGCGCCAAATCGCATCGGATCATCGGGGGCCGTCTCGAAAAGTTCCAGCGTCACGGGCCGCTCAGCCATCTCCGAATAACCATCGACCAGAGCTGCAGCGTAACGCACGGCTGGAATGATGAAGGCCACCTCCGGCCAGCGTCGAACCGCTTCGAACCAGGGCTCGTCGAATCGATGAGTCCCGGTGGCCGACGGTGTGATCCGACGCATCATGGGGTCGCGGTCCATTCGATCGATCGTGCTGCCGATCAGACCGCGTTCAAGCCCGAAGAACAGGCACAGCGGCGCCAGAGAGGCAGCAAGAATCCACAGCGCACCCAGAGCGAGCCAGCGCTCATGACGAAGATCGTAGGCCGCCAGTCGCAGCGCCTGAAACAGGGATGGGATGCGGGCCATGCGTCAGTCGCCGACCGGCTGGGGATCCAGCACGGCAAGTGGCCCTTGCACGCGGATGGCGCGCACCGCAAGCCCGCGGGCCTGCAGAAGATCGGTATCGTGGCTGGCCACGATCAGGGCGGCGCCACAGGACCGGGTCGTCGAGATCAGCAGATCGAGGGCATCAGCAGCCTGGCCCGATGCGAGCGCCGAGGTGGGTTCGTCAGCCAGCACCAGCGCGGGTCGATGCGCCAGTGCGCGTACGATCGCCGCGCGCTGGCGCTGACCGACCGAGAGTTGGGCGGGCAAGCGGCGCAGCAGCGTGTCCAGACCAAGCCTGCCCAGAAGGTGCATGGCCCAATCCCGGTCCGGCACTCCCAGGAGTCGCTGGGCGAGCAGCACATTCTCGATGAGCGGCAGACTGGGCAGCAGGCCACCGGTCTGCAGCACGACACCCATGCTCTGCGCACGCACCGTTGTGGCTGTCTCGAGATCGCGGCGTGCCGCAAGCGCCATCACATCCGCGCCACACACGCTGAACAGCCGGGCTGATCCCGGAAAGCGCAACAGGGCCAGCAGATCGATCAAGGTGCTCTTGCCGCTGCCGGAAGGACCAATCAGGGCCAGCACCTGGCCGGAGTCGATCCGCAGTCGCGGGATCCGCAAGACGAATCCGGTATCCTCAGCGCCCCGGGCGGGCCGCTCGAATGCCGCATCCAGAATATCGACCAGAGGCAATCGGGGCCGCCTTGTCAGGGAAGGGCGTCGATCGGGACCGGGTAGACCCGTTCGCCATCGGTTGCGCTTGGATGCAATGCAACCCAGCGGTCGACATCATCATGAAATCGCTGGTACAGGGCCACGAGAGACTTCAGCCGGTCCACGAGCTCCTGCTGCTGACCGACGCCCATGTTCTTCCAGGCATCGAAGTCCATGCTCATGGCCGGGCTCTGATAGGGCAACCCGTCCAGGTATTCGGCCATGAGGCCGGCCTGCTCGAGGTTGCGAGCCTTGCCCTGCGCGAGCTGGCTTGGGTCGCGCCCAAGCGCAGCGGCTGCACTTCGAAGTTCGTCGAAAAAGCGCTTGGGATCGAGCTGGGCTTTTTCGTAGGCCTCGGAGAGTCGGCGCGCCAGCGCCTGCAGATCGGAGAGCTGGTTCTTGGTGAGCAGGACCCGGACACTGAAACTGGCGATCTCCCGGTTGCGAAAGTCGCGATCCATCGCCCAGGCCTCGTACATCGGTGGTGATTGCACACCCTCCTGGCGCCCGAGATACGAGAGCACCATGGCTCGTCCGACCGCATCAAGCCCGGCCTTCACATCACCGCCCGCAGGCTGGGACGGGCCGCTTTGCAGCAGGCGCTTCGGATTGGAGACCTGATCCACGAGCGCCTGCGCCATCAGTCGGATCTGCGATTGGAACTGATCGGGGTTGCCGGCCTCGATGCCGAAATACAGTTGCGGCGCTCCGGGCCACTGGGTGAGTCGACGATACTGGGCTTCGGCCAGCGAGTGGTCGGCCTTGCCTTCTGGCGTCTTGAGGTGAACAGCCCAGACCGCCACACCCCGCTCCTGGGCGTAGGCGCGCAACTGCTGTGTGCCCAGACGCGTCGAGGCCAGCGGCGAGTGACCCTCCCGCGCGCTCGCATCGGTGATGAACACGATGTAGCGCCCGCCGTATCGGTTCCAGTTGATCTTGCGAACGGCCTCGTCGAGCCCGGCGTAGGCATCTTCGGCAAAGGCTCGCGTGCTGTTCGGCGTGGCTCGAATGCCCTGCAGGGCATTGAGGAATTCCTGGCGCCCCTTGTACTGCGCCGGATCCGCGAAGGTGCGCACCAGGTAGTCCATGCCGCGCGCCTTGCCCGGATCATCCTGAAAGGCAATCGCACCGAAATGAATGCGCTCGGACAGGCGTGCGGCATCGGCCTGGCGCAGCACCTCGTCCATTGCCTGACGGGCTCGATCGATGTAGGGCTGCATCGACGAGGTCGCATCGATCACGAAGACAACCGCGGAGTTGAAGTTCTCGATGCCCGCGCCCCCCCGGGACGCGTCGGTCGAGGTGACCGAGGCCACCTTCACCATGCGTGCCCGATGACCGGACTTGAGCAGGGTGGACTGTGCTTCCAGAACCGGCAGCAGATAGAAGTTCTTCTGCAGGTCGACATAGGTCGGCGGCTCGGCAGCAATCACTGGATGGTCCTTGCCCAGAGTGGTCTTGCCCGTGATCTCCTTCAGGATTCGGGAAGACTCAGCGGCCGGATTGGCCGCGTCGGTGAATTGCGTGAGCGCTGACCGGTCCCGAAAGAACAGCACGCGCTCACGGGTGGTGGGTGATGCAAATGCGAGGGTGATCATGTGCCGCCACGGCACGGTGACCGTCTCGGGCACGAAGCCATCCGTGCGGCCGTTGGGCGATGCTCCCACCTGCAGCCACGCCTGCCCCGCGGACTGAACCCTCTGATAAACAAAAAAAACCGAAAAGGGGTTGAGGGGCTTACCCGCGGGCCCGCCCGCGGCAGAAGATAGCGCCGCACCTGGGCGGGTGAGTACCTTCTGGTAAAGAGTTTTCTTGCCTTCGATTAGCAGGGGCGCGCTCTGTGCCCAGGCCCAGGGACTTGCGGCGGCCATGACGCCAGCCGCGGAGGTCTTGAGCCATCGGCGCCGGGTGCGCTGCGCCGCAGATCGGGTGCGCCCACGATGCACGCGCTTGAGCAGGGAGTCCAGCGGATTCATGATTCGGTCGCTTCGGATCGGAGGAAGGGATTCACTACTGCAGGGCAGCAGCGGCCAGTGGATGTCCGGCTGCAAGCGCCCGCTGCAGGAAGTCCCTGCCAAGGCTTTGCGCCTGGTCCTGCTCGAGTTCGGTTCTGCCGAGCTTGAGCAACATCCCATAGCGGTACATCGATTCGGCATCCCCCGCCTCGGCAGCCTGCTTATGCCAGCGGCTGGCCTCTGCCGGATTGGGAGACGGCAGGGGACTGGATTCGCGCGACCAGGTATCGGGGTCGTAGAACAACCCGATCGAGCGGGCCGAAACCGCATCGCCCTTCTCGGCTGCAAACCGGAACAGCAGGAACTGGCAATCGAGCAGACGCTTGCCTCTGGCCATTTCCAGCGCCCAGTCGCGCGTCTGTTCGGGAGTGGGTGCAGCGGCAATCGCCTGCCGACAGGCGTCCATGGACTGCGGTGTGCCTGCAGCAACCGACGGCGCCGGGTTGCCGTCGGTTGAGGAATCGCCACGCAACACGAGCCACGCGGCCAGACCCGCTGCCATCAGCAGCACCAGCACCGTCGCTGCAATCAGGGCACCCGAGCGCCGTGGATTGACGGGCGGCGGCGCGATGGGCTGCGAGGGCCTGACCCCGGCGGGCGCTGGATCAGACACCAACCCGTTACCCGCGCGCGAATCCACCGGCTCGGTCTGACCCGAAGGACCCGCGAACGGGGGAGGCCCCTCGCCCGACAGGGATCCGGACAGCAGGCTCGGATCCGCGGGCGTGCTCGTGGCCCCGACGGGTCGAGGAGGGTTCACGGGCAGACCAGCCGGGCTCTGGGGATCGGGGGGCTCCACCCAGCCCGTGGGCTGGGCCGAAGGCCGGCGCGTGGTCGGGGGCATCGTGAAGACTTCCTGCACTCCGGCATCCGCCCCATCATCATCCCACGCAGGGCGCACGCGCACCCGCACAAAGTAGGGCGTCATGGCCCGCAGGTGGTAGGTCACTGCATGGTCGATCTCGAAGGTGAGAAGGCCCGCATCGGTGCGCGTCGGGCGAAGCGGCCTGAAATGAAAGGCGCCCAGCTTCCAGGGGTCTGCCTGATCCCTCGGATCGAGAAACCGCTCGCCCTGGCCCGGCTGGATGATCGCGATTTCAATGGTTGCCGGATCGCTGAAACGGCCGGCCGAGGGGCCACTGATCTGCAATTGGGCTGTGCCCGAGTCATGGATTTCGAGTTGAACGAACTTTGCTGGCATCACGAACGGCCTCAGGGTTGGGCGAGCGCAGCGGCGGGACGGATACCCTCGAGGATGCCGCCAAGGGCTGCATTGTCTACCTCGCTGATCTGTCGTCCTCCCTCAAAAGACAGGTTGTCGAACCCAATTTGCTTGAGTGCCACCCCCCAGTCCATGAAGTGAATCTGCTCGGTTGGCAAACGGGAGTCGCCCAGCGCCAGCGGTCTGGAGCGATCCGGGAGGTCGGGCGTGGCAAAGATCGCACGGACGCGGATCTTGGGCGGCTCGGGGAATGCGGGTCTTTCGTCCTGAGCCCGATGGGTGAAATCGAGATCGAAGATGAAATCGTTGAGCAGCATCGAGGCGATGCAGGCGGCGCGATCGGCAACCTCATCGAACCGGGTGGTTGCTGACTGCAACTGACTGCGGGCGCGCTCGGCAATCCTGCGTGCGAGATCGAGACGCTGCGCGGCCACCACCAGCTCGTCGGTCAGGGTTGACACCAGCTGTGCGTCCATGCGCAAGGCCGCCAGTGCGCTGTCGTCCTTGGCGACCGACCGGGCCAGCTGGGTCCATGCGCCCAGCACACGATCGGCAAAGTGATCGAAGCGGTCATGCACGCGCGAGCGCTGTGGCGCGCCCTGTGCGTCCGTCGAGGATGGCTCGGCAGCCTGCGACCATGGATCCTCGGCCCAGGGGTCGGCCTGCAGGGCCGGATCCTCGGTAGGGTTGGGCGGCGGGCTGTCTTCAAGGCGCAGTTCGGCGGTCTGCAGAAAAAGACCTCGCAGCTCGGTTTCGGAGAGCATGAGTGCGCTCAGCAGCTGGAAGAACCTGCGAAACGGGAACTCGCGCTCATTGACTGCCGCAAACAACTTCCGGCGCAACAGGTTGACCTCCTCATCCTTATTGCGGCGCGACTCGGCGGCACCCGCTGAGTAAAAGCGAGCAAGCTCGCGTTCGATGCGCCTTGCGCGCTCGGCCAGCTGGCTTGCGAGCTGACGGGCCTTGAGGTCGGGAGTCATGACCGATTCGAGTACGCCAACCAGACGTGAGACCCCGCCATCATTGAGATCCATGGCCGAATCCCAGGCCTGGGTGGGGTCGGAGAAATGCCGCATGCAATTGGGTGATTCGGTCATGCCCTCACGAAACAGGGCCAGACGCTCCTGAGCCTGAGGGGCAATGCCTGACTCAACCACCGGGGCACCGGGGGCATAGGTGAAGACTCCCTCCAGGGCAAAGCCCGGATTGCGCAACAGGAAGGTGTTGCGAAACGGCTTTCCGTCCCAGTTCTGCAGCCACTCCTCCTGCTGGAAGAGCTGATTGATGGATGCCTCGACGCGGACGTCGAGCCGACTGCGCAGCGAATCCTGCGTATCGCCAGGCTTGACCTGCAACTCCGTATCGAACTTGGTCAGCACCATGAACAGACCGCAAGGCAACTGGGTGCGCTCGGCAGGCGACCGGCCATGCGTCTGGCGAACCCATTCACCGACCAGCGACGTGAGGTCCTTGACTTCCTGGTTGCCAGGCGGCATGCACAGCAGCATGCAGCTCAGTTCACGGTCCTCGGTGTAGCGTTGAAACAGGTAGGCGATCTTGCCGCGCAACAGCATGTTGCGCACCGCATCGATGCGCTCCTGTGCATCGGTGGGCAGATCGATCATCTTTTCGCGTGATCGGGCGCCAGGAAAGTCGAGCAAGTCGGTGTGCTCGAAAAAAGGCCAGGGCCGACTGTCGACCACCACCTTGACCTCCGCCACCAGGGCGGTCAGCAGGGCTCGCGGCACCGGGCGCGCCGGGCCTTCACGGCCGGCCGGTTCGTGCTCGGGCACCACTTCAATCACATCCTGTCCCTGATCTGGCGCAGCCAGACCCTTGCGCAGGGTGTCGACATCAATGATGCTGCGCTCTCTGGGCACAAGGCTCTCGAGCGATGCCCTGCAGGCCGTTGCGTGGCCCAGATCCTGAAGCGCGACTAGCAACTGCCGGAACAGGCCGGTGAGGTCGGGCAGCCCGCCCCACAACACGCTGTAGAGCTCAATGCGCTGATCAATGCTCAGCCGGTGACCGAGCCGGATGAGGGCCTCCCAGTAGCCCGCCCGTTTCAGTTCGGCATGCTGGATGCGAAAGTAGCTCTCGAAATATTCCGAGACATCAAGCATGGCGATCTCGTCGAGATGCGAGACTGCGCCACCGGCACGCGACTCCACCGCGGCAATCACCTGCCGGATGCGTTCAGCATCCGGCAGCGTCACCCGTCGGTTGGCCTGATCGAAGTCGGACATGAAGCTGTTGGCCAGTATCTTGACCAGATCGCATTCGGTCAGCAGGCGCAACTCGACCGGATGATTCCGGTCGGTCGTCCCGGCTGCGGTCGTGAAGCGCGTGACCAGGCCAGTGGACTCCTTGCCGCCCTGCGGATTGATCTCTTCGATGAAATTGCGGCGATCACCCGCAAAATCGACCATCAGCGGCTGTCCCCGATCGCGACCGAGCACCGAAACCAGGTACGACTTGCCAGCCTGGCTCGGGCCGAACACACCGATGCTGTTGCGTCGGGAGGCTGAGGCGGCCAGTTTGCGGGCCTGGTTCTCGACACCGCGAGCGGCATCAAGCAGCGCTCGCTCCTCGATGGCCACCTTGGGCGTGCCCCGGGCGACCCGGGTGATCCATTCGCGGGCCTGCCCGCAAGCCTCGTTCAGACGATTGGCGCTGGCCCTGACCTGATCTTGCATGGGATGAGACATGGGGGTCAGGCTCCTAGGAGAATGCCCGTGTCCAGCCAGTAGCCCTGTGGCTGGTCAAGGGTTTGCAGCCGCAGACGCAGCCGCTGGGTTGACTGCGTACGACCCTCGCGATCCGTGACACTCGCGATGGCAAGCTCGGGATTCTCGATGTACTCGGTGCCATCGGCCAGGCGCTCTGCCCGCCGGTTGACGCGCTTGAGGGCCACACGAAGCGGGGTGAGCGGATTGAGCGCGCGCGCCTCATCCGGATTCTTGTAATCGATGTAGTAGAGCCGTGATCCTGGCCACCACTCCACAGGCATCTGCCTGAAGCCCAGGGGCATGGGGCCGCGAAACTCGAATGAGCGTTCTTCGGGCTCAGGCAGCTGGTAATCCACCCGATCGAGATCCAGATCGTCGTAGAACTCGTCGGCCTTGAGCAGGCGGCCATCCTGGCTGAGCTTGCCGAAGTAGCGGGCGGTGGAGCGCGGTCTGAAGCGATCGGAACGGAAGTTGAAGTTCTGCAACTGCCCATTGCCGAGCAGACAGATCATGGCGCCCACAGCAGCGGTGGTCTTGGGGTCGCCCACGGTGGAGCGATCATCGCGAAACGGATACCAGGGACCCACCCGGAACTGATGCAGAGACACGATCCGGTGAGCTGGCAGGATGCCCGACTCCTCCATCAGTGCGCGTACTGCCGGCAACTTCGATGTACGACCCGACAGGATCAGCAGATCACAGCGATAGCGATGGATCACCTCGGTCAGGGCACGGACCATCTCTAGAAAGGTGCTGCGCACGGTGAGATCGATGGCATGCGGTGCGATCTCGAATTCGATTTTCTCGAGGCGAAAGTCGGTTGCACCGAACTTGGCTGCCGCTGCATTGAAATGCTCGATCAGTTCCTGAGCCGGACGATTCGCCGGGCTGAAGAACTCCTCGAAGGAGCGCCGCAGGCTCACGCGTGGACCGAGCGGATCATAGGTCTCGTAGTCACGCAGCATCAACAGGGCAATGGGCGCCGCAATCTGTGCCGCGAACTGCTGACGGCGCACGTATTCCACCGCCTGCTTTTCGCCATGATCGCCGCCGAGCAGCTGGTTCATGAGGTTCTCGGCCCGATCCCCGAGCCCCGCATCGCGCAGCCGCTGGCGAATCGGAACCAGAACGTGCTCGCGCACAACCCGCAGCAAGGCATCATCGCCCGCGAAGTTGAATCCCTCGCGAAACTCCTGGGCGGGCTCGAGCGTGACGTTGTTGCCGCTGCCACTGGCCTCAATCGAGGTGATCATGAGATCGGTGGTGCCACCGCCAATATCAACCGTTGCGAGCCGCAGCCGGTCCTGGGTGGCCGGATCACGAATGTTCTCGGGGCGGCGCGCCGATTCGAAAAAGGCATGCGCACCACCCGAGTAGTTCTGGGCCACCTGCGTGTAGAGGTAGACCGCCTGGGTGGCCGTGGCCTCATCCCACTGGAGCATCACTTCAGGGCCCATGTCGGGGCGATCGGGCCGAAGCCGGGTATCGCGGCTGAACACCAGATAGGGCATGCCATCGTCACGCCAGAGCGTTTCGGCATAGCCCAGACTCAGATAGGCCAGATCCCGGGCGGCATTGGCTTGCTCTTCAAGGATCTTGCGCTCGGCTGCCGATATCGCGGTTGGAATGGTCAGGATGACGCGCCGCAGGCGCCGGGGCAGTTCTGCATTGACCGGCCGGCGCAGACGATGCAGCGGTGAGTTCATCATGGCCATGGCGTGCACAAAAATCTCGGCCAGGGCAAACGAGGCGAGGTTGCGCCGTGAATAGAGGGCCCGGATGGCGAGAATGCCTCGGTCAGGCTGAACCTCAAGGGCCTGAGGCGGAACCTTGTGCAACGGCTCACCCAGGTCATTGACAAAGGTCGTGAAGGCGACATCGGTCGCAAACGGCGACTCACCCGCACCCACCGTACGCGCGCTGACACGCCACGAATCTCTTTGCGGGTCTTCATCCCAGAGATAGCGCTTGGGACTTGACAGGCCCGAGGTGCCCTCGGTACCGGAACGCCGGCTCGACAGGCGGCTGGCTTCGACACCCACGCGCACGATGGTCGGCCAGGCAAAGGCCGCCGAGCGGCCGCTGCGCAGCGAGATGTGATCCTTGCCGAAGCGGGCCCGAGCGAATTCGAAGCGGCTCGGAAAGGGATCGGCATAGGTCTGCTCGGCATCGGTGAGATCGCGCAGTTGCAGCCGGACCGCCTTGGTAATGTCGACCTTGGCCTCGGTGGGATCGGACTCGATCAGCAGACCGCAGCTGCGCGAGTTGCCCAGATCAAGGACCAGATCGACATCGATCGGCTCCGGCCGTGGCTCCGTGACCCGATCAACCAGCCGCAGTGAGGGCACGATATCGAGGCTCAGGATCAGATCGAGAAAGGATCGGTAGCGCGCCAGAGGCTCGCTGTCGCCTTGCATGCGATCGAGCACCTCGTCATCGGTGAGGGGTCTGAAGTTGTGTCGACGGCGCCGCCGCTCTTCGCGTTCGAGCATGTCGCGAAAGAGCTCGAAGCACCAGTCCCGCACCCAGGGCTCGGAAATGTACCAGTCGATGTTGTCCTGCGGCCCGGCCAGCTTGAACTCCCGGCCATTTCGGGCGTCATCCGGGCTGGGCGCGAGGTAGGCCTCGTTCTCGATGAAGTCCAGCGGCGAGGTATCGGCCGCGATCACTAGACGATACTCTTGGCCTCGCTCATCAGGCGTGTCGAGGCGAGCCAGATAGGCGCGCGTCCAGTTGGTCGGGCCTCGGTAAAACCCGTTGGACTGCCGCCGCAACATGGGGATCGGAACCCAGACGCGGTCAAACATTTCGACGATCGACTTCACATCGACCGTGTACGTCTGGTCCGAGCTCATCGGGTTCAGGACCTGCTCGCCGCGTCGCGTGCATGCGGGCACGCGATCCGAGCGCTTGCGGGTCAGGGGATCGAAATATTCCCAGTCGGTCGGCACGCCCGATTGCCGGGAGATGCTGAATCCGAGATCGAGAAACTGCACGCCGCTTCCTGGAATCAGGGGTACGACATCGGGCAGGTCGTGCATCAGCTCGTTCAACGCCATGATGGGATTCCGAAAAACAGACAGGAGAGGTTGCACATTGCGGTCATCACCGGATGCGAAGCAGATCGGTTTGCCATCGGTGTCCGTCGGCATTTGCCGTCTTGCACTCGGTCGCGCCCTGGCCAGCGATCACACATTCGAAACGCCGAGGCGCGTACTGACGTTCACCCGAACCCGGGGTGATGCAGGGCCCGAGATCGATCAGCAAGGCCTTGCCCTGGATACGGGCCTCGAGATCGCCCGAGCAGGGCTCGATCGGTGGGCCGCTGGTCTGACCTCGCCCATGCTGCATGCCTTCCAGGGTGTGATGTCGTCCGCGCCCATCGGGTCCGAATTCGAGCACATCACGCGCACTGCCAGTGACATTGTCAGGACTGCCCGAGTAGATCGAGATTCGGCCTCGGCCGACCTGCCAAAGACCCTGCAAGAACGAAAGATCGCCTCGCGCAAGTGCTTCGGCGTCAATGGCGATCGGATCGCGGGCCTCACGACCCTGCGTCGCAGGCAAGGCATTGCTGGCAGATGGCGCCTCGCTTCGGGAAGGCTCGGTGACCGCGGCGGCCTCGGGAGGCGCAGCCGGTTCTTGGTGGTGCCACAGCCACCAGCCCAGCGCCAGGAGCAGCAGGAGCAGACCCAGCAACCACCAGAGCCAGGGCAGCCATCCGCTTCGCTCGCTTGTCTCGCTGATTGCTGCGGCAGCGCGCGGTGGCTCAACCGTGGCAGGCTTGGGCTGAGCGGCTTGGGGTGCGGCCGGCATGACGGGTGACGGGATGACGCCCGTGCCGTGATGATCGCGAAACCCCCAGAAGGCAATCACCGGTTGATCACCCACCATGAACAGAAAGTCGCCGGTATCTGGCACACGCTGTGCGGCATCGAGCACCGATGCAAAGGCGGGGCCCGCGCCGGGTGAAGACTGCGCCGCAACCGGCATGCTCTTCAGGGTGGCAGACAAACCTGCAAGGTCGGCCTGAATGCGGCCGAGTCGCTCGCGTGCCTGCTGAGCCTGTGCTTGAGACATCTGATCAAAGCGGGTGAGCTCACCCTCGCATTCGGACAACCAGCGGATCTCTCCGGTCTCGTCGTCCTGAACGGGGCGCGCGAAGTAATCCGCCAGATCCTTGCGCCGACGAGCCAGTAGCAAGGCTCGCAACTGCGCATGCTGATGATGGACCGGGCTGCCGAAAGCCCCCAGCGTTGCATATCGGTCCGCAGGCACCAGCATCAACGGAGGCAGGTTCGCGTTTCTCATCGGCGACGAACCTCCATGCCGAAGCGGGTACCGTCCGGGTTACGCCCGAAGCAGTCGGTTTTGCCATCGAGCAGTGGAGCACACTCGATGCGCGGCGACTCAAACGAGCCGCCATTGCTGCAGGGCAAGGCCTGACGCGCCTCCATCACCAGGCCCGACCCGCTGCGGCTGGCCTGCAATGGCCCTTCGCAGGATGAACCATCGGCCCGCTGCAGACGCAGTCGTCCGCGGCCCTGATCATCGAAACTCATGGTCAGGTTGAGTGACTGCCCGCTCTGTCGGTCGATCAGGCCGGTCTCGGCACCCCAGTCACCCTTCAGAAAACCGAGCGAGGACGAACCGGGGGGAATCACCAGAGGCGGCTTGCTGAAGGGGGGCGCTGCCGCAGGCGGCGATGCGGGTGCTGCGGAGCCTGCCGGCGGTGGTGGGGGCGCTGTGGCGGGCGACGCTGGCGCGGCCGGGGGCGTGATCGGCGTGCCTGGCAAAACCGAGGGCGCGCCGGGCGCAGGCCCCGCGGTCGCCGGCGGAACGATGGGCTCGGCGGGATCGAGCGGCTTGTCGCTGCCAGATGAGCGTGCGGCGGCGCCGGGCTGAGCGGGCTCGCCAGGTCGCAGGATCGGGCCATCCGGGGACGGACCGGCCGTGCCTTGCGACTCTGCCGGCGCACGCGCGGGCCGATCCGGATCCGGAGCCGCGCCCGCGATTCCTGCAGAGGGTCTGTCAACCGGTACCGCCCCGGTGTGCTCACACCCGCGTAACAGACCGAGCAACAGCAGAATCAGAAGGATGAGCAGCAGCAGCCAAAGCAGCCATCGCCACCAAGGTCGTGCGACAGCAACCGATGGGGCAGGCGACGGGATCGGCGACGCTGGCACCGCAGCCGGCACTGGGCTCGGAGCCGACGGCGCAGCGTTCGGCATGGTCTCAGGGGCTCGGGTTTCAAACCCCCAGAAGGCAACCACGGGTTGCTCGCCCACCATGTAGAGAAAGCCCTCATGCGAAGGAACACACCGGGCCTGCTTGAGCAACGAGGCAAAGGACGCTGAGCCCGAGACATCCGTCCCGCCCTGTCGGCCGAGCTCCTGCTCCAGACCCAGCAAACGGCTTCGGATCTCCTCGACTTCGAAAGCGCGCAGGGCCCGCTCCTGCGGGTCGATTGTGTGCCAGGGGCGCACCGGCCCGGTCGCATCGGTGGTCCAGCGCAGCAGACCGGTCTCGACATCGAGATTCGGTACCGCGAAGAAATTGGCGCATCGGTCACCCAGGCGTTGTCGAATCAGGGCTCTGAGCGGCAGATGACTCTGCCAGGCCGGCTTGCCAAATGCGCCCAGCGACCGGTGTCGGTCAACCAGGTCGCTGGCAATTTCGGTTCCAGTCAATCCAGCGGGCACGCGCTCTTTCCTCTCAACGAATTCGGCGCAAGGGCGCCTCCCACCGATGACCATCCGGGTTGACGACCGTGCACTGCGCCTGACCCGATGACTGAGGCTCACACTGGAGTCTCTGGGTACGGCCCTTCGACTGCTCGACCAGGATCGTCAGAGTCTTGCCATCGGTTTGCACCCGCAGCGGGGAACTGACATCGGGCAGTGGTGCGCCCCGCGATTCGCCTGGTCCATGTCGCATGCCTTCGACGCGGTGGTACGAACCACTGCCTGATGCATCGAACTCGAGAACCACCCGGTTCGAACCCGTGACGGTTCGGCTCGGATCGCCCACCCGGTAAAGACTCACCCGATCATCGTCGAGCTGCCAGAGTCCGTTCAGGAAAGAAAAATCGCCTTTTTCGAGGGCCCCCGGAGGAATCTTCAAAGGATCGGTCGCCCGACGACCCTGCGTACGGTTCGAGACAACTCGGTCGGGGTCGGGTTTGGGCGTGCGCGCGGGCGGACGGGCGGGCGACTCCGCCACAGGCTCGGCGGGGGGCGGATCCTTCGGCACCGGGTCGGGTGTGCATTGCAAACTGGGCTGCTTTTTTTCCTCAAGCAACCGGGTCAATTCGATGTTGGTCTGACGGGCGGTATCGAGCTGGGCCTGAAGGGCTGCAGGGATGGCTGTACCCCCCTCCCACCCGCGAAGCAGCAGGGCCAGCCCGATCACCAGCAAGGCGGCCAGCACGGGCAGCAACCACCAGGCGTTGATCCCACGGCCACCTTCATCGGGCGCGGATGCGGCGAGTCGCGCGGGCTCGGGGCTGGCGGCGCTGGCGGCAGCCAGGATCGGGGCGGGTGCCGCCCAATCGGGCACCACTTCTCCCGGTGCTGCATGACCCCAGAGGGTCAGTACAGGGCGGCCACCAACACTGAAGAGCCAATCACCCGGTGGCGTGCGCACACTGTGCTGCAGGATCTGGGAGACCAGCAAGGAAGACGGTCCCTCGGCCGCCATGGTCTGAGCCAAAGCCTGGATGTCGCCAACCAGTCGGTCGCGACGCTGTTGCAGACGCTGGCGCTCATCGGGTGGCAAGGAGGATTCACGGACCACCGGACCCGAAAGCTCCGTGCTCCAACTGATCCGCCCATCGGCACCCGCCACGGGCATTGCAAAAAGATCGGCATGCGGCTGACCCAGCCGCGCTCGCAGAATGCTGCGAACGCGCGCATGCAGGGAGTGCACCGGACTGGCACTGACCCCGATCGGTTGTCCTGATGCGGGGTCGGACTGGGCTAGGAATTGCGACATGGTGGGTAGCCCGCCGGTCGACTTCGGCAGGAGGAAAGCATCTACTGAAGCGCCAAGCCGCGCAGCGCTTCGGTCAGCTGAGCCTGTCTGCGACGAAGGGCTGCGATGTCATTGCGTGCCCTCTGAAGTGCAACAGCGTCATTCTTGGCTTCGGCCAGTCGTCGATCGAGCAGTTCGTTCTGTTTCTGCAAGGCCTGGATTTCGCCGCTGATGCGCTGGGCCTCCTGATCAGCCAGACGATTGGCGCGTACCGCATCGGCCAGCTGCCGGTCAATCAAGGCCTGGCGCTGCGCCAAAGCCCCCATCTCCCGGCGCACTGCACGCACTTCGGCATTGAGGGCAGCCTGCTCGGCATTCAGCTGGACGCGCCGCTGCTCTTCAGCCTGCTGGCGAGCCCGGGCTGCTGCAATGTCCTGATCCCCTCGCCCGCCGGGTGCCACGTAGCGACCGGCCTCTTCATAGGCCTGCATCTGCGCGCACCCGGAGATCCAGATCGAAGCGACAAGGGACAGGCCGCCAAACCATCGCAAGGGCTTCATCTCAGACCCGCGAGGTGGTGAGCGCATTGCCAAGCGACGTGACCTGCGCCTGCAACTGACCCACCGACGAACGCATCGCCGCCAGTTGCTGTTCAGCCCGCGCGCGCTCCTGGGCCGCCTCGCGAGGCAGTTTGGCCAATGCTTCCTCGTATTGCCCCTGCTCTTTTTTCATGACTTCAAGGCGTCGCTGCATGAGCTTGTGATTTTCTTCAAAGCGTGCGACCTGTGCCCTTTGTTCGGCCACTTGCACCGTACCCGCCCGTGCCCGGGCCTGAAGGCTCTGCAACTGCTGCAGGCTGGTCGCATGGACCGAGCGCGCATCCACGAGATCCGAGGCCCAGCGGTCGTTCTGCTGCTTGATATCGTCAGCGATCGAGTTGTAGGTGGCCGCGATGTTCATCTTCTGCTGCTCAAGCTTGGCCCGCGTATAGCCCTGGTAGGCGCCCAGCGCACCGCCCGCCGCTGCACCGATCGCGGCACCGGCAACTACATCCCGCCCCCTGCGCCCGGACAACAGTGCGGCGGCGGCACCCACACCGGCTCCGATCATGGCGTTCTTGAGGACTGCGCCCGTCACGACGTCGTTGAACCGTCGCTCATTAGCGCGCATGCGCTGCTCGGCGTCGGTCAGGACCACCTTGTAGGAACCCGCCGCAGGGGCAGCCGACTGTGGTGCGGATTGCCCCGCAGGGCCTCCGGGGGCGGCACAACCGGCAAACGACCCAGCGAGCAGGGTGACAACCAGAACGGTGGCGGTCGTCGACAGGGCGGCACGATAAGGGGACGGGCTTTGCATAGTAGTGGCGACTCGTATTGACTTGTGCGAGGAACACGGAATATGAACGACAGTGTGGCCGGCCGTCAAAACGCTGACCGTCAGATTTGATTGTCACGCCATTTGCCAGTCTTTCCGCTCAAACCCGAGCAAACCCCTGGAGCCATCATGACCCGACGCATCATCGATCTCTCGATCTATCTCGAAAACGATGTGGTCTCGGATCCGCCGGCCATGGCGCCCAGGATTCAGTACTTCAACCACGAAAACTCCTTTGCCCAGATGGCGCCCTTCTTTCCGGGGCTCCAGCAGTCAGACCTGCCCGACAGCGCGGTCTGGGCGGTGGAGTCGGTGCAACTCAGCACGCACAACGGCACGCATCTCGACGCCCCCTATCACTTTCATCCCACGATGAACCGGGGCGAGCGGGCCATCACCATCGATGAAGTGGATCTGTCCTGGTGCTTTCAGCCGGGTGTGAAGCTCGATTTCCGGCATCTGCCCGATGGCCATGTGGTGAGCGCGGCCGAGGTCGAGGCCGAGCTTGCCCGCATCGGGCATACGCTCTCACCGCTCGAGATCGTGGTGGTCAATACCCGTGCGGCGAGCCGCTATGGTCAGTCCGACTATGTGTCGGCGGGTTGCGGCATGGGCTATGAGGCCACCATGTACCTGCTCGAGCGCGGCGTGCGCCTGACCGGAACCGATGCCTGGAGCTGGGATGCGCCTTTTGTGCACACTGCAAAAAAATACGGCGAGACCGGCGATGCCTCGCTGATCTGGGAGGGCCACAAGGCGGGCCGACACATCGGCTACTGCCACCTCGAGAAGCTGCACAACCTCGAGGCCTTGCCGCCCACGGGCTTTGTGATCAGCTGCTTTCCGCACAAGATCCGGGGCGCCTCAGCAGGCTGGACCCGGGCCGTGGCCATCATCGATCCCGCGATCTTGGCGGCGGTGAAGGCTTCGGCTTGAACGGATTCAGCACCCGTACCGGGGTGTCCTCAAAGTCGAAGGTGTTGCGGGTCACGGCCGTAAGGTCGTGAACCAGCGCGATGGCGGCGATCTGCTTGTCGAGTTCGCGACTGGGATCGGGTGCACGCAGCAGGCCCCAGACCTGAGCCGCCTCGATGTCGAACGGCAGGGTGTGGCGTGCGTAGTCGCCGACCACGGTGTTCAGCCAGGTTTCAAGGCGTCGGGCCTGGGCGCGATCGCCACGAAACCGAATGAGTTCGACACCGCGACGCAGTTCGCCGATGGTGACGGCGCTCAGGTACGGACTAGAAGATCAGGCATGAGCGAGTCCTCAATGACATGTACCCAAATCAATTGATATCAATGATATCAATTTACGGGCACTGACCTCAGCGCGTTCACACGCGCCGACTCGATGCCACGCCCACCCGAGCCCGACGCTGCCTGCATCCAGCGCAGCAGCTGGGCCACCTGCGTATCGTTCAATGGACCGGCAAAGGGTGGCATGCCCGCAGGCAGGGGCTCGCCCGGAACATCGGCACCGAAGCCCCCATGCAGCACGATGCGTGCGGCATTGGTGAGCGTGGGCTGGCTGAACACCCGATGACCCGCCAGCGCGGGCCAGAGTGGGCCACGGCCTTCGCCGGCGTCGCCATGGCAGTCGGCGCAATGCGTGCGATAGAGGGCTGAGGCGGGTGAACCGTCATCGACGAATGTCGTTGCGGCACCAGAGGCCATCGACCCTGTGCCAGGCGAGAGCGACTTCAGGTACACCGCCATGGCACGCCTGTCGTCAGCGGTGAGTGCCGTGAGACTCTGACTCACGATGCGGGCCATCGGTCCATTGGCCTGTCCGCCGGGTGCCCGACCGGTGGTGAGCCACTGCTCAATGTCAGGCAAGGGCCAATGTCCCACACCGCCCGCCTGAGCCGTGCGCAGCGAGGG
>Ga0315899_10002249_pt1 | contig 21415 bp, 13 predicted proteins | sample LakEriMetagenome_2_FD_203518 | JGI IMG/M metagenome (GOLD analysis project Ga0315899, IMG submission 203518) | Freshwater fungal communities from buoy surface, Lake Erie, Ohio, United States - Buoy 4 MA112 | ecosystem: Environmental > Aquatic > Freshwater > Lake | place: USA: Lake Erie, Ohio... | reverse complement strand
TCAACGCACTAACGCTGTTTAATGGCGAGCTGATCGCGGGCGGACGTTTCCGAAGCAATGGCAGCGTCACGCTCAATCGCATCGGACGATTGAGCAATGCGCAGTGGCAGCCGATGGGTGCGGGTTTCGGCAGGACTGTCAACGCTCTGACGGTCTTCAACAATCAATTGTGGGCCGGCGGAGACTTCTTCGTGGGCGACGGTGTGTCGACGACGAACTACGCCGCGGTGTGGAACGGAACTTCGTGGCAGAACACGCCAAGTTTGAACAGCACGGTGAATGCTCTCGCGGTCTACAACGGCACGCTGTACGCCGGTGGATCATTCAGTGGATCTCTGGCGACGTGGAACGGCTCGGCATGGGTTGTGCTGCCCACGAACAACCGTCCAAGTTCGACTGTCAACAGCATGACGGTGTTCAACAACCAACTGGTGGTCGGTGGTTCGTTCTCCACTGTCGGGTCACCCGCTATCGCGAATAGCGCGTATGTGATGGGGTACAACGGCTCGACGTGGACAAGTTTCGGACTCTCGACAGCGAACACGTCGAACGGCGTTACGGCTGTGCACGTTCACAACGGCGAGTTGTACGTGGGCGGCAACTTCTCGACGATCAGCAGCAATCCGGCGGCAGGCATCGCACGCTGGAATGGCAGCGCGTTCGTGCGGGTGGGCGGCGGGCTGAATTCTGCTCCCTCCGCTCTTGCGACGTACAACAGCGAACTGGTTGCCGCGGGATTCTTCACACAGGTGGATGGTTCTGCTGGCGCCGCGTACATTGCGCGCTGGAATGGTGCACAATGGCGCAACCTCGGCGGCGGGTTGGGGGGCAGTGGATTCGGGCAGGTGCAGGGGACCGCTTTGCTGCCCGGCCCTGATGGCGTGTTGCGGGTTGGTGGCAGCTTCACGACCGCCGGCGGTCAGCCCAGCGCGGGCGTCGCCCTCTGGACGGCAGGCGGGGGACAGATCAACATCACCCAGCAGCCCGCGAGCCAAGTGGTGTGTCCGCTGCAGGACTTCCTGCTGGCGGTCGAAACCAGCGGCAGCGGCACATTCACCTATCAATGGCGTAAAGATGGACTGCCGCTGCGCGATGGCCGCGGCATTCAGGGTTCCACCACAGCACAACTAAGCATCAACGATGCAGGTCCATTGGATGCAGGCGTGTATGACGTGGTGGTGTTCAACGACTGCGGCCCGCTGCTGAGCAGTCAGGCGACGATCACCTACGACGCGAACTGCGCGGCGGTGTGCAATTCGATCGACTTCAATAACAACGGGGTCTTCCCGGAAGAACAGGACGTGATCGACTTCTTTAATGTGCTGGCGGGCGGCACATGCCCGTAAGGGGACCGCAACCAGCGTGAAGCCGAAGGCCCTGCTCGACCGAGCGGGGCTTTTTTGTGGGTTTCACCGGCTGAAGGGGCGTTGCAGGGGAGTGATTTCAAATTATCAGAGCAACCGAGCGTTTATCCATAGACGACCGGGCGGTATTCGGTAGACTGTGACGACCGGGCGGTTGTGCCCGGATGAGGGCTATCCATGCGCGGACACATCTCCAAGACACTTTCGCTTTCTTTCGTGGCGGGTCTTGCCCTTTGCGTCGGTGCGGCGCAGGGACAGGTGTGGCTCAAATCATCGCCTGATCAGTTGACGACGATCGGTGATGCAAACCAGGCTGTCGGGGCGCAGCTTGCTGGACTGCGCAGCGAGTTTGATCGACGGATCGCGGTGCAGCTTGATGTGCGAGCGGACGCGGCGACGCGCGAGCTGCTGGCGGCGGACGGGCTTGAACTGCTTTCGCCCATGGGCAACGACGCGTTCTTCGCGCGACTGGCTGCGAATGCCAACGTCCAGGCGTTGGCTGAGAGCAAGATTATTCGCGGCGCAAGCGCGATTGACCCAAGCTGGAAGATCGACCGCAAGCTGCTGGGCAACATCTATCAGTTGTACAACGTGTCGGATCCAGCGGTCACCCGCGACGTGGACCCGGTGGTTCCCGTACTCGTCATGCTGCACGCGGATGTGCGGGCGGATGCGATGTCGGTACCCAAACTATTGCCACATGCAGAGCGCGTTCGCGGCGCGCTGGAGACCATTCCGGTGTTTGTGGCGGAAGTTCGCCAGAGCAAGATCGCGGCGCTCGCACGCGAAGATGTGGTGCAATGGATCGCGCCCGCACTTCCTGAGCTTGGCGAACTGAATAGTGAGAACCGCACGCTGACGCAGGCCGCACAGTTGCAGGCCGCGCCGTACAACCTGACGGGCGCGGGCGTGGCGGTGCTTGTGTACGACAGCGGATGGGTGCAGACAACGCACGTGGACTTCCAAGGCAGGGCGAGCGTCATTGATCCGGACACGGACACGAACAGCGGCCACAGCACGCACTGCGCCGGCACTGTTGGCGGCGGTGGTGTCGCAAACCCGACGCACCGGGGCATGGCGCCCGGTGTGCAGATTCTGTCCGCAGGAACAGGCTCGCTGGCCTCGGGGTGGCTGTACAGCAATCCGCTGGATATCGAGACGAACTACACCGCGGGCGTGAACGCGGGAGCTGATCTTGCAACCAACTCGATCGGCACGAATGTCGCAAGCAATGGGTTTGATTGCGCGTGGTATGGCGATTATAACGTGACCGACGTGCTGATTGATAACATTGTGCGTGGTGCGCTGCCTGCAACGCAGCAGAGGCCATTCCGCGTGACGTGGGCAGCTGGCAACGAACGCGGCAACGGACGGTGTGGCACCACCTACGCCACGACCGCGCCGCCCAGCAACAACAAGAACGCGATGGTCATTGGCGCTATCGACAGCGTGACACAGGCGATGACGGCATTTTCAAGCTGGGGTCCGAGTCAGGACGGGCGCATGCGACCCGACTTCTCGACCGGTGGCTGTCAGAGTGGCGGCGATGCGGGTGTGACCAGTACCACGACGAGCACGGCCAACAACACGTCATATGCGAGCCTGTGCGGCACCAGCATGGCAACACCGACAGTCGCGGGCGTCAGCGCGCTGATTCTGCAGGACTTCCGCGTGCAGTACCCCGAGGTGACGAGCGACCCTCGCAACAGCTTCTTGAAAGCACTGCTCGCGCACACGGCAGTTGATCTGGGCATTCCAGGACCTGATTACCAGTTTGGTTACGGATCAATCCGTGCCCAAGCGGCGATCGACTTGATGCGCACGGGGCAGTTTCTCGAAGCAAGTCTGGTGCAAGGTGAAACCCAGACACGCGTCATCACTGTGCCGCCCGGAGCGGCGGAGCTTGAGGTGACAATCGCGTGGGATGATGTGCCCGGCACACCCAACGTGGTGCCTTCATTGGTGAACGACGTGGATATGACGCTGACGGGTCCGGCGGGCCCGGTGAACTTCCCGTGGTCGCTGAATCCGGCGAGCCCCGCAGACGGAGCGACGACGACGGGCGCGAATCGTCGCGACAACATTGAGCAGATTCGCATCGCGAATCCTCCGGCCGGCGCGTATGAGCTTGATCTGATTGGCTTCAACATCCCTGTTGGCACGCAGCCGGTGAGCGTGGTGAGCTCACACCCGATCACTGGCGCGAGTGGAACGCCCCGCTTGGTGCTGACGGCGCAGACGCTGACAGAGACGGTGGTGACGCCTTCCACGCCGCAGACCGTGAGTGTGACCATCACGGCGCGGGCGGATACGTTGGTATCGAACTCGGCAGTGCTGAAGTACGCCGAGCGCCCGGGGATGCCATGGCAGGCGGTGGCGATGACGCAGAACGGCAACGTGTGGAGTGCGCAGTTGCCTGGCTTCGTCTGTGGTGCAGAGCCTGTGTACTACTTCGAGGCGACGGGTGAAGTGTCGGGATTGTTCACACTGCCTGCAAACATCGAGAATCCGTACACGTTTGGCATCGGCAGCCGAGTGAATCGCGTGCTTGACACGATGCAAGTCAACCAAGGGTTCACAGTGACGAACACGCCCATCAACGCAACGCTCGCCGTGAGCGGCGCGTGGGAGCTGGCGGATCCGGAATTGACGCAGGCTGTCGTGAATCAGGCCAATCTGATCATTCAGCCGGGTGATGACCGCACGCCTGGGGCCGGCACGCTGTGTTGGGTGACTGGAGCGGCGGCTGGAGCGACCGCTGGTGCGACGGACATTGACAATCTGACGACGACCCTGACGAGCCCGGCGTATGACGCGGCGAGCTACGTGGACCCCATGCTGTCGTTCTGGCGCTGGTTCAACAACAACGGCAACACGACGCGCGATGATGTCATGATCATTCAGCTCTCCAACGACAACGGGGCGAGCTGGCAGACGGTGGAGACGATTGCTGTCGGATCACCCGAATCGCGCGGCGGCTGGTTCCAGTCGAATCTTCGCTTGACGGACTACTTCGCGACGCCGTCAGCGAATGTGCGATTCCGGGTCACGGTTGCTGATGCCGGGGGCGCGAGTATTGTCGAAGCGCTCATTGACGACGTGACGCTGTCCGAACCTGCTTGCGTGGTTCCGACTGCGTGCGATGACATCGATTTCAACAACAACGGCGTGTTCCCGGAAGACCAGGACGTGGTTGACTTCTTCAGTGTGCTTGCCGGGGCCTCGTGCGCCGCATGCAACGATCTGGACTTCAACAACAACGGCGCGTTCCCGGAAGACCAGGACGTGGTTGACTTCCTACGTGTGCTTGGCGGCGGCGAATGCCCGTGATGATGGTGACAACCAGTGCATGAACGCGACGCCCGGCCCGTGCCGGGCGTTTCTTTTGGGGGAGGAGCATCACGCGGCTTGGGGATTGACGCGTCGGATACTCTTGTTCTGCGCGGGTGAGGGTCACGGGAGGTGCGTGATGGGAACCATGAACACGTTGCTTCGGATTGGTGCGTTGAGCCTGAGCGCTGGCGTGGCGTTAGCGCAGTGGGTGGTTGATGCGACGGTCAATACACCCGTGGCAGTAGGGGCGGGTGACCAGACTTCGCAGGTCATGCGAGCCTCGCAAGATGGCGGTGTGTGGGTGGCATATGTCGACAGTTCGCTGGGGACGGGACTCAAGCATGCCATTCAGCGTCTGTCGCCAACGGGTTTCCGAACACTGTCGCCAGCCACGGTGATCAGCCCGAGCCGTACGAACACGGCCGCATTTACTTTTGACATGCGAGCTGATCCGGCGGGCGGTGCGGTCGTTGCATTCGACAACGCGGGTATCTCTGTGCAGCGCGTCGCGGCGAACGGCGCGGCGGTGTGGCCCGTCGGCGGCGTGCAGATCACGAACAACACGGCGAGTCTGGGGCCGCGCGTCGCGGCATTGGTGGACGGTTCGTATGTCGTGGCGTGGAATGCCACAGGCGCGATCAACATGCAGCGTGTCAATGCCAATGGCTCGCTTGGCACGAGCTTCTCGATCACGAACGAAGGGAACTACCTCGCCATCAGCGACCTGCTTCCTGGCGAGAATCCAGGCGAGTTCATCGCTCTGTGGGTGATTGGCGATGCCGCGACGGCATCGACGTCACGCCGAGGCTTGCGCATGCAGAAGTGGAATGTGGCGAATGTGCCCTCGTGGAACGCCGTTGCGCCCGCGATCATCTACACGCCGCAGGCTTCGCCGCTCAAGAGCATTCAGAGTGGTTACTTTCCGACGATGATTGCAGATGGATCGGGTGGCGCGATTGTGTCGTGGTATGACACGGGTGCGACTCGCAATGTGTGGTTGCAAGCGGTCAGCAGCGTGGGGCAGTTGCGTTTTCCGTTGGAGGGGCTTGCAGTGAGCAGTACGCCTGCAAGCAGCGAGCTGAGATTGGGATCCGCGGTGTCGTACGACCGCACGAGCGACTCGTTTGTCGTCGCGTACGTGCGAAGTGATACGACGCAGACGAACTTCGGTATCTCGGCACAGCGTGTTGTCGGTTCGTCGCTGCAGTGGGGCGGTGGCGCGGGGCAGAGCATCTCGCCGCTCACTTCGCAGCAGGTGTCGTTCGTCACGGTGAACGACGCGCCGGGCGAAGATGTGGTTGTTTCGTGGCTGCAGTCTGATATCGGGCTTTCGCAGCGGGCCAGGGCGGTGCGACTCAATTCACTGGCGGAAACGGTGTGGATTCCTTCTCCTGTCGGCGTCGCGATTGCGAGCACGCCCAAGGGGCGGTGGTCAGTCACGAACACCGTGGGCAGCAGCATGTTGATTGCGAGCTGGGTTGATGGAGCGTTTGGCGCGTCGGACATCAAGGCACAGAACATTCTGCCCAGTGGCGCGCTTGGGGCTGGCTGCGACTCGATTGACTTCAATGAGAACGCGGTGTTTCCCGAAGATCAGGATGTCATCGACTTCTTGAACGTCCTTGCGGGCGGCTCGTGTGATACGTGTGGCGATATCGATTTCAACAACAACGGGGTGTACCCGGAAGATCAAGATGTGATCGACTTCTTCGCCGTGCTTGCGGGCGGCGGGTGCTGACGACCGAGAATGTCTGTGTCGGCGCGCTGCGATTGCATGCGACGGACTTGATTACTGCATCGCGGGCAGTTTTCCACAAGACATGCAGCCGCCACAATTGTGGCGGCGCGTTGCCAGCGTGCATCTGGTAGTATGCTTTCACGTTTGTACGTCCGCCCTCTTGTGAAGGAGTTTGCTCATGCGTCATGTTTGCGCCGCGTTGGTCGCGGTGGGGGTCGCTCGGATTGCAGCGGCACAGTGTTCACCAACGGTTCTGTTCACGAATTACACGATCCTGCCGTCCGGGGTGGTACCCGGCATTTCGCCGGTCACGCGATTTGCGGCGGGATCGAATCCGACGAACCCGTATCAACAGATCGCAGTGAGTCCACAAGGCAACTACTGGGTGTTGCGAGCCGCGGCCGGTACTTCAAGCGGGCATGTGATCGTGAGAGGCGTGGGGCGCACACGCGCGGGTGCGCAGTTGATCGTGCGGCGAACCGTGACGCCTGTGCTGGGCACACGTACTTGTGACACGCTTGGCGAGCATGTTGACGTGAATGACGCGGGCGTTGTCGTGTTCACGGGAGATTTGTCGGGTTCGATCGCGGATGATTCGTTCGTCGCCAGATGGAATGGCGCGTTCACACTCGCGGTGCGGGAAGGTCAGCAGCTTCTGGGGTCGCCTTACGGGTTTGGCATCGCAAACAACGGGCCCACCCTGCTGGATGATGGGCGCCTGGTGCATTCGAGCGATCTGTTGACTGGGAGCGCGAATCTGAGCGCGATTGTGTCGGTCTCGAGCGGTGGGGGCGAGGTATTGACACTGACGGGAAGTACGACGCCGCTGCAGCAGCAGGCTCAGCCGGCGCAACCGCTTTGGTTGCTTGCGCCGGTGCGCGTCGCAAGCTCGAGCGACGGGGTCAGTCGCGTGTTCTTTGGCACGCTTGCCGGGCCCACGTCGACGAATGCGGTGTTGATGCACAACGACACCGTGCTTGCACAGAAGACATTCGTAATTCCGGGGAGTGGTTTGGCCAGCGCGTATGAAAGGCCTGCGACGGGCACTGCTGTTACGCAGTGTGCGCCGACGGGGGGCTTCTGTGCGGCCCGCGTGACAATGAACGATGGCGTCGACGCGATTCTGAACATTCAGCAGGGTGTTGTGTCGGGCACGCTGGCCCGAACCGGCGAGCCAGTGACACCCGGCTCGACCGAGGTGTACGCCGATGCGCAACTGCTTGAGACATTCCTCGCGTGTGCGCTTGCGAGCAATGGCGACTGGGTCGTGATTGGCACCACCAGCGAGACGGACCTGATGCGCGATACGGTGCTTGTCTTCCGCGGCACGCGCGTGCTGCTGCGCGAAGGGGATGAGATTGATCTCAACGAGGACGGTCAATTCAACGACAATGCGTTTGTCGGCGGTTTCGCACAAGACGGCTTGGCATTGTCTGACAACGGCGACATCTATGTGACCGTTTCTGTCCGAGGGGCGGCTGGCAACGCCACGGGTTCGGCACTCTTGACGCTGAGGACCCCTCGGTGCAATGGCGTGGACTTCAATAACGATGAGGTCTTTCCGAGCGACGACGATGTTGTGGACTTTTTCAACGTTCTGGCCGGGGCGAGCTGTCCCGCGTGTGATTCGATCGATTTCAACAATGACTGCGTTTTTCCCAGCGATGATGACGTGATCGCGTTCTTCAACGTGTTGGCGGGCGGGGCTTGCACGCCTTAGAATGGTGCCTCGTCCGTGTCACACGCATCCGGGCCTATGCCCGTCTCGAAAGAGCCCCTATGCCTCACGTCATCACTGAACCCTGCATCGGCACCAAGGACACCAGCTGCGTCAACGTTTGCCCGGTGGATTGCATTCACCCCACCAAGAACGAAGAAGATTTCGCGACCGCGAAGCAGCTTTACATCGACCCCGAGACCTGCATCGACTGCGCTCTGTGCGTGGACGAGTGCCCGGTAAAGGCCATCTATCAGCAAGAGGATGTGCCTGCGGAGTGGAACAACTACATCCAGATCAATCTGGATTACTTCAAGAACAAGGGCTGAGCCCCGACACCGTCGCGAAAAGCGAAGCAGGCATACCGAACTTCCCACAAACCGCGCGCTCGCCGCGCGGTTTTTCATTGCTTGCGATTTATGTCTACACCAAGACCGCCCCAGTCGGAATTCGTGGCGTGCCGCACGCTCCACTCTCGCTGTACTTCCTTGCCAGCCCCTGCTGGCGAAACAGGAGTAGCAGCAATGCAAACTTGGCGGCAACTGGGTTGGGCCACACTCGCGATGACCGTCGCGGCGGCGACATCGCTGGCCCAGCAGATTCACGAAGACGGCCGGACGCGTCAACGCTTCGATGGCGACAGGCCTCCACAGGAATCGATCATCGCGCCGGAGTATGCGTACGCCGATGGCGGCTCTGCGAATGGAGGATGGGGCGCGTTCATCGGCGATGAAACGTGCGCCATGCACAAGTTTCAGGCCTTGAACGGCTCGGACACCATCACGGGCATCTCAGTCAACTGGTCGGACCTGCAGCCGGGCCAAACCGCGCGCATCGCGGTGTGGCAAGCCGGTTTCACGGGTACGGTGGAATCGTGCACGTTACTGCATGAGCAGACCGTGACGGTGCAGAACAATCGCTTGGTTGGCTTTGACTATTACACGCTCAGCACGCCCGTGAACGTGACCGGCACCTTCTACATCGGCGCATGCAACAACACGAACGTGACCGGCTGGAGCTTCGGGCACGCGGCACGTTTCACGAATGAAACGGTTCCCGGAACCGCTTGGCTTGTGACCGCCCCTGCCCCGCTCAACCTGAGCAATCTTGCGGCTGCACCGGATATTCGAAACACCTACAGCGAGAGCTTTTTTGGCCCGAGCGTCTTTCTGCTGCGCGCTCACTCGGGCAGCCCTGGCTTTACATATCAAGGCGAACTGAAGTCCGGCTCGTCACCCTTCACCGGTCTCGCTGACGTGCGGTTTCAGATGTTCCGCGGCGCAACGGGCAGCGACAGCGTTGCTCCCGCGCAGACCGTTACCGGCGTGAATGTCGACAACGGCCGATTCACCGTGAATGTGCCTGTCGGCGACATCAAGCAGTTCCTCGACAACGTTGGCGACACGTTCCTGGAAGTGTCGGTCCGCCAAGCCGGTTCCGGCTCATTCACCACGCTCACGCCCCGTCAGCGCATGAGCTCCACGCCCACCGCGTTTGCCGCGACATACGCACTCGAGGCAGAAAGCACTCGCCGACTGAAGAACGGCGAGCACGCCGGCCCGCTCTTGGTCAACAACGGCGATCCAGGCATCTCACCGATCTTCGGCGGCGGTGCGTGGCTTTCAGCAAGAGGCAACGGCAACGGCTACATGAGCCTGCTGGGTAGCGACGCGACGGAAACCGGCATCCTCTTTGGCAAGCCGACGGGCGGCAGCGCGAATGCAGGCATCGTGCATAACAACGGCGACACACGCGATGGCCTGCAGTTCCGCACTGGCGGCAACACCACCCGCGCGGTCATCACCAGCACTGGTCGCCTTGGCGTCGGCACGCTCGTGCCCGAAGAACTTGTTGACGTGGCAGGCCGCCTGCAGGTGCGCGGCGCCTCCGCTGGCGAAACCGCAGGCATGTGGCTCGCCTCGCCCCTCGCCACCCCCAGCAAGCGCGCGTTTGTCGGTCTCTTCAATGACTCCACCGTCGGCTTGTACGGTCCTGTTGCCGGCTGGGGTCTCACGATGAACACCAGCAGCGGGTTTGTCGGCGTCGGTCGTGCGAACCCCGTCACCGGTGCAGATAGATTCGCCATCGAGACTGGCGCAACGGCCAACAACTACGGTGGCATGTATATCACCACGCAAGCCGGCGGCTGGCCCTTCTACGGCTTCTCTGTTCCCGGTTCCAGCAGTTGCTGGACGTACTTCAACGGCCAGACCAACACCTGGCACCTCTTCAACAACAGCGAGCGCATCAGCGTCAACAGCAGCGGTCTTGTCGGCATCGGCACGCCACCCTCCAGCGGCGGCTATCGCCTTGAACTGCCCAACATCGCCAGCCCCGCAGGCCAAGGCCGCGCCAATGCGTGGGTGACATATTCCTCGCGCGAGTACAAGGACAACATCGCGACGCTGCAAGACCCCATCAGCACCATTCGCCAACTTCGTGGCGTGAGTTTCGATTGGAAGGCTCCTCTCGCCGACGGCTCGCGTCACCACGACATCGGCTTCATCGCCGAAGAAGTCGGCGCGGTGCTACCAGAACTCGTGACTCGCACTGCTGACGGCAACGCCACAGGTCTTGACTACGGCCGGGTCGTGCCCGTCGCGGTGGAAGCCATCAAGCACCAACAAGTCCGTCTCGAAAATCTCGAAGCGGAGAATGCAGCGCTCAAGGCGCGTCTTGATCGACTCATCAACGAAGTGGAAGCCCTGCGCAAGAAGTAACACGCCGCACGAGTCTTCGCCATGTGGCGCGAAGGTCGCAGACCACACATGTGCAGCAAGCATGCAAGGCCCGGCGTTTCACGCGCCGGGCTTTGTTGTTTCCAGAGGCGTACGTCTCACTCACGCTCACTCTTCGCCCGCGTCGCGACGTGCTCAAAGAGACGTTGTGCCGCCAGTGCGGAGAGAGGCGCATCGCCGGTTGCTGCACGATCGCGATCTGCGCGGTATTGAGCAAGCACGATCGCGGCGCGGTCCCGAAGCGCAAGATCTTCACGCAATGGCTCGTGGCCCTTGGGCACAGCATACGTGAAGCGTCCTGTAGCCGCTTCGTGCGTCGGGATGTGAAAGAAGTCCCGCGGCGTGATCGGCTTCTTTCCATCCGGGCCGGCGACCGCGTTCTCGCGCTGAACGTCCGCCTCAACAAAAAAGCGCACCGCGTGCTGTGGGTAGCCGAACAGATGTCCGTACGCCTCAAACCGGTCGCTGCGAGGCATGCGCTCCACGACTGCAAGCACCTCCGCCGGATGCGAGTGGCGCGAGATGCCGTGCTTTGCAAAGACGCTGTGAGCGTCGATGGTCGCACGCATCGCGGGAATGTGCATGATGTATGCGTCCATGTTCCGCTTGCCATCCCAGGCGGTCGCAAAGGTCATCACATCGGCGTAGTAGGGCCAGCGACTCAGTGTTGCCAACTCGCGACGCACCGCCGTCGCTTCGATGAAGCTCGCAGGCGACGCATCTTCGATACTGAAGGCCCCGTCCCAGATGCCTGTCGACAGGGGCTTGATGCCGGCGACGGTAAAGAGGGCTTCGCGGTCCAGTGCAGACATCACCAGTTTCGTGCGCAGCGCGTTGTCAGGGGCCGCCTCAGATACCACAGGCTCGGCCATGCGCGTTGAAGCTCCCGGCACCCCGGTCGCTGTGCATCCGGATAGAAGCCAGGCGACCGAGAGCAGAGCAGGCACAAGTAAACGGGGCAACATCATCAAGAACTCCCGGACGACTGTTCATTGACACAAGCGCGACGGCGCAAGCAGGAATATTTGCCGAGGCAGCAACCGACGACCATCTAGATGAGAATGATATGTCATTCGCAAGCAGAAAGAGTCGGTCTCTCGTCCTGTTTGTGAGTCATCGCTGGTTGTAGGGAGTTGTTGCATGGTCATTCGTTCTCTCGGTCTTGTTCTTGGTTGCGTTGCGGGTGTCTCAAGCTCGTTCGCAGGCGACATCTTCGCCAGCGCCGCGCCGTCGCCAGGCGCGAACGGTTTGTATCGCATCGATCCGCAGACAGGTGTCGCGACACTGCTCGCGCCTATGCCCCTGCTGGGGGGCCTTGCCGCCTCGCCCGATGGGCGGCTTCTGGGCTGGCAGAATGGGCAACTGGTGGAAATCAACCCCGTCACTGGCGTGCTTTCGGCCGTTGGCTTCCCCGCAGGCGTGAACGCGACGGGGTTTGACGTTCTCAGCGACGGTCGTGCGTTCATCGTGGGCGGTGCGCAGACCTCGTCCGCCCAGCTATATCAGGTCAATCTCACCGATGGCTCCATCACGCCTGTCGGTGACGCGGGCGCGCTGAATGCAAGCATCGATGCGGCGTTGGGGCTCGCTCCAGGCACGAGCCGCGCCAGCATCTTCTCGCTGGGTAGTGTCGGTAACGACCTGTACGGAATCAACGGCGAGTCCGGTCGCACCAACCTCGTGCGCATCGACACCACCACAGCTCAGGCCACAGTCCTCGGGCCGGCGAACGCCCTGCCAAACGCCAACGGCGGTGGCTGGGGCGGCTTTGCCAGTCTCACCGGTGTCGATCTCGACAACGACGGAACGCACGACGCGCTCTTTGGTGGCGTGAACTTCGCGCCGGGCGGCTCCCGAGCGGGCGCCGTCGCGCGATACAACCTTGTCACCGGCTCATGGACCCCGGTGGGGTCTGGCAATGCGCCGCTCATCTACTTTGGCATGGCATCCGTTCCCGGAACGCCTTGTGACACTATCGACTTCAATGGCAACAGCGTCTTCCCTGAAGATCAGGATGTCATCGATTTCTTCACGGTACTCGCCGGTGGCGAATGCCCCACGTCAACCTGCAACGACATCGACTTCAACAACAACGGCGTCTTCCCCGAAGATCAGGACGTAATCGACTTCTTCACAGTGCTCGCTGGCGGCCTGTGCTGAACCAGGCCGCGATCGTTACTGCAGTGCACAAGGCCCGGCGCGCCACGCGCCGGGTCTTGTGTTGAAGTTGCACAATCACGGCGGCAGTGCTCGGCCGTGCCTCATCGAGTCGCCACGCGCCACGCATCCATCAATTGTCGCGTCACCTGTCCCACCACGCCGTCAGCAATCATGCGTTGTTCCACACGTGTGACAGGCAGTACGCCCCAACTGCTGTTGGTGAGGAACACCTCGTCGGCGTTGAGCACGTCGTCAATGGAGATCATGCGTGTCTGGATGTCGATCATTTCTTCGTCGGCCCAGTCCAGCACCCACTTGCGCGTCACGCCGGGCAGCACGGGGCTGGGCAGGTATGCGCCCTGCACCTTTGCCTGCCCCAGCAGCGGGTCGTCGTCGTCAAAGTCGGTTTCGGCCTTTGCTTCTTCGCCTTGTGCGATTGGCGTGAGGAGCACGTTGTCGCGCACCAGGAAGCAATTGCTTACGCAGCCACCTGCAAGGTGGTTGGTGACTTGAAAGACAAGTGCTTCCGCGGCTCCTTTCTGGCCAGCGAGTTGGAGCTCGCGCAGGCGCGGCCAGTAGTTAAGTGTCTTGTGGCCCTCAAAGGGATTGAGCGGATTGACGCGCATGTTGGCGATCGTGGCCAGCACGCCGCGCTCAAACATGGCTTGTGGGTAGTCAGTCGCGGGCTGCGCGACGATCATGAGTGTGGGCTGCTGCTCGACTTTCTGCTGCGCTTCTGCCGGCTTGCCCAGCATGTTGAGATCGCCTCCCGAGAGCGTGAGGCGCAGGCGGAATCGCTGCACTTGGGGCAGGTCGTCACACGCCTTCGCGAGGGTCCGCTCACAGGCTTCGGCCAAGGCATTCTTGTGCAGGGCATCGGAGAGTCCCAGCGCGCGAGCGCTGTCGGCCAGTCGTGCGAGGTGCTCGTGCAGGTGCACAATCCGCACGCCGCGCGGGGCGTCGTCCTTGGGCACCCGGACACCGGTCATGGTTTCAAACAAGCCAACGGCGTGCTGAAAACCCGCGTCGAATGCACTGACGCGGGCTTCATCGCGGGAAAGGAACGAGCCGTTGAGGAAGACAGTGGCCATGCCGCACGGTATGAGGCGAGCGGCAGCGATCCTTCGTGCTGCGAACAGGAGGCCATTTGGCTACCATCGCACCCCGGCCTCTTTGCCGGGCTTGTGAAAGGAAATTCCTGTGGCTGATCGTCACTTTGATGTCGTGGTTGTCGGGGGCGGGCCGGGCGGTTATGTGGCGGCGATTCGTGCCGCGCAGTTGGGGTACAAGACGGCCATCGTCGAGCGCGACAAGCTGGGCGGCGTGTGCCTCAACTGGGGCTGTATCCCCAGCAAAGCACTTCTCAGCAACGCCGAGCTCATGGAGAAGCTGCAGGAGAAGGAACAGTGGGGCCTCAAGATCAGCGGCGAGGTGTCGTTTGACTGGGACAAGACCATCGGGCGTTCGCGCGATGTGGCGAGCAAGCTCAACAAGGGTGTTGAGTTCCTGATGAAGAAGAACAAGATCGAGTTCATCAAGGGCAACGCGAAGATTCTGAGCGCACGGCAGGGCAACAACCCGTGCAAGATCGCGATTCAAGAAGCACAGGTGCAGGACACGCGCACGGATTCTCCCGTGACGGTCGGCGCGGTGCGCGAGACGATCACGGCGACGAACGTCATCGTGGCGACAGGCAGCGTGGCTCGCGATCTGCCGTTCGCGAAGTTCGACAACGACAAGATCTGGGGCGCTCGCGAAGCCATGTACAACAAGGCCCAGCCCAAGAGCCTGATCGTCGTTGGCGCTGGCGCGATCGGTATGGAGTTTGGCTACTTCTACCACACGTTCGGCACGAAGGTCACGGTCATCGAGATGATGCCGCGTATTCTGCCCGTGGAAGATGATGATGTCTGCGTCGCTATGGAGAAGGTCTTCAAGAAGCACGGCATGGAGATCCGCACCAACACGGGTGTGGTGAACATCGAGAAGACCGGCACGGGCGTGAAGGTCACGGTCGCTCCGATGGTGAAGGGCGCCGACGGCAAGATGGGCCCCGACCAAGCCAAGAAGGAAACGCTGGAAGCCGACAAGGTGCTGCTGGCGATTGGTGTGAAGGGCCGCTTCGATGGCTTGTTTGACGCGTCGCTCAATCTCGCGACCGAGCGCGATCACATCAAGACGGACTTCCGCCCCACGGGCTGGGATGGTCCGGGCAAGGGCACCGTCAACGAGGCCGTCGACTACAAGACGAACCTGCCGGGCATCTACGCCATCGGCGACATCATCGGCCCCCCGTGGCTGGCGCACGTCGCGAGCGAAGAAGGCATCTTGTGCGTCGAGCGCATCGCGTGGCGCGACAAGAAGCTGCACCACGAGCCGATTCCGATGGATTACAGCGTCATCCCCGGCTGCACCTACTGCCACCCGCAGGTGGCGAGCGTGGGCTTCACCGAGCGCCACCTGAAGGAACAGGGTCTGGTGAAGGGCAAGGACTACGACGTGGGCGTGTTCAACTTCAGCGCGTTGGGCAAGGCCATCGCCACGCGGCACACTGATGGCTTCTGCAAGATCATCCGTGGCCTCCCCCGCGGCGAGATCTTGGGCGCCCACATCATGGGCGATCAGGCGACGGAATTGATCGCAGAACTGAGCTTGGCGCGGCGTTTGGAAGCAACGAGCGAGGAGCTCATCTGCACGGTGCACGCGCACCCGACGATGCACGAAAGCGTGCACGAGGCGGCGCTGGCGAGCGAAGGCCGCGTGATCAACTCGTAGGCCCGGAGTTCCCTTGGCCGCCAGAGGCGACCTTTCTCTGTGTGGCGGGCGCGTCATCATCAACTTCTCAAGCCCGGCGGCTCCGCCGGGCTTTTTCTCGGACCAAATCCATGCCTGAATGGCACGAGCGTCACAACCACATCGCCTGAGCTGCACGAAACGGGCACCAGTTCATTCGCGACCAGCCGCACTGCGTCCGTCGACGCAGAATTCCTGTCGCACTTTCCCACGTTTGTCGCTTCACGTGTCAGGCCGGGGGGCTGGAGTGTTGTCATGCACACGCAAAAGCAGATGATCATCTCGGGTTTCGTTGGGCTTCTCACCCTCATCGCTAGTACGAGCGAATCCCTCGCCCAGTGCTCCGTGCGAAATGCGATGCGCTCGGTTGCGTAGGCTTGGCAGTCCGGTCAAGGCGATGTGTCTCACGACACCGGCTGGATTCCGGGCCCTGTCACCCGCACCGCGTACGCGTGGGATAACAACCCCTCCCGCGGCTGCGTCGGCGCGATGACACAGAACGGCACGGCCGATTTCGGGAGGCTTTCCTTTGATGCCTCCGGCAACGCAAGCACCGAAGCCGCCGGCATGTTTTTGTTCTCCTCGGGCGAACTTGGCTTCAGCGACACACTTTCGATCCAGTCTGACTCGCTTCCCGTCGGCACGCCCGTCACGCTGCGGTACTCCGTCATTCTCACGAGTTCTGTCGGCATCCAGGATGCGAACCCGCAGTGGAACATCGTCGCCACGGTGGGCCCCTGCGTGACCGAGAACGTCTCGTTGTCCGGCTCTGCATCGCAGACCTGCCAAAGCAGCGTCGGCGCGACTTTCGTCTATTGGCAATTGATGAACTGGTCTCTCAACGCCGCGAGCATCAGCGGCATTGGCCCGATCTCATCGTCAATCGCCGGGAATGCAGAGGCGGTGTACCGCATCGAAGTGCTTACTCCCGGGGTCCGCATCGTGAGTTGTTCTGGATGAAACTACTCAGCCCCAGCCTGCGACTCCATCGACTTCAATCGCAACGGCGTTTTCCCAGAGGATCAGGACGTCATCGACTTCTTCAACGTGCTCGCAGGCAGCGAGTGCACGACGTGCAATGACATCGATTTCAACAACAACGGCGTGTTTCCTGAGGATCAGGACGTGATTGACTTCTTCAATGTGCTTGCGGGCGGCACCTGTTCATGAGTGGTGGTCGCTACCTGTTCAGGTAGAGTGTTGATTTGGTGGCTCCGCAACCCTTCAAGCTCGGCGTGCGAACAGACCAACTCCCGACTGTGTAGACAGTCGGCCGACTTGCCATCGCGGATGGCGGTCATGAGGGTGATCGGAGCTTGCATATGCATCGTTGTGTTCTGTCGCGCGCCGCGAGACTGTCGTCGTTCGTTCTCGCTGCCAGCCTTGCACATGGTGCGCTGGCGCAGACCTACACGTTTTCGCTCGTCGCGCGCGCCAACGCCACTGGCAGCAGCGTGTTCAATCTCGCGCCGGGCATCACGATCAATGACGCCACGCCCGACGTAAACGACAGTGGCATCGCAGCGTTTCGTGTCACGACCAACGCTGAGAACTTTGTCACAGGCGTGATTGTCGGTACTGCGGCGAGCACGCGGCTCGTGTACTCGGGTCCTGCAGACGTACTGGTGAGTGATCCGTCGATCAGTGCCAGTGGTCGCGTGGTGTATGGTGTGCAACAAGGCAATGGTGTTCGCGCTTACGAGGTTTCGACGCAAAGCGAAGGTCCATACACGTTTGGCTTGGCGGGTACCACGACCTGGGAGGGCACTCGCAGCGACAATGCCGGGCGCACTGTCTATCGCGCGACGGTGGGCAGCGGCCGCGCGATCGATGTGTACAACCCGGCTTCCGGCACAACGTCACGTCTTGTGGCACAGAACACGCTTGATGCCAGCAGTCCGTTCAACTTCATTTTCAATCCGGCGATGAGCGCCAACGGAACAGTCGCCGTGAAGTTGCAACGGGGCACGAGCACGGCGGCGGACGAAGTGTGGGTGTATCCCGTCGTCGGCGGCGCACCGGTGCGTGTGGCCGCGGAGGCTGGCGCAGCGTCGCCGGGTCTGTTCACGACGATCGACAACGGCGTAAATGTGAATGACAGCGGTCAGGTTGTCTTCGCGGGCACGCTTGCGAGCACCGGCCTGCGCGGCGTGTATGTTGTTGATGGGATCAACCCGCCGCGAACTATCGCGGATCAGTCGAGCGGATTCAGCGTCGCGTTCTTTACACCTGACATCAACAACACGGGCGACGTGGTTTTTCGCGTGACCGGTGGCAACACACCGGCAATCTTCGTCGGTGATGGCAGCAACCTCGCGCAGCCGCTTGTTGTCGCGGGTCAACCGATCACGACGGATCTGGGTGACACCAGCTTTACAGGCTTTCTTCAGAACCCGCGCATCAGTGACGCGGGGCACATTGTCTTTGGCGCAACGCTTGCTGCCGGCGGCCGCGGTATCTTCGTCGCCAGTCTTCCGGCGAGCGGATGTGACACGATCGACTTCAACGCAAACGGTGTGTTTCCGGAAGATCAGGACGTTATTGATTTCTTCACGGTGCTTGCGGGAGGCGAGTGCTCCAGCTGTAACGACATTGACTTCAACAACAACCAAGTCTTTCCGGAAGACCAGGATGTGATTGACTTCTTCACAGTGCTCGCCGGCGGCGAGTGCTGAACGGTCGGACTCGAAGCCTGCAATCACGAAGTTATCGCTCACGTGTGGCCAATGCGCTGCAAAGCAGATTATCTGATCGGATTTTCCGACACGTGTCAACGGCGCGTGCATCTGTGCGTAAGGAGCAATCCCGCCTCGCCCGATGTGGGCAGGGGCATCTGTTTCTTTGGAGGAAAGGCATGAGTTTGCGAGCGTTCGCGATTGGTTCGTTGTTGTGCGTGGCAGGTGTGGCTCAAGCAGAGATTGGATACGGGCTGACAGAGGGAGGCCTTGCTGACGATCTCGTGCAGTTCGATACATCAACACCGGGCACAACAACGTTGATGGGCACCATTACTGGGCTGCCGCCGGGCAACACCTTGCGTGCGATCGACTTTCGTCCTTCCAACGGCAAGCTCTACGCACTCAGCACAGCGCCTGGCGGTCAGTACAATTTGTTCACCGTGAATTTGCAGACCGCGGAGCTGACGTTTGTCGGCGGTGGCGTGGTTGGCAACAACTTCGGCTGGCCAATTCGCGTGTCGATGGACTTTGATCCAGTGCGAGATGAACTGCGCGTCATCACTATCGGCGTTCGCAACAACTTCCGCATCAATGCCAACAACGGCGCGCTCATCGCGGAAGACTCTCGCGTGCAGTACGCGAGCGGCGACGTGAATTTCGGCACGAACGTGATTACGGCTGACATCGCTTTCGACAACAACGTGGTTGGGGCGACATCGAGCACGCTGTATGTGTTTGATTACAGCGTTGACTCGCTGTGTCGTCTTGGCGGCGTGGGAGGAACGCCCAATCCTGCGACTGGTGAACTTCGCACGATTGGTGAAGCGGTGCCGGGCGACTTCCTCACACTCTCGGCGGCGACCGGCTTGGACATCAGTGGCGCAACGGGCGTGTGCTATCTGTCGCACGACGACGCCGCGACCGGAACGATTGATCAGTTGAGCACGCTCAATCTCGCGACCGGCGTTGCGACGTTGGTTGGCACGTTTGATCGCGACATGCAGGACATCGCGATTCTGCCTCGCACGTGCGACACGATTGACTTCAACAACAACCAGGTCTTCCCTGAAGATCAAGACGTTATTGATTTCTTCAATGTGCTGTCGGGCGCCGACTGCGCAGCATGCAACGACGTCGACTTCAACAACAACGGCGTCTTCCCTGAAGATCAGGATGTGATCGATTTCTTCACGGTGTTGGCGGGCGGGCAGTGCGGCACGTGAGCGTGGGTAAAGCGGTGATGCGTTGAGCCCTGGCAGGAAGTGCCAGGGCTTTTGCACTTGCGAACACCGATTCCAACAACACGTGTCTCTGAGAAGACCAGTACCAGGCCGATGCGAGAGAAGCACCCGAGGCTGCCCCACGACCAAAACCCAACCACAGCCGATCTTTAAGGATTTGGTGGGCAGGGGATTACAAATCATCTGACGATTTATCTAGATAAACACTTGCGAGGGGTCCCTTTCTCTAGTAGATTGCTCGTTCTGCGGCACTGTTGCTGTGGGAAGCGGGCACTCTGAGGAGATCGGCGATGGCAGTTTCTTCGAATCGGATCATGGGTCTTGTGCTGGCGGCTGGGGTGGCATCGGCAGCGTGCGCAAGTGTGACGCTCGAGGCGGTCATTCGTCGCGCTGATACGCCACCCGGCATTCCGGGTGAGTTCTTCGCGACGTTTGCGTTCAGCAATCCCAAGATTGACAACGCCGGCAATGTTGTCGTTGACGTGGTGCTCGACACGACTGGGGGCGGCACTGCGACGACGTCGAACCGCCGGGCGACGTATTACGGCGGGCCGGGCACGATGCAATTGCTGGCACGCGACGGCGGCATCGCGGGCTTCCCAGTGCTGCCCAATCCCAACAACTGGACGCACAACACGACGACGAACGGCGCGGGGCTGGCGCAGGGCTCGACCATCGCTCCCAACGGGCGGATGATGATTTCGTCCAACCTCAACGGTCCGGGCGCGACGACGACGAACAACACCGCCTTCTGGACGGGTGCAGCCGGCTCGCTGGCGGTGGTGGCCCAGCGCGGCGTTGTGCCCGCGACCGCGCCGGGCACGAGCGGCGCGATCTGGAACAGCAACCTCAACCTCAGCCCGTCGCAGTTTGACGTGAACAACGCGGGGCAAGTGGTCTTCAACAGCCAGTTGACAGGTGGCGACACCGTGACCAGCGGCGCGGGCCAGAACAACTCGGGCGTGTGGATCGGTTCGCCCGGAAACGTGCAGATGGTGATGCGTCAGGGGCAGAGCAACGTCACAGGTCTGAACGACATCTTCAGTGGTTTGCCTGACCCCACGCTGCAACTGGGTGCGGCTTCAACGTTCGGTCTCAAGTTGAACGGGCTGGGCCAAGTGGTGCTGCCAAACAAGCTGCGCGTGGGCTCCGGCGTGACGCCGGTCACGACGAACGATGACGATGTGCTGCTGACGACAATCGGCGGCTCACTGCGCTGCATCGCGCGGCAGGGTGATCAGGCTCCGGGCCTGCCGACCGGCTACACGTTCCGCACGGGCGCATCATCACCCTTCAGCCCGCTGAGCTTCAGCCCGATCAACAACGCGGGCTCGATCTACGTCCTTGTCACGCTGGGCGGGCTGGCGGTGCCAAGCGTGGATGATCTGGCGTTGTATCGCTACAACGGTGGAACCTGGACGATCGTCTGGCGTTCCGACGATTTGGCGCCGGTCACGGGCAGCGTGCTGGCAGGCTCGAAGTTCGCTTCGCTCAACCTGGGCAACACCCGGGTGAACAACGCCGAAACACTTGCGCTCGCAGGCTTTCTCCGGCAGGACGCCACGCTCGAAACACCCGTCACTGCCGCCAACGACGATGTGCTCTACATCTTCCCGGTCGGTCAGCCGGCGCAACTTGTCGTGCGTGCGGGCG